>Ga0272442_10001038_pt1 | contig 43062 bp, 30 predicted proteins | sample SSMForm2O_FD_200262 | JGI IMG/M metagenome (GOLD analysis project Ga0272442, IMG submission 200262) | Marine sediment archaeal communities from Little Sippewissett salt marsh, Falmouth, MA, United States - SSM-Form-2O | ecosystem: Environmental > Aquatic > Marine > Wetlands > Sediment ...
ACCTGCGCCACGCCGTAGCTTGCCCAATTCTTGCCCTGCAAGTCACCGCTCCGGTACATTCAGCACCGGTTGAGCGCGAGTTCGGCCTCCGAATGACGCCAAAAAGGGTTGTGCGTCAGCAATGATCAGCGAGGTCTTTAACCGGCTCGAAGCGTGGCATATGCTTATTCGCTCGGACCAGCTTTCCTTGTCACCCGAGAAGAGCCACAACTACCTGCCGAAACGCTACGTGTTCGATACCGGCCTCGCCAGACACTTGCGCGAAGCCGCGGTTCCCACCATCCACACACTGGCGACGCTCGATGCGGACGCCAGGAAACCGTTGGGAGGGGTGATCGAGAACCAGGTCGCCATCGAACTGGCACACCGGTTCAACGGCCTCCAGGGCTGGAAGAAGAGTCCGTCGGGATGCGAAGTCGATTTCGTACTGAAGATGGAACGAACGACCATCCCGATCGAATGCAAGGCGTCTCTGACCGTTGGCAAGCGACACCTCAGGGGGCTCCGTGAGTACCTGGAGCGGTACGATATGCCGTTGGGGTTCACGGTCAGTCTTGCCCCCTACGAGGCATTCTCGCTGGACCCACACCGCACGATTGTGAACCTGCCGCTATATATGATTGAGAGTCTGCCCGAGCACCTGGCGGCCGATAGAGCAACCCCGCCGGAGTAGTCGCCTGGGAACTTCAGTGCGAAGGGACCGGAGCAGAAAGGCCCCGGAATTGCAGCACCCGACGACAGAATCAGGAGGTACACCTTTTGGCTTTAGGAGATGAACCTCCTAAATTGTTGACCCTATCTCCGCCCTATGCTCCAATACCGGCATGGAGATTACACGAGAATTTACGGATGTCCTCCGCAAGCGTCTCGCGGAACCGCTGAACTTCATCCAGGTGGTGATTGGCCCCCGCCAGGTGGGCAAGTCCACTGGCATGCGGCAACTGATCCAGTCGTGGCCCGGACCGATCCACAACGTCAGTGCGGACGGCATGGCTCCGCCCAACGCGGACTGGCTTGAACTAAACTGGCGCATGGCGCAGGCAATGGGGCATGGCGCCGTTCTGGTCATCGACGAGGTCCAGAAGATCCCCGGATGGAGTGGTGCCGTTAAGCGCCTCTTCGATGCCGGCCGTCCGAAGCGCGCACTCAACGTTGTGTTGTTGGGATCGGCCAGCCTGACGCTGCAGCAAGGGTTGGCCGACAGCCTCGCCGGACGTTACGAGCTTATCCGCGTCGGCCATTGGGATCTCAGTGAATGTGATAGAGCATTCGGGTGGGACCTCGACACGTTCCTCACGTTCGGCGGGTACCCGGGAGCGGCGGAGCTGATCGACGACGTGCCCCGCTGGCGGGCCTTCGTTCGGGATTCCATCATCGAACCGGTTCTCCTCAGGGATCTGCTCGCCCTGACGGCCATCGCCAAGCCGGCCCTGTTTCGCCAGACCTTCGAGTTGTCCCTTTCCTATCCGGCGCAGGAGGTGTCACTCCAGAAACTCCTGGGGCAGCTCCAGGAGTCGGGGAACGTCAGCACGGTGAAGCACTACCTCAATATGTTCGAGGGCGCATTTCTCTTGCGGCCGCTGCAGAAGTACTCCGGGTCGACCGTACGAAAACGTGGTTCCAGCCCGAAGCTGCTTCCGCTCAACACGGCGCTGGTCCATGCCCTGCACGATCCGGCTGACATGCGTCGCAGCCCTGACTGGTACGGTCGGGTGTTCGAGGCGGCCATCGGCGCCTCGCTGTGTCGGGAGCCACATGCCGTGTACTACTGGCGAGAGGGACGAAACGAAGTGGACTTCGTCGTCGAGATGGATGACCGGATACATGCCGTAGAAGTCAAGTCGGGCCGAAACAAGCGCAGCGCCGGACTGGCCGCTTTCTGCAATCAGTATCCTCATGCAGTTCCGGTCATGCTGGACCGCGCGAAAGGCGAGCGACTGCTCAGGGGCGAGACTCTGGCATCCGTCCTGCAAGGTGAGCCACCGTGATCTGAAGCCGGCCAACGTGATGCTCGGGGAGTACGGTAAGGAGCAAGTGCATGCGACCCATCACCGACAGCAGCCACCGCAAACGAGCGTCGTTCCTGACACGCCGTGGCCTCCTGAAGGCAGGCGCGGCGACGGCCGCCGCCTGGGCGATTCCGGGCGTCCTGCCCGCGCAGCAGGATGATTCGCCCGCGGGGGAGATGGCCAACCACGCGGGACTGGTGCATGGCCTGGACCGGGGCATCGGTAGACTCCTCGACGCGCTCGCCGAGGAGGGCATCGAGCAGGATACGATGGTCGTGTTTCTCTCGGACAATGGGGCCTCGCCGGAGAGATCGGGATTCGGTCCGGGCTGGGCCAGCGCAAGCTGCACCCCTTTACGGTTCTACAAGAAGCAGGTCCATGAAGGCGGGATATCGACCCCGCTGCTCGTCCGCTGGCCGCGGCGCATTGCGCGGGGGCGCCGCACCGCCGCGATGGGGCATGTCATGGATTGGATGGCGACCTGCCTCGACATGACCGGCGCGACGTACCCCGAGGTGCGCGCCGGCCAGAAGATGCCACCGCTTCAAGGGCGCTCGCTTCTGCCGGTGTTCGCGGGGCAGAAGACGTCCCCGCACGATCACCTCTGTTTCGAGTACAAAGGCGCATGCGCCGTGCGTACCGAGAAGTGGAAGGCAGTCGGGGGCAAGGGCGGCAGGGCATGGCAGCTATACGATATGACGGCCGACCGCGCGGAACAGAAGGACGTTTCCGCGCAACACCCCGAGATACTGAGAAGGCTGAAGGGGCTCTTCGAGTACTGGAAGAAGAATGGATTCACACACAAGGTCTGATGGCATTGAAGGGAACAGACCCGTAGTGCGCTGATTCACAGCTTGCCCGGTCAGTCAAACACGACCTTCTCACCGTCGAAGCGTACGGTTCTTTTCCCCACCTTGACGACGGCATCGGGACCTGAACCGGTCACGGCGGGTTTCGGCGCCGGTCGCGTCCCCAGCGTCATGACCACAAAGTAGAACTCGTTCCCCGGCACCCGGATACGTTGGCGGCTGAACTTCTTCCACTGGTGATCGAACCGGTAGTTGATCTCGGTTTTGTACAAGTCCTCGTCCGCCGTCACTTTTGTGCCTGCAGGCGCGACCACGGTGCCGGCCAGTACACCGCTCTGCTTGCCCGTAATCCTGAATGCTCCCGCGCCGGTGTTGACCTCGTTGTCAACGTGCGTCACAAGCTGCCAATGGGTCTTGTAGACAACCTCGGGCTTGTCATGAATGCCGAGATCAAGGGCTTCCCCCTCATTTCCGTCAAGAAGGCCGTCGAGACTCGGAACCTTCCTCCGCTTCTCCGGCTTCTTCTTTCCTGGTTCGGGCGCTTTCGGGCTCGTCCGCAGCAGCGGCCGGTCAACAACGGCGAACAACGCCGGCACACCGGCTTTGCCGGAATAGTCTACCGCGAAACACCGTAGGCCCACACCCCCCTCCGGCGCGCCGTATTCGAGCGTGATGATCGCGGAACCGTCCGGCGAAGTTGCGAGATGCCGCTGCCGGACATCCGTGATGCCGGCCGCCCAATCGCCGCCCACCCTGTTCGACGGCTTGCCCTCCTCGATCCAGCGGTCGCCCAGGCCCAGCAGGCGCAGGTCCAGTTCCGATTCCTCGCATCCCCAATCCCCGCCCGGATGTCTGAACCCGGTGAACACGGCCACGATATCGTCGGCATCCTTCCATCGGTTGCGCATCGTGTAGCCGAGCCGCTGGCGGTCGACGAGCGCGAGGGGGCAGGCCGAGGGCCGCGCGGCCAGGGCCGAGGCGTCCGGCCAGTTCACAAACGTGAACGCCGCGGACATGGGATCAAGCTCGGTGACCGCCAGCTCCGGAGAATCGAACAGCCCCTTGTCCGTCAATTCCAGTGTTCGCTTCCAGGCTTCGAAGACGATCGGCTTCATCGCCTCCGGAACGTTCGCGAACCCGCGCCCGAACACGTCCACACCCACGGGCCCGTCGCCGCGGCCGTAGTCCTGCATGCGCGCCCATGTGTCGGAGAAGACCGTCCGCATCGCCGCCTGTCCGAGAAACCAGCCGGCATGAATGTGCTCGCCGACGTCCGTGCCGGTCGCGTTGCGGTAGCAATGCACGTACGGCTGTACGGTTCGCATGGGGTGCTGGGTGTAGCATTGGCCCGCACAATGCCAGCCCCGGTCGCCGATGGCGGTGGAACAGTATCTGTCCATGGCCAACCGCGAATGGGCGCGCCAGTAGAGGGCATCCGGATCCGGCCGGCCCAACGCATCCCAGCGCGATTTCCCGGCCTCGATACGCTGCTGCGCGAAGCGGCGGTTGCGCGCACATATCTCCACGGCCTGGCGGGCCTGCGCATCGTCAATCGGTTCAAGGAACACCTCGTCGATCAGGTTATGCCGTCCGTGCGCGTCTCGCAGCATCGAAATCGTGACCTTGCGCAGCACGGGATGCTTTCCAGGCTCCAGCCGGCAGACATCGGCGTGGCGGAACCGTCGGCCCGAGATAATCAACGTGCTGTCGGCGTGGATCCAGTCGTGCCGATCACCCGTCCCTCCCAGTTTGATCTGCACGTTGCGCGCCTCCGGCACGTCCAGCACGGCAAAGAAGTACAACGTCTGGAAGCTCTTCAGACCGCACGCCCGCCAGAGATGGACCCAACCGGGAGGCGTACCGTATTCACCTTGCCGACAAACGGCCTCTTTCGGCACGCGATTGAAAGCAGCCGAGACCGTCTTTGTGAGGGGCTGAAGATCGTCGCCTGTGACCGACTTGTTCTTGGGTCTGGGCCTCGCGTTCTTATAGAGGATCGCCTCAGGGTATTTGCCGCAGACGAGATCCTGTCGCTCCTTTGCCTTCACCCGTGTCTCGAACTCGACGCCGGCGGCGGGGCAGGCCATCAGCTCGCCGCCCAACGCGGTGAGCCCGTCGTTGCCGATCCCGATATTGAGCGGCCCGCACATCAGCCAGTTGCGCAGTGGTGACTTGTCGATCGGCAGAACCGGCACGCCCGGCTTCACGCCGAACCCGGCCGGCGGCGAAAGGACAGGCAACTCCCAAGCCGACGGAACCGCCGGAGACGGCTCCGGGTCGGCCAGCAACAACAACGCGATCATCCCGGTCGCCGCGCGATACTGTGCGCTCCAGTTGCTGTGCAGGTGGCCGTTGCCGCTGTTGATATTCGCGTAGCTCTTCATGAAGTACATCTTGTCGCGCAGGAACTCGCGCATCCCTGCACGATAGGCCTCATCGCAGGCCTCGTAGATCAGATCGTAAGCGATCATCGCTTCGGTCGCCTTATGCGCCGGATCGTGGATCGGGCCGAGGGTTGCCCACCAGCCCGACTTGATGTCCGCGTCGATCAACTCGCGGGCCTGGTCGGCATGCCGGCGGTCGCCGGTCAACTGGAACAGGAGCCCCTGAGCGACTGCCATGCCCGAGCGCGACCAACCCGGTTGATCGAGACGCGCCATCATGGCCTGCCCCCATGGAGTCCGGGCCTTCTGCTTGAGTGCCGGCAACTGCTCCTTGCGGAACAGAAATCGCGGGTGTTCGCCCGGTTCGGGCGCAGGTGGCAGCTTGATGGAGGAGAGCGCAGCCACACTGCCGCCGATTGAGCCCTCGATAGGCTGGTCGTCCACGGTGCTTGTCAACGTGGCCACGCGCTTCTTGCCGCGCAACTCGAAATGGCCCACCGTGCCTTTCAGTGTTCCGGAGATCCGCCCGTCCTCGGTCTTGAACGAGAGCTCGTAACGAAGCGGCAAGGGAAGGGACTCCAGCCAGGCCCGCCTCCGGGGTAGCCCGCCTATGATACCCTCGACGCCAACCGTCCACACGTCACCCTGACGGTCAGCGCTTCGAATGAAGCCCCGTTGCGGCGCAATCCCCGCCACGCAGGGCACCCATTCACCGTTGATCCGTTCGAGGACGATAAACGCTCGGTCCGACGCCTCCTCGACACGCTGCTCGGGCGGCAACGTCCGAGTCCTTCCGGCGGCAACGGCCTCGAGTGTCTCGTTGCCCGCGATCAGCTCGATGTAGTATCGGCCATCCCCATCCGCCGCATGGAGCGAACCGGCCGACAGAAGCGCAATCAGCAGTCCGCCTTGAACCGAACGCAGCCGAAGCGCAGCGAAGCGCACCCGCCTTCTCGGTCTGGTTCGACGGCTCATCTGATCTAGTTGCCCCCTCTCGGTTCCCTGCGAAAACTGTGACTATCGTCACGGGCCATAGTGTACCCAAATCCCCGCGCCCTGGACACGCGTATTTTGCGCAATAGTTTCGCCATTATTGCGCAAGAGCGCAAAAGTGTAGTCCGGCGTGCGCAAAGTACGCATTCCCCCCCATGGCGACTTGAGCTATAATAACGGCTACGACTAGAGACAGAACGGAGGATGTGCTATGACGCGAGTCTTGCTTGCGGCCTGCTTGGTGATTGGTTTCGCGCTGCGGACGATTGGGGAGGACGAGTCTGGGTGGCCGGCTCCCGTGCCGGGCTTCAAGCCGCCCGAACCCGGCGAGCATCCCCGGCTGTTCTTTCGGAAATGGGAACTCCCCGAGATCCGAAAACGCGCGGAGACCCCGGAAGGCAAGGCGATCGTCGCACGTCTCCGTTACGTGTTGAACGCCGGCGACGGGCGCTCCCTGCCGACAGCCGTCAAAGGAGAGGTAGCGCAACTCGCGAAAAGCAGGATGGTTTCCTTCCCCGCCGACGTCACCGATCCCGATGAGCTCGAGCGCATCATGTTCGACCGGAAGCTGGGCAGGTACTACACGCTGTGGCACGCCGCCGGTTACGGCATGCTCTATCAGCTCAGCGGCGAAAAGGCATTCGCGGAGCTCGGCCGCACGTGCGTGGAAGCGGCCATGAAAGGCGATACGGGCTGGGATGACCGGTACTCGTTTCGCAAGATGACGGGCGCCCTGCGAAACGGGCCCGCCTTGGGCGCGATCGCGATGGCCTACGACCTGTGCTACGACGGCTGGGACGAAAGCTTTCGCCGAAAGGTCTGCAAGGCCATCGAGTTCTACAAGCCGATTCCGGGTACCTGTACGCTGGAGTATCTGGCGCGAGGCGGTCGCCACGGCCCCGGCAGCAACCACTGGGGGCCGCAGCTCGGCGGCGGCGCGTTGGCATGTCTGGCCGTTCGCAACGATCCGGGCGTCGACAATGCCCGCATCGACCGGATACTCCAGACCAACATCGAGGCCTACAAGCGGCAGTGTAACCAAGGCCAGGGAGATCATGGTTACTACTCACAGCATGTCGGGGCGGGCCAGATCACCACGGATACGGCGTTCATTCCGGGCGTGCAGGCGTGGCGCGTGGCCGGGGGACTGGATTTCGCCAAGGGCCGCCCGGAGATTCCGTGGTGTACCGTGCGTTGGGCCATGTGGCTCGTACCGACACCGCTCGGCCCGCAGTACCCGAATCCTATTCGATGGGGCTGCTACGGCGGCCAGATGTTCACGCGGCACGGGCTTTCTCGAGGGGGACAGTTTGCGCAGGGGTTCGGGACCGTCTCGCCCGAACAGAAGGCGGCTCTCCTCTGGACCTACAACACCGTCTTGAAGCCGACCGAGGCGGCGCTGCATCCCGGCGCCGGCCTGGGGCCGGGCGAGAGTTCGTACGACACGCTTAGTCCGGAACCCCACCGGGCGGTACTGGCCCTGGTGAATTGGCCCATCGGCGTGGAGCCGGTCAATCCCGGGAATGTGCTGCCGCGCATGGTGGTCGATGAGCGGCATCAGTGGTATGTCTTCCGTCAGCGCTGGCGCGATGAAGACGACATCATCGTCGTCAACCTGTTGGGCGGGCCGCGTGGCGACTATTTCGGTCTTCCGAAACGCTTGCGAATATGGGGAATGGGCAAGCGGTTCATGGCGTCGAGCGTGGGGGGGGATCCGACGCATTTCTCGAGCCACGGAGATCACGCCTGGGCTTTGGCATGGAAAGCGTCGGAGGGGGCCCGCACCGGGGCGCTGACCGTGGACTACAGCGGTCACGACGGATGTGACGCCGTGGTGCTGGTGTCCGGCGCCGATATCATGCCCGATCATCCCGAGCCTGTGGGAAGACCCGAACCGGGCAGCGTCGACCTGACCGGCCGGTGGGTGAGGGCCAAGCAACTCGACACCACGTACTGCCAACTCGTGCAGCGGGGGAACCAACTGTTCTTCCCGGACGTCAAGGGTCCCGGGAAAGGGTCGATCGACGGCTTCGACGTCGTCCTGAAGCGCGGCCGGGAAACGCTCAAACTCAGAGTGTCTTCCGATGGAAATACCCTCGCCGGCGGCAAGCGAAGATGGTTGCGTGCGGGCCATAACGCGGAAAGCGCGAAGCCGGAAATCGGCGGCGACTTGCTCGACGTGGAACCCGACACGCTGACGATGCCCGACTTGACCGGTGATTGGGTTCTCCAGGCCAGGAAGCCGGACACGCTCCGATTGGTTCAGAAGGGCCTATCGGTCTCCAGTGTTCCGCAGGACAAGCCGGCGGGGACGGTCCATGGCCACATGGTCGGACTCAGCGCCGTCCTGAATCGCCAGTGGCTCGGTACCGTGTCGCCCGATGGAAACATCATGAGCTTCAAACACGTCTTCCGGCTCTATCGGGAAGGATCGCCGGCCGCATTGCCCTCGTACACGTACGCGCCCGGCGACCGGGTCAAGCTGAGCGAGGTCGAGGTCGCGGGAAAGAAGGTTAACGTATTTACGTTCCACGAGCAGGGCAAGCATCCGGCGATCGGGGTCGACGGTCAAACCCTCACGGTAGGGTCCCGGTCCTACGCATGGAATGACGGCGTGTTCAGTCCCTGACCGGGATGGCTCTGGAGTGAGAGTTGCCGCTTGCACCAAGGCACATACGAACTCAATGGGGCCTGTTCTGCATCGAAGAGAGACCGCGATGATCCGCCTCGGCGCATTCCGCCAGATGGTACGATGCCGCCCTTTCCGAGTTGGTCAGGAACCGCCTTCGGGACACGCTCACGGGGTTGTCCTTTCCACCTGTCGTCCCGCGCCGTCTGTTGAGCTTTTATCTACCCGTCCGCGGCTTCCCTGCTCTTCCCGGTCCAGGGGGTCTTTCCGTCGCGCGTGTTCCACGTCGCCTTCATGGGGTGCCAGTTCGCATCGCCACCCAAAACGGGGTGGATCGTGACCGTGCCGTGCCCGCCCGCAAAGGTCTTCGGGAACGCGACGGTCGCACCCCGAATTCGCTTCCCTGCCAGCGCGTCCAGCGGGAACCTCACCAGGCACCACCGCTGCTCGCCTTCCTTGGCAGAGAGCGATGCCGGATAGAGCATGATGTGAGCACCTCGGTACGGGTAGTCATACGTGCTCACGGGTTCGTCCGGCGTATTCTCGCGGATAAGCTGCCAGTTGCCGCGATGCGGTGCGATCTCCACTTCCCCGGCATCGGTCTCAACCGTCAGGATCGGATCCGGAAGGCCCTTGTTCTTGTAGGCATACCGGTCGCTGCCGCAGGCGATGATCGAAGCGCCACCTTTGACGGACTTCACCAACAGGTTCAGCGATGCGCCTTCTAACGACTTCGCGGGCACTCTCGCCTCCTGCTCGCCGAGCGCCTCGAATGCGGGGCCGTGGTTCACCAGCCCGCCGCCGGCTTCCGCGGCAGCCCTCCTCTCCGCGTCGAATGCGTCGCGCCAGCCGCGGAACCCTACAGGATCGACCGGACGCGGCCGTAACGTTTCCAGTCTGCGCCCGACCCAGGGGGCGAGCATCTCGGTGCCCCAGTCGCGCAGGCGCCAACCCGTACGGCCCAGCAGGAAACCGGGGTTCTCCCGCCGGCTGTCGGCCTTCCGCGGGTCGCGGTCCATCTCCCAGCAATACGTGTAGACGTCGATCACAGCGGCGCCATGCTCACGGGCGACACGCCGGTAGACGTTGCCAATGGCCCGACAACGACCCTCCCCGAGCGCCGAGAACCGGTCACCACCACCCCGGAACCGGACAACGGGAATCGGTGTCATGACGGCCACCTTTGCGCCGGGCAGCTTCCCGTTCAGATCCGAGATCAGGTCGGCCATCACATCGCCAAGCGCCCCGGCATCGTGCTTCGCATAGGCCTCCACACTGGCGTCCACGGTACCCGACTGAATGACCACCACCGTCGCATCCTCGTTCCCCTTGAGGATCGCATCCAGCTCCGCCCGCATCTCGGGCAGTACCCAGCCCTTCCTGGCCCGCACAGTCACGCGCCACTCCGGGTGGTCGGCGGCGGCCATTCCGGCCCAGGACAACTCCTTGTGGTAGGGGATGCTGTTGTCCGCACCGAGGATGAGTATGTGAGGGCGGGGGTCAGGAGAAGAGTGGATAGTGGAGGGTTGATGGCGGACGGTTGACGACGCGATCCTCTTGCCGTCGTAGCGGAGCTCGCGGCCGGCGACGGTCAGAACGCTCTTCATGCCTTCGCCCCGCACCTGGCCCTCCGGTGCGGTGCCGCTGCCGGAAAGCATGGCGATCCAGATCTTCGCATTCCGCCCCTCGATATCCACGAGGAAGGGATCGGCGTAGTCCGTCACCGTTGCGTCGGCGGGATGCAGGAGCCATCCCTTCACCCACCCGCTGCGCCCGACCATCAGGAACGTCTGCCGCCCCGACTCCTTGCCGGAATAGACAAGCGTCCCGTCATCGCCGCTCTCGTCACCCAGGTTCGCCTGCCAGGTGTAGACATGCGATGAGTCACTCTCGATCTCATCCAGTGTCGCGAAGAGGGCGGCGCCATTCGGCAGCGAGAAGTCGACCATCAAGTGGCGGCGCGCATCCTTGACGCCCAGTGCCTTGTACTGCGCGCCGCCCGACACGATGGCATAGCCGCCCTTCATGTCGGCTGCGAACGCTACCTTCTCGCCTGTCACGGGGGCCCGTTCGCCCTTGGCGACCTTGGCCAGCCGCTGCCCGTCCACCAGCAAGGCGCTGTACTTGAGCGGGCTGCGGCTCTTCCCCGGCCCGCCGATGAAGCGGCTGTTCCATCCCATGACGTTGATGGCCAACGCCTCGGGCTGATCCCACCCCTTGTGACGCTCGGTGTCGGCCATCAGTGTGAGTTGAATGTCGTTCTCGTCCTGCCAGCGGTTCCGGAAGAAGCAGTAGCCACGGTCATCTTCGATTCCCACCGGGATGATCCCGGTCGGATCGGCGGCCGTCACCGTCTCGGGATAGTAGATCATGGACCAGACCGCGGCCCCGCGGTGCTTCTCGAACTTGTCCATGATCGTGCCCGGAGCCAGCCGCCCCATGTGCCGGTCATACCACCAGAGGAGATGCGGCAGCTCGTCCTCTGGACACAGGTTGAGCAGCAGGCTCGCCCAGCCCTCGTCCGGTCCGGCCGTATGCGATACGCCCGTCTGCACGAACTTGCGCTCGTGCTCCTGGAAGCTGTGCGAGTACATCGCCAGCCGCCACCAGGCGTGCTTGCGTGCCTGTTTCAGCAAGTCGTCGTCTCCGTGGTCAGCAGCGGCGAAGCAGGCGGGGAGCAGAAACGCACCGGGATACTCCGTGTACCCCACACCCTCGCCGCTGATCCCCAGCGAGCCGTAGCCGTTCTTCATGTGCTCAAGGAGATGTCCCTTGATCTCGGCGAAACGGGGATCATCGGTCGGCTTCCCCACGGCCAGCATCAGGAGCATCTCGGAACCGCGCCAGACGCCCGTGAAGTTGCTCGTGTACGGCGGCTTCACGTTGGCGTGGTTCGCGCCCGGCCAATGCACCAGCATCTTGTCGATCGCGCCCCGGGCCTTCTGCTTCTGTTCGTTCGACCAGTGCGGACAGGCCCAGTCGTAGGTCAGCGCCATGCACAGGCTGAACATGGCCCCCTTCAGGGATGTCTTGCCCGCGCTCCAGCTCATGATCTCCTCGAAGGCGAGGTCGGCGTACCGTTTCTGTTCGGCCTCGTTTTGGGCGATCAGGCTCAGGAACGCGGCTTCACGAGCCCGGTATCCGGGCGCATAGCCGCTACGAGGGCCGCCATAGGCGGTGGCGATGTCCTCGTTGGCCACCCGCTGCTTCATGGCCGCGTACGCCCGCTGACGATGCGATCCCTCGATCTCGATCTGTTCGCGAATCGTCTGGATTCGTTCGCCATTCACGAACAGACGCGGATGATCCTCAGCGACGACGGTGCCGGCGCCCAGGGCGGCGAAAAACGCGATCAGGACAAATCCGGATAGACGCTTCATGATGAACTCCTCTCCCTTCCCTCTTCCTCGTACTGCCAAAGCCGGCATCGCCTTTTCTTGTGCAATGCTCTGTGCTGCCGGGAGCTAAACGTCTCTCGGCAGAGCTGGTCCAACTGCTCCTTTCAGGCTCAAGTCGTATGGAACCGTTCTGTCGTTCTGAGGCGCAGCTTCGCCGGTCCCCAATATACTTGCACGGTTGTCTCGGTACGAAAACAGCTCACATTGCGCTTTCGATGCTATTCATTTGCGCAGCGCGACTCCTGGTTTCGGGAGCAACCCGGGCCTCCGGCATCTCGATCAAGAACAGTTTGGCGGAACAGATGGATTGAAGCAAAGGCTGGCGCTCGTCCACAGTCTTGGTACTCTTCCAGCGCGAAAAAGGGGAAGAGGAGAATGGTTGCTGTTGACGAGAGCGTTGCGGGATTGGCTGAGGAATACCGGGCCCGGTGCGTGCAAGTGAAGGAAGAGTCGAAGGAGCACGAATGAAGGAGGAATGCCTGGTGAACACTCGAGGACGACATGGCGGGGTCCGTGTACTCATCATTTCAGCCTGCATGGCGGTGCTCCTTGGAGGTGCTGCAGCGGCTCAGGAGGAGTTGGACTGGCCGAAGGACGGCTTGGAAATAGACGGACAGACACTCCGCTTCGGTGGCGTCCTGGACTACAGGAGCGGCGTCCGGCACATCCGGGCGAAGAATGGCGGCGGATTCACGGTAGGGCCCAAGGCCCGGATCAACAACTATACGGGTGCGGCGCAGTGGACACGTGAGATGTACTTCCATGGGGACACGAATTCTGTCGCAGAAGAGGTGTTCGAGATAGACCGCGCGTTCGTTGCGGACCAGTCGGGGTTCGACCCGGAGGGGGGGAAGCACGACTGGGAGCCTTTTGGGTTCTGCCAGCTCTCCATGGAGAACGCAACGCTCAAGACGCATTCGACGAAGAGCATCCCGTCCATGCTGAAACGAATGGGCGAGGAGTTGGTCCCGGACGCCGAGCTGAACTTCATGGGGACATGCACATGGATCGTCGATACGGAACACCAGGTGTACCGCGGCACGTGCCGGTCCTGGCGTGATCTGACCATCGTGACACACAAGGACCTGACCGTCATTCCCGACGGCCGCATTCCCAACTCACGATTCGGCGACCGGACCATCACGAAGAAGGGCAAAGGCGTGCTGCATGTGGCAGGGCGGCAGTTCTACTACCTTGGGCCGCCGCATCTCAAACAGGAAGGACGCATCCCGGTGCTTCGCGTCGAAGAAGGAACTCTGCGAATGCGGACCAACCCGTTCGCACACCAGGCGGGGGAAGGAAACGTGAGGTGTGTCGCGCCCCGGATCGAAGTGGGCCCGGAGGGACGGATGGAATTCCTCGCACGCTCCACGGTCGAATCCATCGTGTGCGATGGACTGACCAGGATGGACAAGGGCGGCAAGGTCGTTTCGAACTGTCGGCTTTCGGATTCATCCGTGCTCGTGCTGCCGCCGCCAAGGCTGAGCAGAATGAGGGCCAGCGCCGCTGCACTGGAGGTCGGCGGTGACCTGGAGATGGGCGGTACACTGCGGGTTGACGCCGCTTCGATGAAGCCGGGACGCTACCCCCTGTTCAGGGTAGCAGGGAAGACGGCGGGCGCCTTCAAGGCGATTGAAGTTCCGGCTGGGTTGACCGGCGCACTCGCGAACGACGGCCAGATGGTCATCAGCGCCAAGTAGACTGACGCTGGGTCCGCTTCGCTATACGGGTCGGATCCAGATGTTGCGGAACCGTTCCGGGTTGCCGTGGTCCTGCAGTGAGATCGTGCCGGTCGACGGATGCGCCCTGTAGACCGGGATGTCACCCGTTCCGCACTTCGGCGTGGGACACTACGCCTTCCGCGCCCGCGATTTCCCTCTGATCATCGCGCCGCTGATGACAACGCCCGCCGTGGCCGGCGCCATCACCAGAGCCCAGAAGTGATCCGGTCCATTCCCGGCGTTTCCGGACGCCGTACTCCACCCTCAAGGCCCTGGCGGAAGACGCCTCGGGCGTGACCCGATGTCGGGGCGTGTGCGGATTTCGGAGGTCAAGGCAGGCCGAATCATTGACCACTTGGCCGCCGACGGGTGCAAACACCGGGTGACCGGCGCGACTTTCTTGCACCGGGGTCGCCCGTTCATCGTGGTGGACAGGAAACCCGGAATCGCGCTGCGCAAATGAATAGCATCGAAAGCGGAATATGAGCTGTTTTCGTACCGAGGCCACAGTGTAACTATATTGGGGACCGGCGAAGCTGCTCCTCAGAACCACAAAACGGTTCCACACGATTTGAGCGAATCGCGCTCGCCGGCATGCATGTCGCGAAAGGAGACCTGAAATGAGGACGGAACGACGGACATTCCTCAAACAGGCGGCCGCAGCGGGCTCGCTGCTTGGCCTGCCGCGGATACTGCGGGCCGAGGACGCTCGCGCTCCCGGCGGCAAGCCTCAATCGCCCACCAACATCATCCTATTCATGACCGACGACCAGGGCTGGTTCCACGTGGGCTACAACGGCCACCCCGTGTTGAAGACGCCCAACATCGACGCGCTCTGCGCGAACGGTCTGCGGCTGGACCGCTTCTATGCCGCTTCCCCGGTCTGCGGCCCGACCCGGGCGGGTATCATGACCGGCACCCACATGTACCGCCTGCAGGGACGCGGCGCGGGCAAGGGACACGGGGCTCGGCTGAATCCGAAAGAGCGCGGCATGGCGCAGGTGCTCAAAGAGGCCGGATATGCCACCGCGCACTACGGCAAGTATCACCTGGGCCCCAGGCACCGCGACTTCGGCTTCGACGAGTGGTGCTTCAGCGGGAACTACTACGAAGCCGGCGCCACGCTGACCAACCACAAGGGCGAGAAGGTGACGATCGAGGGGGACGGCTCGGTCGCCGTCACGAAGATGGCAATCGAGTTCATCGGCCGACAGGTGAAAAGCAACAAGCCCTTCTTCACGGTGATCTGGACCGGCAGCCCGCACAGCCCCCACCGACCGGTAGAGCAGGACGTGGAACCCTACCTCGGCAAGGGGGGAGCGAGGTACTACGGCGAGATTGCCGGAGCGGACCGGGCGGTGGGCATATTGCGCAAGGGCCTGCGCGACCTGAAGGTCGCCGACGACACGCTGATCTGGTTCTGCAGCGACAACGGGCCGGACAACCCGGGCGGCAGCCCGTTGCGGGGGCACAAGCGCGATGTCCTGGAGGGCGGCCTCCGCGTACCCGGCTGCATCGAATGGCCCGCCGCGATCAAGCCGGGCTCGCACAGCGCGATGCCCGTCTCGGCCCTGGACATGTTGCCGACCCTGGCGCCGCTGGCGGGTGTGCGCGATATCAAGTCAAACGGCCCTATCGACGGCATCGATGTGGGCGACCTGCTGCGCGGTACGATGAAGGAGCGATCGCGGCCCATCCCCTTCCAGTGGCACGAAACGTATGGCCTGATCGACAACCGCTACAAGATCATCGTCGGAGATCCGAGCCCGATGGGCGGCGGCGGAGGGAGGAAAGGGCGCAAGAAGGGCGGTGGGAGGAAAGGGCGCAAGAAGGGCGGTGGGGACAAGGTGGTCCGATCTCCCAAGTCCGGAGAGGTGTATCTCTACGACATCGTAAAAGACCCGGGTGAGAAGAAGAACCTTGCGAAGACCGAACCCAGGATACTGGCCGACCTGCTCGCGCGGGCGAAGAAGTGGTACAAGGAGGCGATGCCGGGATGACGGCGAACCGACAAGGTCGATGCACGGGGACCGCTGGGAGCGGGTCTACGGCAGCGGCCTGGGCGTCGCCTGCCACGACGGCTCCGTGGAGAACGGGAGTCCGGAACAGGCAGTCCGGGCCCTGCACCAGGAGTTGTACGGAGAGGGGAGGTACGAATGAGTGTTGGACACGATAGGATGACGCAGACCGGCGCCGAGCAGGCGAGCAGGGCGTGTCGCAGACCGAAGCATCCCTATGCGATCAACTGTTTGTTGCCCGTTGCCACGGCTTCTGTCTTGCTCGCGGCGGTGCTGCCGGCGCCGGCGGCAGAACGCGGCCCGGCCGAAGCCGGAGCCGGCAGCGAGTCGCCTGCGCCCATCGTCGTGCGGGGAACCTTGCTGGAGAAGTCCTCGGTCCCGACGCTCGAGTCCATCGCCCCCTACCGCGAGGCCCTGGTCGTGAATCTCTACGAGGTGGTGGGCAAACTCGGCAAGAAGACGAAAAAGTTCAGTGACGAGGGGAAGGCGCTTGTGGGCAAACGCGTACTGGTGGCGCAGTGGGGACTCTTTGGCGGTCGCCCGGTCGGGCTGGAACACCTCAGGGTCGGCAGCGATATGCCGCTGGAGCTGCGTCCGCTTGACGAGTTCAAGGATCTCCAGTTTGCCAAGCAGAGCAACACGCTCGGCGCGGAGACACTGGATCTGCCGATCTTCTTCGATGTGGGCCAGAACCGTGCGATGAAGGATCCGGCGACCGCCGAGAAGTATGGCCTGATGACCTACAAGATGAAGGACCTGCACAACCTCCGTCACCAGATCAAGCTCATTGGCCTGGGTGACTCGCGGGCTCACAAGGGAATCAAGCCGGACGAGTTCTACCCGGATGAGAACAAGCGAATGCCCGTGGCCTACAACATGTCGTACGACAGCACCGGTCTGCGGACGGCGATGATCGTCATGCGCGACTACGCCCCGTGCCTGCCGAAGCTGGAATGGGTTGTGCACGCACTCTCAACGCGTGCGACCAAGGTCGGCTATACCGGCCGGGAGCATATGTGGGGGTTCGTCACCAGTCCGGGGCTGCTGCTGGACCGAACCAACCGGTTTGCCGACTGGAAGCCCGATCCCAAGGCCAAACCCATCTTGCTGAAGGACTACGAATGGCAGGCCGGCGGCTGCTACTTCGGCACGGGCCCCGGCTCGCGCGGCAACCGGCGTAAGACCTCGTGGGGGTGGGAACCACGGGGTCATGGGGGTCTCCCTCAGGAACGCAAGGTTTGCGGCGCCCGCAGAAGCAAGATTGACGAGGAACTGCTGGCGGAGTACGAGGCCTGCGTGCGGCTGCTGGGCAAGCGCGGCGTGCGGGTGCTGGTCTTCATCCCGCCGATGTTCACCGACCCGGAAAAGTCGAAGGGCGACGGCGAGGACGCGACCTCCCGCGAGGATTACCAGCGCTTGCTCGGTATCTTCGCCGGTATGCAGAAGCGCAACCCCAACTTCTTCTTCCACGACATACATGGGTTCGGCGACAACCCCTATACGAGGGAGCACTTCGCCGACAAGGACCACCTCAACCCCAAGGGCGCGGCGAAGTTGACGGCCCACCTGGAGGAATTGCGGCGTCAGCATGCGATGGAAAGTCGTGAACGATCAAGGTAGCAGAAAGGACGTGATAGGGAGGAAACGATGAACGCGATGACAAGACGCATGACCAAGGCAGTTCTGGTCGTGGTAATGGCCGCGGGCTTGTGTCCGGTCGCCGATGCCGAGCCGCGGACCCACTACGATGTTGACAAGGCCCCCTGGCCCTGCTGGCGCGGGCCGTACGGCAGCGGATCGGCCCCTTCCACCGGTTTGGAGTTGGTGGACGATCTCAACAAGGCCAGGCCGGCCTGGAAGAGCGGGGACGTCATCCCGCCCAGCAGCCCTCCCGGCGGGCGGCAGAAGTCGAGCATCCGCACGGCCTTTTGGTCGGGCGGCTACACGACGCCGATCGTCGCCGAGGGCAGGGTCTTCCTGGTCACCTGGCGTCCGGCCGGGCGGAAGGATTGGTTCTACACCGAAGAGGACCTGAAGCTGTCTCCTCGCGACAACCGTAACCCTGCGGGCAAGAGATCCTTCGGTTCGGACGACCTCGTCCTGTGCCTCGACGCCGGGACCGGCAAGACATTGTGGAAGCGGGTCGCCGGCCATGGACTGCTTGCCAAAGGGTACAAGCAAGGCGTCCATCAGGGCATCTGCTACTACGACGGCAAGGTCTATGCGATGGGCACCAGCGGGTTGCTCTACGCCCTCGACGCGGCCACCGGAGAGCCTGTCTGGGAGGGCCGTACCTCCGTGTTCGGACTGGTGGAGAAGAGACGCAAGAGCGGCCACAGCAACCCCGGCGGGAATCGGCCCGTGATCGACGGTTCACCGGCCGCCATCGACGGTGTGGTGGCAATCTCGCAGGGCACGGTGACGGCCTTCGACGCCAAGACGGGCAAACAGATCTGGGCCGACGCCGACAAGAAGTCGCTACGTACGGGCAGCCGGACCATGCTCAATTTCTGGCAGCATCAGGGCCGCGGCTATTTCTACGCTGCCGGGAGGCTCTGGGAGGCCAAGACCGGACGGCTCTGCTGGGAGATCCAGGGAGCGTGGGACGGTGTCTTCTCCGGCGATTTCCTTGTGGCACCCCTGAAGACCGATGAGGCCAAGGATGGACTGGTCATGGCCTGCTACCGGATCACGCCGGAAGCCTACGAATTGGTCTGGGAGGTTCCCGGCATGGGTCGGTTGCCGCCGCCAACCATCCATGACGGGTGCGTTTACGCCATGTTCGGCGAGGGCGCCGCAGGCGCCAAGTACAACCGGGGACCGACCCTCTGCATCGACCTGCTCTCGGGCGAGGTGCTCGCGGCCACTGAAACGAGTGTCCGAGCACACGTCTATACATGGGGCTACGTTCCCATGGCCGCGGACGGGCGGGTGTTCCCCAATATGAACCGCCCGGCAATGTTGAACGCGGATCCGAAAGACCTGCGCTACTTCAACGGTACCGGCCATGGCGGTGAGAACCCGGCGGAATTCCCACCGTCAGAGGCTACCGGCGCGGCATACGCCGGCGGCTTCCTTTACGTTCGCGGAGAGACCAAGGAAGACGGCGGCCGAATCTACTGTTACGACCTGCGGGCGAAAACCGAATGACGGAACTCAACGGTAAGGAAGAACCGAAGCCCGGCCGGAGAACCTTCAGTGGCCCTGGTGGCGAGGCCCCTACTCAAACGGCATGGCCGTGCTCGCCGAGGGCCCCCTGGCCGCCAAGCCCCGCCTCGCCTGGCACAGCACCGAGTTCACCAAATCGACCGGCGGCACGATCACCGGCAACGGCATGACCGGGGTGGTTGGCCCTTTGCCGTCTTCTTGTATGCCGGTTTCAGAACACAATCCACCGGCTCTTGTCTGATGACCGCCCCTCTGCCACCCCCGATTGCAGGTTCCCATACACTCACGGCTGGGCTGACGGAAATCCGTCGGAACAAATCCGAACCGACAAGCGTCTGAAGGGGTAGCAGTAGGATGGGCCTGCCGCGCAAACCAAAGGGAAAGGAAGTGAAAAAGGAAGTGAAGAGGACTGTCGCTATCGTGGGAAGCCTCGTTCTGGCTGCAAGCACTGCGCAAGCCGTGCCGATTCGGTTGCCGCTGGACAAAGCCGTCAAGCAAGCGGACCTGATCGTCATCGGCAAGCTGGGCGAACTGGATCCGGTCAAGCATGCGGGCAAAGGTCCGAGAAAGGCCGTGGGGAAGATTGCCGTCGAGCAGGTGCTCAGGGGGCCGGCCGGGCTCAAGACGGTCCACTTGCGGACCACCATCGGCAGGGCGGTCGGTGGCGTGCCGTACCGCCCGGGCGCTTCGGGCATCTGGATCTTGCGGAAAGACGCGGACGTCTACGTCGGCGGCAACCCGACGTCGCTCCAGCCGCGCGAGAAGCTCGCGGCTGTGAGGAAGGCCCTCGGCATGACGCCGCCCGGCGGCGATCCGGCAGCGGCGCACCGCAAGCCCCTGCGCATCGCCGAGGCTGACAATGGAAAGACCGTCAGGGCAACCGTGGGGCGACTCATTGACGTATGGCTGAAAGGTGACCGCGCCAGGACCGGCTGGGAACTGAGCGGGCCGACCGGCAACAGCGTCGTACCGCTGAAGGCCGGTGGCAACCACGGCGGCATGGCCACCCCGGCCTGCGAGTTCATCCCGGCCGGCGGCGCCGCCGACCCGGCCATCGGCACCTATCTTTACCGCTACAAGGCGGTCGCCGAAGGCGCGACCACCCTGCGCTTCAACTACGTGCGTCCCGGGGGACCGGGCGTCAAGGAACGAAGAAGGACCGCGACCGCACGCATCCGGCGGTTCCAGGTGGAAATCGATGTGAGGCCCGCGACGCCCGCTGGTGAGGGCGAAGCTGCATCCGGACCGGGCGCCGCCCCAGTTGCACCGCCAGCGTCCCGGTCGACCAACGCGCCCGTGCCCGCCTACGCCTGCCCCGAGACGTCCTTCGTCGCCGCGGTGATGGCGGGCGAGCGTTCCGAGGAGCATGAGCTGTTGCGACGCCACCCCGGGCCCACGCTGCTCGTCGGCTGCCTGTCCACCAAACTCTTCCCCTACAACTGGCAAAGGACCGCCTCCGGCAACCCGGCCTGGGGTTGCCTGACGACTACCGAACCCCGGGCGGTGCGGCCCGACGGCGCCGCCACGGTGCTTCTTGATCACCTGGCCACTATGCGGCCACCGTGGCCGGATACGCCGCTCTACGTGGCCTGGATCTCTGACGCGCACCAGGCCTGGGACCGGGACGAGATCGCCGCGGTGCGGCTGGCGGGGAACCGGCTCGATGTGCGCGTGCAGGCGACGCGCGCCCACCGGTCGAAGGAGGAGGTGGGCTCGCCGATCCACCGTTCCCTCCGCCTCTGGCGCCTGCCGACGCTGCCGGCCGGGCGGTACACCGTTGACCTCGTCTACGACCGGTGCGTCGCGATCGACGCCGGAGTCACCCAGGACTGGCGCCTGGCGGCCAGGTTCGTCGGCGAGGCCGAGCTGCACCTCGCCGGCGACGCGGTGGTCGCCTGCGCCCCCAGGCAGGTCAAGGTTGACGGTCTGGCCGGCTGGATGCCGCCGGCGTCCCTGATCGTCCGCCAGATGGGCAGGACCGCGCCGGAGCTGCTGCCGACCCTCGTGCGCGACGCCGCCGGTGCGCTGGTGCCGCCGGCGCCCGGCCTCACCCTGGCGCCGGGCCTCTGGGGTTACGGGCGCTTCTGCGACCTGCCCGCCGACAAGACTCTGGCGGAGCGCTTCCAGGCGCGGAAGGACGGTCGCCTGCCGACCTTGTGCCAGGTGCACGAAATCAAGGCGGTCCGTGACGACGGGGTGGGTATCCGTTGCCATTACCCGCTACGTACCACTGACCTGCTTGGAGTGAATGTGGCCCAGGTCCTCTGCCCCACTGTCCAGTCCCTCGAGCGCGCCACCGTCGATGCGGTGAGAGCGCTGTCCGATCGCCACTGGCGCATCGACGTGAAGCTCTGGCAGGACAGCGGTATGCGGCTTAGAAACTACTTCTGGAACCCCTTGTTGCTGGTTCCGCTGCCGGAGATCACCCGCGAGATACCGGCCGTCGAGGCGCCGCCGACTCCGCCGGCCCGCGTGTCCGTCGCCTTCACGTTCCTGCGCGCCGACCAACCCGGCGGCTGGTACCGCCCGGTGGACCCGCCGGACGGATGGCCGGGGCAGGCGCGGCTGACGGAGCTGGCGGCGGTGCCGCCGGCGGTCGCCGATCCGCCGGCCGTGTATGGCAAAGTGATTCTGTCGGCCGAAAAGCCCGTCACGGGCGGCCCGGCCCTCGAGGACTGGATCGCCAAAGATTTGGCCGCTCGCGGCGTGGCGAACCCGCGGGCGGTCAGCGGCTGGATCCGCCTCGGCGAAAAGGGCGTCGAGAAGTACTCGACAGAGATATGGGACGGGATGCTTGACGGTGAGACATCCCGCTGCCCGGCGGTTGGCTGGGTGATCGACCGCGACGCCGAGGGGAAGGCGACGGTCCAGCTCCTGGGCTTTTCGCCCGACACGGTGGATATCAGGGAAACCGTTGCCGCCGGACCGGGCAGCCGGACGATGATCGACGTGCCCAGGGAGGGCGAAGCCTTCGTAGCGCTGCACGCGGGTTCGCCGACGGATGCCGAGTCCATCGCCTGGGGCGAGGCTTTCAACGGCGTACAGGCGGGCCTGCGGCCGGCGAAGGTGCGCCTCGACGACCTGGCCGCGCGGGCCAAGGAACTCAAGGCCAATCTCGACGACTTTGAGTTATACTTGGCGTACCACGGCCAGCAACTCAAACCGTTCTACGCAGTCATTCTGACGCGCCGGAAGGTCCACGGCTCCGACCGGGACAACTCCTTCGTCCGCCGCGTGCAGATTTCCGAGGCCGAGGCCGTCCGAATCATTGACCACCTGGCCGCCGAGGGGGCCCTGGGCAGGGCGCGGGACCTTCGTAACAAGCCAAAGTTGCCGTTGCCCGGTGGCCCGACCTATTTGCTGGAAGTCGGCAACGCGGCGGCGACTTTCTGTGAGGACCTGGGCTGGGACCTTGCGATGCTCAAGCGTCTGGACGGCCTGCGGGCGGTGCTCGAGGGCGACGCCGCCAAGGCGATGGACCTTCTGCTCGGCCGCCTCTCGGGCCTCCGCGCCCAGTGGGAGCGCAACACCGCGGTCAAGGCCTTGCAGAGAAAGCTGTATCCGCAAGCAGATCGGGCGCACACAGGAGCGCCCTGGGCTCGCGAGAACCGACATGGAGCAACGGAGATCGGAGACCATGACTCTATCGACCAAGGCACCAAGATCGTCCATGCAGCGCTTTGACCGCGGACGCAGGCTCTCGCTGATCGCCGTCCTGGCCGGCATCTGCGCGATGCACTTCGACGCGGGCGCCGGCCTCGCCGGCGCCGAAGCCCGGCCGGAGAACCTCCAGTGGCCCTGGTGGCGAGGCCCCTACTCAAACGGCACGGCCGTGCCCGCCGACGGCCCCCTGGCCGCCAAGCCCCGCCTCGCCTGGCACAGCACCGAGTTCACCAAATCGACCGGCGGCACGATCACCGGCAACGGCATGACCGGGGGTTGGTTGGCCCTTTGCGGTCTTTTTGTATGCCGGTTTCAGCCCCCTGAGCATCGGGTAGTGCTTGACACTGAGAGTCCTGAGATCTGCGTTTTCGCCATCGGCCGTTGCGGCTACGATGGCATCAGCCAGGCCAATTCCGTGAGACAGCGGTAAAAGCTCCAACACAAAACACATCGACAGACGGTCCATCATATGTGAGACTGAGAATATGACCCAGCGACACATCGCCCGGCCTCGCGTCGCCCGTTGGGGCGCTACACACCATAGGTCAAGGAGCAATCCGTGAACCAACCTTTGCTGACCAACCCACTCATCGATGAGGCAGGCATGTCCGATCCGCATGCGCTGGTCGTGGATGGCGTGTGCTACCTCTTCACGGGGCACGATGTTGGTTTTGGGGTACGCGATTGGGTCATGCCCGACTGGCGCATCTTTCGTTCGGACGACCTCATGACGTGGACTCACGTCGGCACCATCAGCCCGGCGGACAACTACATGGGCGCCGACAGCACGGATTGCTGGGCCGGCGACATTGTGGCACGCAACGGGCAGTACTACTGGTACTTCTCCAACCGCGACCGCGAGAGCGGCGTGATGGTCGCGCAGCGGCCCGAAGGACCGTACGTCGATGCCGTGGGCGGACCGCTGGTCGACTCCTTCGACCCCAGCATCTTTGTGGAGGATGACGGGGCAGCGTACATCGTATACGGCATGCACACTTACCGCATCGCCCGGCTCGATCACTCGATGGTGTCTCTGGCCGAAGCACCGCGCGAGATCGTCATCGACCGGAAGGGCGTGTTCCCCGACACCGACAAGAATTCACTGCATAAGCACCACGGGATCTATTACCTGAGTTGTTCGGGATACTACGCGACGTCGACAGAACTCTACGGCCCCTACGAGTACGCCGGACTCGTGGGCGAGGGTTGGGGGCTGGATACGGGCTATGCCCATGGTGATTTCTTCGAATGGAAGGGGCAGTGGTATCACGTCTGGTGCCGCTATCGCGACCGGCCACGCGATCGTATCCGGGACTGCTTCATCGCTCCCGTCGTCTATGGCGTGGATGGAACAATGCGGGATGATCTGTCAACGGTCAGGCTTTGACTCCAGTCGGTTTCACGGCCGATTCAACGCCAACCCGCCTGTGCCGCTTACTGGCCTGCAAGGCGAAACGCTCTACCCCAAAACGTGGGTCGAAGGTGGCGCTGGGCTTTTCAGCGTGGGATGTCGGTGCCGATGCGATAGACGGCGCCGTCCGTTCCGGAAAGGAACAGCGAGCCGTCCGCGACGGCGAGGCCGTTCCATACCGGCACGGCATCCAGTGCGACGCGCTGCCGGGTGGAGCCGTCGGCGGCCGCGACCACCAGCAACTCCGCGTCCCGTTCCCACGCTTGCGCCTGGGCGGCCACCAGCTTCTGCGCCTCGGCCGTCTCGATACGCTGGACGACATCCTTCTCCTCGTAGAGCTTCCGGGGGCCCGCGATCACGAGCTGGTCGCCGGCCTTGGCCATGCACCGGACCAACAGCGGGCAGTCCACCGACCATATGTAGTCCTTTGCTTTCTTCCGCTTTCTGCGTTTCTTCCGCTTTCGCGGCCGATTCTCCTTCCCAACGGCCGGTTCGGCATCCGGCGGCGAGATCTCCCGCCAGGACACGGGGCCGGCCGCCGCTGCATACAGTTTGTACTCGAATGCCGAGCCCCAGCCATAGCGGGTCCGCCCGAAACCGTACAGCGTTTCACCGTCGACGGTCATGATCCGCCCCGCGTAGTTTCCCCTTCCCGTACCGGCAAATCCCACGGGGCCGCCCGCGAAGCCCGTGCCGTAGACCCAGAACGCTCGGTGGAACCAGCTCCCGTTGAGAAACCCGTTCGACGCAAACAGGTGGCGCTCGGGTTCGCCCTTCTCCTTTCCGTCAAACGTGAACGACAGGGACCGCATGTAGATGCTCTCGCCCGAAGCCGCGAGCACGTCCGGCAGGGATGGCGTTGTGCCCATGCCGCCTACGTTTTCACCCATCCTGCTGTGGAGTTGTTCCACCTCGACATCACCGGTAACGGGGTCCAGCCCGAACATGCGAAGTCCCCCGTCTACGAACTTCGACCGGCCCGCGATCGTGTAGATGCGGTCGGCGTGGTGGAGCACGGAGCCATGAATGGGCCAGACCGATGCCAGGCGTCCCCGGGCGACGAGCCGCTTGTCGGCAGGCGCGAGGAGACGCCGCCATGCCAACGCGCCGTCGGCGGCGCGCAGACAGGTTACGCGGCCATCCTCGGAGCCGAAGTAGAGGAACGCGCCCACGACCGTGGGCGGCGAATCCACCCGGCCGCCCGCCAGGTGCGTCCAGACCGCCTTGCCCGACTCGGCGTCAAGTGCGATCACGCCCTGCGCGTCCATGGTCGTCACGAAGACCTTGCCGCCGGCTACCGTCGGCGCGCTGACGCGCCCGCCGAGCGCGGTGCGCCAGACTGTCTTCAGAACGGATGGTGCGGCGCTCGTGGTCGTGGCGCTGCGCGCGGGGTCGTGCCGGTACGTAGGCCAATCCGTGGGTGTCGGCATGGACGGGTTATCGCCCGGTGCCCTGTAGGCGGGGCCCTTGTCCAACGATCCGGCAGCCGGTGCCGCGGCGCCGGGATCGGCCGACTGCGGCACCAGCGCGACGAACCCGTTCAGCTTGGTCTGGGGCCAGCAGTTGCACGGGTCGGGCGTTGCATAGAGCAGACCGTTTGCCGGAAACACGCCCACCCCACACGAGCCGCGCACCCAGTGATAGCTCTCGCGGAACGCCTTGTCCAGGTGGACGAAGTTGACGCCGACCCGCGCGTTCAACAGGTACTTCTCTGTTGCGCGTGCGGGGTAGCAGCGGTGGTGGAACGAGTGGCCCGCCAATGTGTCGAGCTCTTTCACGACCTCGCCGGTTCTGAGGTCCCGGCCTCTGAGCGGTTCGTCGCCTTCGGTGTACTGGCCGGCCCAGACCAAACCGTCGATAACGAACACGTCTTCGGGGCTGCGGTAGCCGGACGCGGGATGCGGAGCCGTCCACAGGAGTTTCCCGTTTTTGGCCGAGAACGCCGTCATCGTGTCGCGCCCGCCGCGGCTGCCCTGCGTACTCCAATCCATGTTCTCGCCGCCCGAGAAGAGGACGACGCCGTCATGAACCACCAGTGACGAACCATACCAGGCATGGTGCTCCTGCCATATCGGCACCGATTCCGACGTCCAGAGCGTCTTGCCATCGGTCATCGACAACGCCTCGACGGCGGAACCGTTGTTGAAGTAGGCCCTGGCGCCATCGGTCGCCAGGCTCATGGGCGCGATGACCCCATCGTGTTGCCAACGCGCCTCGCCGGTCGCCGCATCGTATGCCGCCAGCCGACGCTTCGCCCGCAACCACAGGGGGGACATTATCCCGCGCATCAACGTTCGGGCATAGGGGAAGTCCGTCGTACGCCGGTCCAGAAAGCTCCGTGTGTCCGCCTCCGACGGCGGCTTCTGTTCCTGGCGCATCGTGTCCAGCGCCCCCTGCCCGGCCAGGCATACCGCCAGGACGGCATCGTCCGTCACAATGATCTCTTCGCATCGTTCCGAACCGGCGAAGACGCGCATGGATGAGCCGTCTACTGCGTGGAGTTGTGTGACGGGCGCGTTGATGCCCAGCGTCACGTAGACGTAGTCACCTACGGCCACGAGACGACGCGGCAACGTCGCGGGCATACTCTTGAGCGGCCACAAGTGCGGATGCCACTCGGGGATCGGCTTCTTCCACAAGACGACGCCGTTGAAGGCGTCGCGCGCAATCAAGCGCCACCGGGGCGGGAACAGAATGGAGGCGGGGGTGGCTTCATCGAGGATGCAGAACAACCGCCCTCCGGATGTCACCAGTGCGCTCAGGCTGGGCAGATGATCGTGGTGCCGGAGCATCTCCGGGCCGTCTATCCACCGTATGCCGCTCGGCGGGCCAACGCGTTGATCCCTCGCCACGCAGTTGTTGTCGGGGCCGTGCTGGATGTGGGTCCATTCGTCGATGTTCGTCGGAACCGGCTGCACGTGTTTCTTGCCGTTGACCAGCGCCACGCCGCGCGGCGCGAGCACGCGGACGATTTCCTCGTGCTTCACGCCCGTCGGTTCCGTCGCCACGAAAAGGTTAACGATCCCGTTCAGGTAGGGCAGACGTCTTCCGTCGAATCGGTCCACGCTTACTGCGCCGTGTACCCCTTCGGCGGCGATGGCCCTTCGCGCTCTGTGGATTAGGTCCGGATCGGTATCGAGACCGTGTACCAGGTAAGGTCCGCTTCGCCGGAGGGCGGTGAGCACGCCGGTGTCCTCAACGCCCAGCACGACGATGAGTCCGCCGTTGACCTCGGCCTGCCCGATCAGGGCGGCGGCCTGCTGAGTTGCCTCGGGGCGGGCGGGAACATCCGGGCCCGCGACACCGGGAGTAGTCCCCAACAGCATCAGTGCCAACGTCGGAACCGCCTGCTTGGATCGCAACGCCTTCGGTAAGCGCATCACGTCGTCCCTCCTGTTCTTCTCAGGTTCTTCGTTCTTGTCGGGCGCCATCGGAGTAGCAGGTGTTGGCGGCTTGCACAAGACTGCCGTCTCACCCGTCCGCGGTGTCCAGTGATCGATGCGTGTCTGATAGTAGCGAACGGCTGCCGTTGTGTATACTGTAATGGTGCCATTGATTGAATCGGAGAAGATAGCCTTATGCCGAAGAAAGAACGAAGGGTAAACAGAGCCCTGTTTGTTGCGGCCATGGGCGGGCTGCTGTGGAGCGCCGAGGCGCCTTTGGCACGGCATGGAGCGGGACATCGGGTGAATTGGGCCTCGCCGGTCTCCATCGACGGTGTGGTCGCCATCGCCATCGTTGTCCAGGTCATGCATGACGGAGTCTTCACACTTGCCGTGCCTTGCCGGCTCAACGTAGTCAGTCCATGGTGTTCTGATTTCATCCTTATGTGCACTGCGAGAACGTGAGTAAGCAAGAAGCGCGAGCGCGTGGCGCACCGAAGCCCCGCTAGCGGATTCCCCTGTTGCACACATTGGCCGTTGGTGTTAGTTTCTCTGGAACGCATGTGCCGGGGGCGACGGGAGCCCTATGAAGTGGGGAGACGCCGCGGCCGAGGTTCATGTGGGAGAATGAGTCCATTGACGACGAGGCCGAATCTTGTGTTGATCGTTTCCGATCAGCATCGGGCGGACGCGGCGGGCTGCTACGGAAGCACGGTGGTGAAGACACCGGCGCTGGACCGGTTGGCCGCCGACGGGATCCGGTTCGATCGTGCCTACTGCCAGTCCCCATTGTGTGCACCATCGCGCGGATCGATGATGACCGGCACGCACTGCCACACATGCGCCGCCTACACGCAGAAGACGGAAGTCGATCGTTCGCGGCCGACGATCGGAACGGTATTCCGGGACGGGGGTTACGCCACCGGCGCGTTCGGCAAGATGCACGTAGTCGGCGAGGATGAACGGCACGATCTCGGCTTTTCGCAACGCGGTCTCAGGATCTTCACGAAGACGGTCGAGCATTACGGCGATGTCGTGCCCGTGGAGCGGATGCTGAAATACTGGGCTGAAGGCGCGGGCGAATGGGATCTGAAGAACTACAACCCGTGGAACCGACCCATCGAAATGGCGGACGAGGATATCTTTGACCAGCTTGTCGTAAACCGGTCAATCGAGTTTCTGGAATCGTGTGGGACGGATCCGTTCTGTCTGTTTGTCGGCATCGAGAAGCCCCATCCCGACTGGTACGCGCCCAAGACGTTCCACGACATGTACGATCCCGCGGCAATGCCCCTACCGACGAACTACAACCGCGCGTTGGAGGGCGTGCCGGCATCCATGTCCCGCCGGCAGGATTATCTCGAGTCGCATCGGCATACGGAGCAGGAGATCCGGGGATGCGTGGCCGCGTACTACGCCAACGTTTCGTATGTGGATTTCCAGGTGGGCCGTCTGCTCGATACGTTGGACCGGCTTGACCTGTCTCGCAACACGGTGGTTGTCTACACGTCCGATCACGGGGAGACGCTTTTCGAAAACGGCTGGGTTCAAAAGCACTGTTTCCTCGAGTCGGCCGTGCGCGTGCCACTGGTGATCAGGGGACCGGACGTACCGGCGGGCGCCGCATCCGGTGAGATCGTCAGCCTTGTGGACCTCTTCCCCACGTTCGCCGAAATGGCCGCGCTGCCCGTTCCCGACGGCCTGGAGGGCGAATCGCTGATCCCGCTTCTGCGCGGGGACGACGGAGCGTCGGCAGTGGAAGACGAACCACGCGCCGATGGGCAGCGTGCGGCATTCTCGGAGTACTACTGGACCTCCCCGCCATCGCGGATGGTCCGAACGAACCGCTGGAAGTACATCCATACCCAGGAAGAGATTCCCCAGCTCTACGACATGCGGAACGACCGCGGGGAAACGCGCAACCTGGCGGATGATCCAGCCTTCGAGTCCATCTGCGATGAACTCCGGAAGCGCGTGATGGACGGGTGGGAGATCCCGACGCTGGACATCGATCTGACGGCGATCGAATCACGCTACGCTGGAAAGGCCAAATGGCTCAGGGAGCGACAGGATGGCGCGGATGGGGAACCCGGGAGGGAGGATGGGCTGATTGAAGAAGGTACTTCGCACCCGCTTCCTGGAACGAGGTGACGATTGCGCGCATGTCCGTGCCTTTGTCTGAAACCAGCACGCGACAGATAACACGCTGGGGCACGTCCCAGGTGTCGGCGGCATAGTAGGCCGAAGCATAGGTGCGTGCCGGGCGACCCGTGCGCTGATACTTCAGCTTCGCTTCCCGGATACACAGGTCGAACAGCTTGTAGAGCTTGCTGTTCGGCGCAAGCCCCGTGATGAAGTCGACGTTGTGGCCGTTGAACCATCGCATGACCTCGGGCTTGGTATGATGACCGTCAGCCCGGAATATGATCTTCACCTCAGGCCATGCCGCTCGGATACGCCGCACAATGCGCTTGGTTACGCTGATGATTTCCGAGGCCGTAGGGGTTTTTCCGGCTCGAAGCACGCTGGTGATATACTTGCCTGAAATGCCTTCATAGACGTGGAAAGGCATGAAGCAGTACTCGTCCTCGAAGGCATTAAACAGCGCCAATTGCTGATGCCCGTGAACGTAATCAGCCGTCGGGTCCATGTCCAGAACGATGACTTCGGGAGGCGTTTGGTACGATGCGATGAAATGATCAATGAACGCGTACCCCAAACGCAACAGATCCCGCCTCGTAACCGCATTCTCCAGGCGCGTCATCGTTGGCTGCGAGCCCAGGTGCGGATCATCCTCCGGATCACGACCCACGGCCGTCTTTATCGCGGGGTCCATCCTGAGATGATCACAGTGCGTCTTCGAAAGCGTGCCCAGGGAAACATGGAAAGGCACAGGTCGATGGTCGTCGAATCCAGGGCGTAGACCGATGCATCCAGGTCGACAGAAAGCTCTTCGTCCGCATAAAGCGTGCGTGCTTCGATGATAAGGTGTTGGGCGAACTCCGCGTAGATGCGCCAGTCCCGGTTCTTGTTGGCCTTGGCCAGATTGCTTCGGGACACCGTGGTGTGGATTCCCATATGATAGAGCTTCGGCCGCATGGCCCGAAGGCATGCCTCGATGTCGCGCAAGCTCTCGCGATAAGTGAGTTGAGCGAAGGACATCACGCGGAAGTGATCGGAGCCCTTGAAGTCCTTCACTTTCTGGTTGCCGCTGTAGCGCCGCACACATCGGTGGAAATGATGCCACGGCAAGTGCTGCATGAGCTGCGAAAATATCGTCGGTCCTGTATACATCCGGGCCTCCTTCCTGTCTTGGAAGGTCGGAGCCTACAGGCAACTTCAAGTTGCAAACAGCCATTCTGCTACGTAACCCATTCATTACCAGGCGCTTCGGAACAATGACGAGTCAAACACGTGGACAGTAGCGGGAAGTAGTGAAGAAGACGTACGGGAATGGAGTGCTGTAATTACCTGTAAAACTGTCATTGACAGGGGTAAATTACCTATACTATTATCGCCTCATGGCCCGTAGGTGGGTGAACGTTTCAGAGGGGGGATGGCATGAGACGTGATGCTTCTGACTATGTTGAGGTGTGGCGAAGCCGAAGCGACAGGAAACCGCTGGTGATTCGCGGGGCTCGTCAGGTTGGCAAGACGTTCCTGGTGCGTCAATGCGCGCGCAGCGCCTTCGACGACCTGATCGAAGTGGACTTCGAGAATGAAAGGGATGTGGCAGGATATTTCGAAAAGGCGGAGATCAGCGCCACAGTCAAGCTGCTGGAGGCCCACTACGGTCGGTCGATTCGCCCCGGTGCAACGCTGCTCTTTCTGGATGAGATTCAGGCGGCGCCAGGCGTGTTGGCACGGTTGCGCTACTTCCACGAACAGCTTCCCAGTCTACATGTCGTCGCCACCGGATCGCTTCTGGAGTTCGTTCTCGAGGAACACGATTTCTCAATGCCTGTCGGGCGCATCGAGTACATGCATCTGGGCCCGATGAAGTTCACGGAATTCCTGAACGCTGCCGGCGATCGTGGACTGGCGTCACTGATGAAGGACTACATTCTCGACGAGGAACTGCCGCCTGGAATACACCGGCGTCTGGTCGATCGGCTGAAGGAGTTCATTGTCGTGGGCGGCATGCCGGAGTCCATGTGCCGGTACGTTGATACCGGCGATCATCTCGCCTCCGATAGGGCCAGGCAGAGCATTCTGCAGACGTTCACAGACGATTTCGCGAAGTACGGCGAGAAGGTGAACCGCAGGCACCTGCTTGCCGCATTTCAGTCGCTCCCGCGTCTGATTGGTCAGAAGCTGAAGTACGTGAACATTTCCAGGGAAATCCGCGCCGCCGACCTGGACCGTGCGCTTCACATGCTGGAACTGGCGCGCCTGTGTTATCGGGTGCGGCACACCGCCGCCCGGGGGCTGCCGCTGGGAGCCGACGTCAATCCCAGGGTGTTCAAACCTATATCCCTGGACACGGGTCTGGTGCTCAGTACATTGGGCCTTGATGCCGCGGACCTGGAAACGGCGGACCTGATGCTCACAAATGCGGGCGCAGTTTGTGAGCAGTTCGTAGGCCAGCACCTATTTTACCGGCAGTCCATGTACACGCAGCCCGAATTGCATTACTGGGTTCGCGAGCAACCGTCGTCGAGCGCGGAAGTCGACTATGTTATCAGTGTCGGCTCACACATTGTGCCCATCGAAGTAAAAGCCGGCAAGACCGGCACGCTCAGGTCTCTGCATCAGTTCATGATAAACCATGAAAGCCCGCTGGCGGTGCGTTTCAATCTCGACCTGCCTTCTCTCACGGAGGCTGAGGGTATGTTGCCCACAGGAGAGAAGTACTCTTATCCTCTGCTGTCGCTTCCCCTTTATCTCGTCGAACAGACCCAGTCACTCGCAGCGTCCGTGATCGCACAGCTCTCCGAGATCGGATCCGGGCCGGATTGATCTATCGTCAACAAAGCCACTTGGGTGTGCGCGGCCCGGCCGGTAGTGTGGCAGTGACTGTTGCGCCGTGATGCAGTAGAGATACTTCTTGCCCCTGAGGGACAGCCGGCGATGCGGTGAAGCTGTCGTCGAGGCGGTTTGTCGCCAGTATTTCGAGCTTCTTGCCGTGTCTCACAACGGCCGTGACGCCGTTCCTGCCGAGCACGTAGACCCGGCCGGCGGCGGCTACGGGCGATGCGAACACGCCTTTGAGCCCATTCAGCTTCTCCGCCTCGTAGAAGGCTTTTCCGCTCGCGGCATCGAAGCAGGACAGAACGGCGCTGTTGCTCTTGAGAAAATAGAGCTTCCCGTCGTACAGAACAGGGCATGGCACGTAGGGCGTGTTCCTGTCGTGTTTCCACACGAAGGCGTCGGGCCGCGAAGACAGATCACCCGATGAGTCCGCGAGGCGCACGGCCAGGAGAGCGCTGCCCCGGTCTTGCCGTGTGACATCAGAAACGCACACACGAACACACCCACATACCCATACACAGCTTTCATTACTTTTCGTTCAACTTTCGACAGTACCGGAATGCGCGACTTGACGATACGAGACGAATACTATTGGATGGCACGGGGATACGGCAAGCGAGTTCCGTGTTTGGAGAAAGACGTACCATGGCCGCAGAAGACAGACCCGTGATTCTTGCGCTGCTCTCGAAGGATCTCTACGCCCGGCTGTTCACCGAGGATGCCGATGCCGGGTTGCGTGCGCTGGGACAGGTCGTGTTTCCCGGGGAAACGCTCCGCCGCGATGCAAGAGTCGTTGTCACGGGCTGGGGATCGCGACGCCTGGACGCCGCCCTGTTGGATTGCGTTCCCTGTCTGGAACTCGTCGCGCATGTGGGCGGCACGGTACGTGAAGTGGTCACCAACGACGTTTTCGCCCGTGGAATCAAGGTCGTGAACGCGGGCCACGCCATGGTGAACGCCGTAGCCGAGTTCACTTTGCTCAGGATGCTGGCTTTCCTCAGGCGGGACGCCATGTCGGCGCCCATGCCGGGACCGTCCCAATGGGAATCCGCGCGCAGGAGCATGATGGGACAAGAGATGGGCAGTCAGCGCGTGGGCGTCGTGGGTGCGGGGCAGATCGGGCGACGGGTGATCGGTCTCCTTCGGGGCACGGGCGCCGACTTGCTCGTCTACGACCCGTGCCTGGATGCCGGCGCCGGTCGGCAACTGGGTGCACGTCCCGTATCGTTGGCCGAGCTGATGGCGCGGTGCCGGATTGTGAGTCTCCACGCGCCTGTTCTGCCGGAGACCGTGGGGATGATCGGCGCGGCCGAGCTTGCCGCGCTGCCCGACGGGGCGTTGTTGATCAACACGGCACGGGCACGGCTGGTCGACGCGGCGGCGCTGCTGTCCGAGCTCCGGGCGGGCCGGATCTCGGCTGCACTCGATGTGTTTGACGATGAGCCGCTTCCCGACGATAGCCCGCTGCGGCGGCTACCGAATGTTCAGCTCACGCCGCACGTCGCCTTTCTGACCACGGAGTGCTTCGCTCGATTCGGCCGGAGCATCGTCGATGATGTCGGCCGCTTCCTTCGCGGCATGCCCGTCCTGCACGAGGTAACCCGGGAGATGCTGGAAACCATGGCCTGACCGCCGGGCTCAGGTAGAGAGCCATCAGGTTCCGGGTTTCGTTCGTTTGTCTTCCATGAGTGGTCCATTGCGGTCAAGCCGCCGTCGCTCACACATGTGACGCTTCCCGCTCCATCCGACAGCACCAGAATGCGTAGAACTCCCATGCGGAGAAGTGCGCATAAGAGGTGTAGCGATTGCGCAAGATGCGCATTGAGGGGGATGGGTACTATGTAGTATATTAGTATTGTTCACGGCGGCTGGTGGGCCGCCTCAAGATCCGGCGGGAGTTGCCATTATGGATGCACAAGTGAGAGCGAATTGCGCGATCTGTACCGGACGGTCTGTTGCACTGATCGGTGGCGTGGCGCTGGCTCTTGCGACAAGTGTTGTGGCGGGGCCTACGCCGGAGAGAGTGTTGCGTGCCGGCGTGGCCGGTGGGCCAAAGATGCGCCTGGCCGCGGCGTCCTTCTTCGGGGGTGCGGGGACGGAAACGTTCAACGGAGTGTTGCGCGACAGCGACGGCGCCCCGATTGCCTACGGCAATGCGTGGAGCGGGCCCTTCTCGATCGGCGGGGTTGAGCCCGTTGTTCTCGGCCCCGACAAGGCGCACGGGCTTCCTCTTTTCAGCGGGCGGACGCCGACCAACGACTGGCCGCACGATATTCTGCCGTCAGAGTATCACCCCGACAGGACCGGGTTCCTCATCCGCTACTCGGATGACCTGAGCGCTGTTGAGCATGCAGCTCGTTTCGGGTGGGGCGCCGCGACCATCGATGCCGCGGCACTGACCAGGGACGGCGGATTGGTCACGGCAGGGATCGCGAGGGACGGCTTCGCAGCCGTCGCAAAGGCCGCCGGGCAAGTGAAGCATCTGCCGCCCAGGAAGACGCTCTATCACGGCACGGTGTCCTACCGGGACGTCAAGATGTCGGGCGATGTATATGTGGCCCGCTGGCGAGCCGATCGCAAGGGCTTGGACTGGGTGTGGATTCTGGAAAAGCACGTGGATCCGCCGAAGCGCCTGTTCCTTTCGGCGGATGGGCGCGTCGTCTTCAATTGTCGTGGCGTGAAATGGATAAGTCCGGACGGTGGGTCTTTGGGCGAACTTCCTTTCTCTCACGAACGGGATTCGTTGAACGAGTACCGTTTCTTTGCGGGTATCAGTCCGCGCACCGGCACGTTCCTTTTTGCGGGCTGGACCTTCAGCAGGAGCGGGGGATCCGAATGGTGGGGCCCTCTTGTCGAGGAACGTAACGTGGAAGGCAAGGTGGTCGGGCGCTACTACGACTGGAGCGCGGAGCTTGCCTGCCAGCCTACGCTAGGCCTCGGAAGCAGAGCCGCCGTTATGTGCGCCGAGTACTTCCCGAATGGCCGCATCCTGCTCGGGGCCCTTTCCACCGGCAGCGGATCGGTATTGAAGCGGCATCCGCACGATATCATGGTTCCGGCCCGTTCCAGTATGGCGCTGGCGAGTTTCACGCCCGAACTGCGGCGCTACCGTTTTCGGACCTCCGGTTGGCCGGCCCGAGTGGACGGGGTCAGCCTGGCCTGTTTCGATCCGAGCCGACCGGACGATTCCACGTACGGCTTCTGGGTCGGCCGCAGCGACACGACCATTGAGGGACTGTCCGTCCCCGATCTGGAGCACGTGGTGCTCTGGGGTATGTGCCGGGGTGATCTGTACACGACGGTGGATGCCAAGGCGATCGATTCAAACTTGGACAAAGTCAGCAGGATGAAAGGGAGCCGGAAGCCTCCGATGACCTACCTGGCGGTATTCGCCCCGGAGGGGGCCAATGTCATGTGGTCGAGCCTGCTGCCGCGCTGCTCCGTGACGGGCGTGGCGGCCTGTCGCGGCGGCCTGGTTGTTGTGTCTTCCTGCCGGGCCGCGTGGCGCCTGGAGCCATACGACATGTTTGCGGCGCCGGGCGCGCAGCCGGATTTCGGGGGAGGCTACGCTGACGGGCACATTCTTCTACTGGAGGATCCGAAATGAACCGGCTTGCGCATGAGTACACAGTTACACGGCGCATTCGCCTGTGGGGTTCGCTCTGCCTGGCCGGACTTGCGATCTGCACCAGGGCTACCGCCGGCGCCGGGGGCGTGCCCGTTACCATGGACCTGGACTTCTCTGCGCGTGCCGTGAAGGAATCGAGTTTTGACATAGGAAAGATGCATCTGCCCATACCGTCACAGAGTCAATGTTATCTGTGCGTGCGTCAGAATGGGAAGGCGCGGCCGCTGTTCGTCACCGGCTACGGACGTCGCGGCAAGCTCAGTCTGACGTTTCGGCCGGATACGGTTGTGCCGGGTGGGTACGTGCCCTCGGTCGCGGGCAATGTTGTCGCCGATCTGCACGGTTACCAGGTTTCGCCCGAGGCGGAACAGACCGGTGTTGCGGGTGAGGAATGGCTGGGAGAACGAGAGAAGTGGCGGGTGAAGCTCAGCAATTTCCGTGACATTGCGGCTCCGAACCCAGGCAGGCTTGGGTATTTCGTCGCCAATCGGTATCGCGTTGTGAAAGTGACCAAGCAGACGCCCCCGAATGATCTTGACCTGAAGGCCAAAGTCGACGTGGAACTGCGATCTCCAACGGGCACGACAAAGCTTGTCGGACAGGATGCGGTGATCAAACTAAGCGTCGGGGGCGCCAGGAAGTGGACGATGTCCCACAATTTCTGGCGGATTTCGGTTTCGACCGCGATCAGGGTTAACGAGGGTCAACCGGGCTCGCGGAAAGGAGATGGCCACCCCCTGGACATTGATGTTGTGGTCGGAACGACGGTCTGGGTTCCGCACGACGTGAGAAAGGACGATGCACCCGATCTCGACGACGGAGCAAGTGAAGCGGGATTTGATGTCCTGAAAGGCGAGGTCGAGGAGTCGGATAATGAGTAGTCGAGCCAAAACTGTGTTGTGCGCCGCGACCTTGGGCTTTTTGACTGTGTGCGCTTCCGCCATGGACCGCTACATGGATGTCTACAACAAAGTCAAGAGAGGGCCGAAGATGAAGATGTCCAAGGCAACCTTCTTCGGCGCAGACGGAACGGAGGAGTTCGTTGGCCTGGCTTTGAGTGCGGAGGGGCAAATCGTTGCGGTGGGCAATTCCTGGGGGCCGCCTTTCCCGGAACATGCGGACACGCGCGTGGTGGGGTGGGACCGCCTCCACAACATACGCTTGCGGCAGCCGGATACCGTGTCCGGCTTTCGGCACAGGTGGGTAAAACACCCGCCCGTGCCGTCGGACGATCATCCGAACCGTACCGGCTTCATGGTGTTCTATTCCGGCGACCTTTCCCGCGTTGAGCGGATCATGCGTTTCGGCTGGGGTACGGCAAGCATCACGGCGGCTCGCCGGCTGCGCGACGGCAGCTTTTTACTCGTAGGCGCGGCCCATCGTCCATTGGACGGGGTTTCGTGTCCGGACGAGCGGAGGCACCGTCAACTTTACCCGGCGGGCGAGGGGTTCAAGCCGACGGAATTCGACGGGATCACGCAGGCCGGGGACGTCTACGTGGCGAAACTGCTGCCGGATTTCAGGAGCTTTGCCTGGGTATGGACGCTCGAGGGGTTCGGAGACGCGCCGGATGCCGTGCATGAGGGCGAGAATGGAACGATAATTGTCAAGTGCCGTTCCCGTCTATGGCGCATTACCGGAGACGGCGCCGAGTTTCGTGACTTTCGGGGCACCACGCTTCATGCGCTCGGGCACCGGATGCGCGGAGTCAACCCCGAGAACGGGCAGGTCATAACGGGTGGCAGTTTCCTGATCGGTACGGGCCGGGAGCCGTGGAAACAGCCGTTCATGGACGTGTTCAATTCCGACGGCGAGCACATCGAGTCGTACTACTGGTGGACCGGCGCGCTGGCCGGGCATGACGACTTCCGCCTCGTTTCCGACAGCAGGGTTGATCGTCTCGAGCCCTTGCCCGACGGGAGCTACGTTATCAGCGGACATTCGGACGGCGGGAACAGCGCTTTCACGCGGCATCCGGCAGACCTGAGCCGAGGCGCCAAGGGTAAGGGACTGCCCATGAGCACATGGGGCGCCGGTGTGGCCGGGTTCCAACATGTATGCCGGTTTCATCCCGAACACCTCGATGAGGTCTACTACACGCTGTGGTCTTCTTTCTCTCCGACCGGTCCGACCGGCATGGGCATCTCCAGGATGCGCGGGTTCAAGAACGGCTCGGTTGCCATCCTCGGGTATGCGCCTCCGTACCTCGTGCAGACCACCCACAAGTGGTTCCGTGCGACGACGCACTACTTCAGGAAGAAGGGCGAGGGGTACCATTTCAACAACAAAGGATGGCCCGTTTTTCAGGGACTGGGCGGGCACGGCTATTACGTGGCCGTGTTGACGCCGGAGATGGACAACTTGCTGTGGGCCAGCACGATTGCCACGGTGGTGCATCGCGATGTGCTCGCATGCGAGAAGGGGTTGGTGGCGGTGGGGCGCGCATTCGGTGTGCTCGCCGGGGATAGTCGAACGCCGGCCCTGCTTCACTACGACATTGCCGACTGGCCGGGACTGATCACCAAGCTCGTGTCGGCTTCCGCCGGCAATGCACCGTCCGCCGCGCGACAGGTCTGGGCCCGGTTTGACATGGCGCTCCAGCGCCGGCTCAAATCTCATCCCGCCGGCCGCAAGCCGGACGAAGCGTTGAAGACGGCCGTGGCGGATGCACTGGACGAAATCCTTTTCGACGACCGCACCTTCTATGATGCCGCCCTCTGGCCGAACTTGGAGCTTGACGGCTACGAGTCTTCCCTTCTGGAGAGGCTGAAGCAGAAAGAGATCACGGAGGAGGAGCTGGGCTATCTCAATCGGGCATTGCTGGAACAGACTTTCCCCGAACACGTCTACGCACGTCCGCGGCACAATTTCACGCCCGTGCTCGATGCGATACAGCCCCGCTATGGCGGCGGTCCGACCGACGGATATATCTACCTGCTCGAGCCGCCGCCCGGCATGCGCCTTGACAAACTGCCCCCGACGCGTGAGCCGGTCACGGCTCCCGCACGCCGCCGCGCACGGCCCAGGGCCCGTGCACGGAAGAAGGGGGCGGGATCAGGCCGGGAGATGGCGGGAACAATAGCGTTCCCTCATCCGCCGGCGGAGCGGCGCAAGCTGAAACTGCCGGGGTACTGTATGAGCTACGTGATTCTGCGCAATGCCGAGAAGGCACGCCCCATGTTCCTGAATGGCTGGGGCGAGTCCGGCGTCCTGAAGGTATCCTATGACAACAACGGCGGCCTGGATGAAGAAGTCACGACGACGGCGTCCGGATCCGCGGTTCTGCTGCTGAACCAGCGGAGCGGGTTCCCCTCCGGGGCTGGGGAATTCGGAGATGGCCGCGTGCCGACCAACTGGAAGACCTATGCCTGCGGCGAATGGCTGCTGCCCGAGAATGACGCCTTCGGACTGCGGGTAACGTTCAAGGCGCTGCGTAATCTGGTGGAGGAAACCGATGTGCTGGCCAAGCTTGTCGATCCCGGTTTGGGCATCTTGTCGGAATCCCGCAAGGAGCTGGTGGCCAAGTTTACCGCAACGGTAGACCTGGAACTGTCGATCGGCGAGCACAAGGCTCCACTGCGGGACGTGCCCTGCAGATTGGCGTTGAGACAGATCGATGTCCGCGGCCGTTGGGCCATGCGCCTGGATCTCAACACGAGTTTCGAGCCCGGCCGTTTGGGCCTCGCAGAGGAGGGGGAAGGTCCCGTTACGGTGAAGCTCGTACACGGTGGCTTTGCTCCCGTCCCCTCTGCACAGAAGGCACCGGGCAAGAAAGGGAGTGCCATATCTTTGGATGACGAGATGGACCTTTTCGAATAACCGAAGGAGAAGAAGATGGAAGTCACACGGATAGTGTTTGCCGACCGGAAGAGCGTTGAGATTCAGGCCGTCGACACGGATCTCAAGCTTGAGCCGAAACAGATGCTGGTCAAAACGGCAAGATCGATGGTTTCGCAGGGCACGGAACTCGCCGCCCTGATGGGAACTCACTCGAAATCGGAAGCGGCGGATCCGCCGGCATGGCTCCAGTTCCCCAGCGTGCCGGGCTACCTGGCGGTGGGTGAGGTCATGGAGACCGGGTCTGAGGTGCATGGGTTCTCGGTCGGCGACCGCGTCATCGCGGAAGGCAGTGGCTGCTGGAACTCACACGCATCGCACATCACGGTATGGGAATCGGTGTGGGTGACGAAGCTGCCGGAAGGCGTGCCTTATGAGGCAGCGGTGATGTCGAAGCTCGCCAGCGTCGGGATGTATGGGCTGCGTATTCTGCATCACGAGCTGGGCGAGAACGTGGCGGTGTTCGGCCTCGGCGTGGTCGGTCAGCTCGCCGTGCGCTTCTGCAGCATTGCGGGCTTCCGGCAGATCGTGGCCGTGGATCCGATGGCGAACCGACGGCGTGTCGCGGAGGGCGTGCCCGGAGTGACGGTGGTCGCTCCCGACGACCCACTGGTCAACGAGGAGATGGGGGCGCGCAGCGAGAAAGAGGGGTATGACAACGTCATAGAGGCCAGCGGACATCCACGGGGGTTCATGCAGGCGTTGAATGTGGCTCGCACGCGCGGCCGGGTTTCGGTCCCGAGCGCCCCGCACGAGTACGTTCAGGTGCGGCTGTATGACGAGGTGATGTACAAGAGTCTGCAGATTTTCGGCGCACGCGGCAGCTCGCAGCCCGGCACGCCGACCTACAACGATGGTTGGAGCGAGCCGCGCCAGAAGGAATGGTTCCTGCAACTCGTGGCGGAGGGCAGAATCGAGGTGGCGCCGATCGTATCGCACCACGTATCGTACGCTGAGGCGCCGTCGATCTACACCGGTCTGATGGAGCGTCCGGAAGACTATCTCGGTGTCGTATTCAACTGGGACTGACGAAAGAAACAGGAGGGAGCAGAGCATGAAGTTCGCGGTATGTAACGAGATATTCGAAATCGTGGACTGCAAGGCGATGTCCAACGACATCCGTCCGATCGAGAAGATCATCCGCCTGTTTGCGCCTTACATCCGGCATGTGCATGCCAACGACGCCAATGCGCAGGCGCCGGGCTTCGGGCGTGTCGATTACAAGGCGATTCTGACGACGCTCGCCGATGCGGGTTACGACGGTTATGTGTCCATGGAGGCCTTCCGCTGCGTGCCGAGCGCGGAAGCCGTGGTGCCGACCGCGCTGAAGTATCTGAAGTCGTGTCTTCCCGGGTAGGAACGGTGCAACACGTCTACAGCACATCGGAAGGGCTGAAGCGGTACCGTTTCCCCACGCACATCAACGACCTGGTATATGACCGGGCGAATGCGCGGCGATCGGAAGCATTTGTCGTGGTTCTCGAGCCGGGCGGAGCTCCGCCGATGCACAAGCACGACGATACCGAACAGGTCTTTCATGTTATTGAAGGGCATGGCGTGCTGACCATCGGCCCGGAGTCGGACCGCCGGCCCGTGGCAGCCGGCGATGTGGTAGTGATTCCGCCGTCCACCTGGCACAGCATCCGTGCGCAGGACGGCACGATGCGCTACCTGGCGATCGACTGTTTCGGGTCGGAGAGTGAGCGAAAGGAAGCCACTTGGGACGAGCACGCGCGTGTGTTGTGTGAAGAGAACGGCTGGGACTACAGCACAGTCGTAGAAACAGAATAGTAACGACGGTAAGGAGCGTCACAGCATGAAGGGGTCCGCACACTATGCGCCGGCGGGGGTTATCCCGGCGGCGTTGACGATCTTCCATGACGATTACTCGATTGACCTGCCGGCCACCCGGCGGCACTTCCGTTTTCTTGCGGAGGTGCCCGGCATCAGTGCGATCACCGCCAACGGTCATGCGGCGGAGGTGCATGCGCTGACGTTTGAGGAGCAGCAGGAGCTGCTGGAGGCGGCCGTGGAAGAAGCGGCGGGCCGGGTGCGGATCGTGAGCGGAATATATGCCGACGGTTCGTTGGAAGCGGCTCGGCTGGCGAGGATGTCTGCGCGCGCCGGGGCGTCGGCGCTGCTGGTGTTTCCGCCCACGACGTTGATGCTGGGCGGGGCGTTACGACCGGAGATGGCGCTGGCTCACTACGGCGCCGTTGCCGACGCGGTGGACCTGCCGCTCATCCTGTTTCAGTACCCGCTGGGGACGGGGCTGGGGTATCCTTTCGAGACGTTTACGGAGCTGGTCGAGAAGATCCCGACCATCCGTGCGGTCAAGGACTGGTGTAACGACCCCGCGTTGCACGATCGTCACACGCGCTACGTGCATGCAAGGCGGCGACCGGTCAACATGTTGACCACTCACAGCTCGTGGCTGATGGCATCGCTGACCATGGGTGCCCGCGGATTGTTGTCGGGCGCCGGCTCCGTGATTGCGGATATGCAGGTGGCAATGTTCGAGGCGATCCAGGCGAAAGACCTGGCGCATGCCCAGCGCATCAACGCGTTGATGCTGCCGATTACGGGTGCATTCTACGCCGAGCCCTTCCTGGATATGCACAACCGGATGAAGGAATGCCTTGTTATGTTGGGTCGTGCGCCACGGGCGGTGGTTCGGCCGCCGCTGATGAAGTTGGCAACGAAAGAGATTGCCGGCCTGAAACGCGCGCTGAAAGCGGCGCGCGTCGGTGAAGCCGGAACCGACATACCGACACAGGAGACGGAGCAATGATGCAGCCGGACACGGGAACGCCCGTAGCGGAAGCTGCGTGCCGAGAAGCGGACCGTATCGAGTCGGTCGATATGCTGGAATCCATGCTGGCCGAGCCGAGCGATGCGCTCAAGCGCGACCTCGCTGAGCTGGAAGGCGACATCCTGGTGCTGGGATGCTCGGGGAAGGTCGGGCCGACGCTGTGTCGCCTGGCGCGCAACGCGGCGCCGGACAAGCGGATTATCGGGGTGGCGCGTTTCAGTGATGAGA
>Ga0272442_10001039_pt1 | contig 43038 bp, 43 predicted proteins | sample SSMForm2O_FD_200262 | JGI IMG/M metagenome (GOLD analysis project Ga0272442, IMG submission 200262) | Marine sediment archaeal communities from Little Sippewissett salt marsh, Falmouth, MA, United States - SSM-Form-2O | ecosystem: Environmental > Aquatic > Marine > Wetlands > Sediment ...
GATGCGGTGATCCTTTCCGATAGCTCGGCCAAGCTGATCGACTCGACCGTGTCGGACAACGGAGGCAGCGCCCTCGATACGATGAACGCGAAGGCGACGATTCAAGCATGCTCGTTGACGGAAAACGACGAGAACGCTGTCCACGCGGCATCGAGTTCGATCACCGCAGCAACGTGTTTGATTACGGACAACGGAGCGGCCGCGGTCGACGCATCGCTGAGATCCCGTGTAACCCTGATCGGCAGCACGGTCAGCGGCCACCCAACGGACGCAATCGTCTTGGACGCGAGTTCGATCGACCTCCAGGACTGCGAGGTATACGACAACGATGGACACGCTGTGTCGGCCAACCAGGGAACTGTCACGGTTTCAGGCTCATCGATCACCGGTCACGCGTCTGCAGCATTCCGCCTCACCGACTCGCGCGCCGAAGTCTCTTCATCGCAGGTCGAGGACAACGACGGGGCGGGAGTGGTTGCCGTTCTGTCAACGATTGCGTTCGACGACTCCACGATCACCGACCACCCGACAAGCGGCATCGAGCTCGATCGTTCATCGCTCGAGCTGGTGTCCAGCGTATTGTCGGACAATGACGGAGTCGGAATCGCTGCGCTGGACTCCCAGGCCACCGTCTCCGCGTCGACCGTCAGCTCCAACACAGGCTACGCGCTGGATCTGACGAACAGCTCAGCGGTGATCTCTAACGGATCCGTGATTCAAGCCAACGGCGACGTGGCCGTGAACACACGAAATGCGACGGTGACCGTGCTCGACTCCACGATTTCGAACCATCCGAACAGCGCCCTCTTGCTCGACAACTCGCCGGCATCGATCACCGACTCCGTGATCCGAGACAACGCCGGTTGGGGAGTCGAAGCGATCCACCAAACCGCGTTGATGACGTCGGGAGCGACCATTTCCGGAAACGGGCTCGGGGGCTTGTCGCTGACCCGTTCGGTCGCTGCGTTGCTCGACGCCACGTCGATCGAGAACAACGCGGCCAGCGGGGTTGAGATGGCTGAGCGGTCGGCCATTCTGGCAATCGGCTCTTCGATCACGCTGAACGACGGTGTTGGCCTGTCGGTTGACACCTCGTCCGCGTCGGTCCGCGAGTGCACGATCACAAGCAACGCCGGTCACGGAATCGCACTCGTCAACGCGTCAGTCCTATCACTGGTCGCCTCGACGGTCTCCAACAACGAGGCCGATGGTCTGCACCTGACCACGTCCGTGGCGAACGTGCGAGCCAACTCGTTCTCGATGAACGTCGGGTTTGGGTTGTTCGCGGATGACGAGTCGCTCCTCGCGGGATACGACAACACAATCGAAGGGAACGGAACCGACGAGGCTGAGAACGTTCCCGCCGAACTGACGCAGCCGCGTCCGGGAACCGAATAGGGCGCTTGTTCGACGGAGAACGCGGGAGACGATGAAGCGGCGGGACCTCCGGGACTCGCCGCTTCTCCGCTTCGCGCCGCGCTAGGGAACAAGCTGGACGATCTGCAGCCCTTCTTGCTGATCGGCGATGTAGGCAAGACCGTCTGTGACAGCTACGCGAACCGCGTACCCCGGTGTATCGATCGCAGCAATCTGCTCCGGCAGGAGGGGGTCGGTCAATCGGTAGACAGTCAGGCCGTCGGTCCGCTGCGCCGCGTACAAGATCCCGTCTACCAGATCGAGCCCACAGGCCTCCCCGGATGCGCTGATCGACCCAACTTCGACCGGTTCGTCTGGATTGGAGACATCCACGATCCGAACGCCACGGTATCCGGCAGCCACGTATACCAGCCCGTCAACGAAGACGACGACATCGCTTGCGTCTCCCCGCAGATCAATCGACCCGCGAACAACCGGCTGGGTTGGATCCGACACATCGACAAGCGCGAGCCCGGCATCTCCGGCCGCGACGTACGCCCATGTCGCGGACACGGCCACCGATTGGGCAAACCCCGACGTCTCCACGGCCCCCAGCACCCGCGGATTCTCCGGATGAGCCACATCGATGATCTGCAGACCACCGCGTTGGTCTGCCACGTAGGCGACATCGGACACAACCGTCACGTCCTGGGCCGATCCTGGCGTGTCGACGACGCTCACCTCGAACGGTCGCGTCGGGTCCGAGATGTCGAGAATCGTCAGTCCATCTCCTCGATTGGCAATGAAGGCATACTCCCCCGACACAGCGAGGCCCTGCGCGTACCCGCGGGTGCTGTTCGATCCGATCTCTCGGGGATGTTCCGGGTCCTCTGCATCGACGACGAGGAACCCCTTCGATCCGACGACGAGGTACGCCATGGTTCCGTCGGCCCATACGTCGAGGGAGTACCCGAGCGGGTTGAACGTCCCGAGAAGCTGGAGCTGTAGCGTTGTCGAAATCGACAGAACGTATGTACCGATCCCTCCCAGAATCCGAATTCGGAAGTACACGGTCCCGGAACTCGGGGCATCCCAGACAATCAGGAGAGTCTCTCCGGCCAGCGAGGTCTCTTCACGAAGAACCGTCACGCCGTCGGCAGCGAACAGCGTTGCGACGACCACCGACGATCCGTCCTCCATGCGCGTCGTGATCGTGTACTCGCTGCCCTGCGTTGCGTCGAATCGAAACCAGTCCTCGTCTCCGAGGACATCGATCGATCCGCTGATCGAGACGTTCTGGCCGTCCAACGCACGGGCGGTGGCCGGGTCGTTGCCAACGTCGTCGGCATACCCATCGCGCGTCACCGATAGTTCGTACCCGCCCACGCTGTCCCGAGTCATCTCCACAAAGACGATCCCGTCACGATCGGCCGACCACTCGATCGACGCGTCGTCCACTCCGGCAGTGCCCTCAGCCGACGGGTCTGCGTTGTCTACCATCGTCAGCCGCGCGCTGGCGGCTCCGGAATCGGCCGTCTGTGCAACACGTACGGTGTAGTTGTACCCCTGCTCGACGGAGAAGAAGAAGACGTCCGTATCCTCGATCGTCTCAATGTATCCATCCACAGGCGTTCCCGCCGTGTCCATCGATGTCGCGGTCAGTGCGTCGTCGCCGTGATCATCGATCAGGACCAACGACAGCGAGGCACTGTAACAGCCTGTGCCGGTCGTCGACTGCGCGTGCCGAATCATCAGGAAGTACGTTCCGGTAGCACGGCATGTCCACTGCATTCGCGATGCGCCGTCGCCGGCGGAATCGTCGTCCACCTGTAGGATTGTGCTCCCGTCCGCTGCGAACAGGTACACGAGGGTGTCCATATCCTCGCTCAGATGGCTGGTCACGAATCGGTAGGTGCGCCCTGCCACTGCGGAGAACAGGAAGTAGTCCATGTCACCGGCCGTCTCAATACACGCAGACACCAGTTCGCCGTCGGCATCGATCGGTGTTGCAGCAAGAGGGGTGTTCCCGTGATCGTCGCCCGTGCAGGCGAGGGGTACAAGAAAGAGAAGTAAGCCAGTAGACAGTGCGGTGCGCATATCGTCTCCTCGCGATCCGTCGACCGAGTTCGCTGCTGCGAAGGGTAGAGGAAGGCCCTGCGTGCAACAAGCACTAGAAAGTGTACACCGTCACCCCTGCGCCGGTCTCAGCGCTACTTCTCGGCGAATTCCATGTCCTCGTTCTCGGTGAAGAATCCACCAACGTGCGGAGCAATCGGCCGAAGAAGGAGTGACGATCCCCGACGGATCGCCTGCGCTCCGAACCGGTCTCGAACGCGATCGATCGCCTGATTCAGCTGTTCCTGTTTTCGATCCGTTTCCAACAGGAAACCGGGCACCCGATCGTGTTCGATGAGATTGCTAACGGAAACACCGATGTTGGAGACCTCCGTCGGTTTGATCGGGATTCCGGCGAGCGCGCGGAGGCACGCCCGATAGATCGTCTCGCCGTCGTCGGTGGGCACGTGAAGCGTCGTCTGCTTCCCGTAATGGCGCCCGATCTCCATGCGGAAGCCGCAGTGAACCGTTCGCCCGACGTATTCGAGTCGGCGCATTCGTCGGCCGACGTTGTCGCACAGTCCTCGTAACACAACAAGGGCTTGCCACAACGCGCGCATGTCCGGAGGCAAAGACTTGGAATGCCCAACCGACTTCGGCGGTGGGAGTTCCGTATACGAGGCAACCGGCGTTGGATCCTTTCCTTGCCCCACAGCATGCAACCACAACCCGTAGACCCCGAACTCTCGTTTGAGGTATTCGGTCGACGCTCCCCCAAGTTCCGCCAAGGTACGAATCCCTACCCGATTCAAGCGATCCGTAATCCGCGGACCGATTCCACACACATCGCCAACCGGTGTGGTTCGCAACAACTCCGGGAACGCAGCCTCGCTCAACACGCCGATTCCATCCGGCTTATTCTTCTTCCCGATTAGCTTGGCAAACGTCTTGGACGAAGCGAACCCCATTGTCGCTGTGATACAAGAACCTAGTGCACCGCGAAACCGGTGCTTGATCTCGCGTGCCAGCGCACAAGCCGCATCGTATGAGGGCACTTCCTGCGAGAGATCCATGAATACTTCGTCAACACTGTAGACCTCAAGAACGGCCGTGTACTCCTTCAGGATCGAAACGAATCGCTTCGTCACCGAGAGGTACTGCTCCGGATGACCCGCCACGCACTGTAGGTTCGGACAAGCCCTGAACGCTTCCCATGCCGGCATCCCGGCCCGCACGGGATACACCTTTGCTTCGCGAGAGAATGCCGTGATGATCGACGTTCTCGACGGTCGACCGGTAACGCCGATCGGTCGACCGCGCAGCGCCGGCCGGGCTTGCTGTTCGACCGAAGCGAAGTACGAATCCATGTCAAGGTGCATGATGATCCGCTTCATTGCCAATCCTTCGCTACGCGCCGGTCTCAATTCCGTCGAGCTGCCACACCCCTCGTTGCGTGTTCAGTCGCAAGAAGAACGTTTCCCCGCTGCAATCCACCGAATAACATAGATACGTTGTGTCCCCCTGCTTCTCCTGATGCACAAGGTGGATCGACGACACGTCATACCGTCGATTCTTCCACCGAAATGCTTGAAGGAGGGGGTGCGGGGCCCCGCGGCGGTAAATCACAAGCGCATCGATCGGTTCGGAAAGGGATTGCAGCATCTTCGATCACATAGAACAGTGTACGAGGTGATGAGTCGGTTGTCAATCCTCGACGATCGAGTGAAGTTCGTATACGGGCTGACGACCTTTCCGCCCGACGGGAATCCGATGAACTAAGCGTAGATCGGCCAATCGGGCAACCCGATTGGCACACGTATTCATCGGCAGTGCCAGCGTCTCGGCGAGTTCCTTCGTCGTCGTCGTCCCCCGCTCGATAATCAGAGCAAGCGTCTCCGCCAGCGCCGGGATGTCCGCACCCAACAGAATCCACTTGGAATCGATGCGACCCAGCATCGCCAGCTTCCGTCGCTCCAGCTTGTGTTCGAGGTCATCGACCAATTCGCGGGACGGGGAACGGACGACAAGCGTCCGGCCGGGGTGTAGTCCGCCGACGATTTCTTGCACCGTCTTGGCGAGAACCTCATCGGCGAACGAACCGCTCAAGACGTCGACTCCATCCAGGACAACCATCATCTGATCGCCTTCAGAAAGCGCGCGAAGCGCCCCGGCAAGCTCCTTCTGAGCTCGCCGACCCTCCATCCGCGTCCCAAGGCGCGTGCCAAACTGTGCAATCGGAAACTCAACTCGCGTCATCGTATTGATTGAACGCATTCTCCGCGTCACATTCAACCGGAGCCTTTTCAAGCAACGTTCGCGGCAGCCGCACCGCGATCTGCACGCCGGGAAAACTTGCCACATCACGGAAGTCGAACGCGTCCTCATGCGCGACGAACAACGACGTCCCGCTCCGAACGACGAATTCGCCTTCCCAGATGCGCGCCAGACGTGCGATCTTTCGGAGTTCTCCCCCCCGCCCCGGATCACCGTGTCGGCTAACCCCTCCGACAATCACGTGCTCAAGCGCATCCTCGTCGGACAGCCCGCGAAACGGTTCACACAGGCCGAGGCTCCGACGGATTCCGATCCCGATGTCGCCGACGACAAGGAAAATCGAGTCCTCATACTCCTGCATCGCTGCCACACCGTGCACGTTGTCGATCTGCCCGGTGGCGTTGCTGTGATGCGGAATGTTCTGAAACAGCTCGAACATGATCGAGATCAACGAGCGCTGGGAGTTCTCGGACAGCGGGTATCGCGCCGCGAGCGCGTCGCCGAACCGTTCGATCACCGCGCGGATGCCCTCTTCGCTCTCAATCGGCGTGAGCGGCTGAAGTGCTCTCGATGCCTGCATCGCATGCGAGCCGGCCACTCCTGCGGGGATGTCGGCGAATAGCCCCATTGCGCGCATCCACGTGCGCACATTGTCTCGCTGTGGCCAGCGAATCGTTCGCAGGCCGTGCCACGCGTGCGCAGAAAGGTCGAGCAACAGCAGTCCGTACGGATCGATCGCCCGCGCATTCCGTAGGTCGAGAACACGCTCGCCCTCCAGCTCTTGCAGCACGTCCTCGATCGTCCGCATCGTTACGTCCATTGGCTCGCCTCCGCAGTCCTCCACAAAGGATACGCCGATTTTCCTGTGCGCGCTGTGACCCCCTCTTTGAACAGACGAAGCGGGGCGAACGCGTTGGTTCGCCCCGCCACTATCCACTGCCTGCCTACCCGAACAACGCCTGGCGCATCAGGCGCGGCGGGAGCGATCCCGCGCGGAGGAAGGCGTCGTGCATTTGTCGGAGTGTCGCTTCCGGATACGTTTTCTTGTACTCCGCCACCAAGTCGAGGATCTGGAGCTTTCCCATCAGGTACGACTGCGGCTGCGTCGGTGTCATCGCATACCGCCGGACCTCGGCCATCGCATTCGTGCGCTCCAGCTGGACCCTGTCGACCAGGAAGTCGACCGCCTCGTCCACGGTCATTGCGCCGGTATGGAGGCTGACGTCAAGGATGATTCGACCCGCGCGCCACAGCTGGTCGTGCAGCCGCCCGAGCCGCTGGAGCGGCTTCGCAATCCATCCGAGCTGTTCCATCAGCTCCTCGCAGTAGAACGCCCACCCCTCGATGAACAGGGTTGCGAGGAACGAGCCCATCTTCCGTGGCAACGTCTCCGCCCGATTCGCCCACGCCATTTGCAGATGGTGTCCAGGGTACGCCTCGTGCAGTGCAACCACGGGAAGCTTCACGCTGAAGTGACCTTTCAGTTTCTGTTCCTGTAGGTCGACCGGCGCGTTCGGATCGACTGGCGTGACGACGAAGATCCCGTCCTGTTTCGTTTCGAGGATCCCCGGCGGCATGTACGCCGCATACGGGATGATCGGCCTCATGTAGAGCGGGGTCTCGACAACGCGCAGCGTCTCGCCCGCCGGAATCGTGGCGATTTCGTGATCGATCACGTACCGGCGCGCGGAGTTCATCGCATCTTCGTACGCTTTCAGGAGGCCATCAGCGGTCGGATGATCGGCCTTCGCTTCCTCGAGGATCTCCTCCACCGTCTTCGACGGATCGATGTCGCGAGCGACTGCCGCCATCTGTCGTTTCGTCTCCTCGAACTGCACCCAGCCAATCTCAAGCAGTTCGTCGGCCCCGTAGTCGACCATGTGGTCTTCCCGAAGGATCTCTTCGAACAGCGGCTTGCCAACGGCAAACTGACCTCGTGCATTGGGAAGGAGTTCGTCTTTGAGAAACGCGGCGTACGCCTCGACTGCGCTACCCGCGGCCTGTCCGGCCGAGGAAAACTCGTCCGCCAGATCGGGAGCAACCTGCTGTGCCAACTGCGGCAGCATTGCCGTATACAACATCGACGCCATCTGGGCTTGTTCAATCGCCGTGTCCACCCAAACACGCGGCGTCTCGTCGGCAATCAGGTTTCTTCTCGCGTCCGAAAGCGCCGCGGGGACGTCCTTCACTCGCCCGAGCGCCGATGCAAGGCGGTTGGGAAGCGGGGCGAACTCCTTCATGATCAGGAGTAGGATGCCGCCGATCGTTGCGTCGAGATACTGACCGGGATTCCTTCGATGTACGCGCAGGACCTTGAGTTGGCGTCGGAACGACTTGATGATCTGCGTCATCAACGTGTGATCGATTCGGGCATCGTTCGGCCACGCCGCCGTGTCGAAGCCGGCCAGCTCGGCTTGCACCGAATCGAACCTCTCCTCTTGCTTCTCGGCCGCTTCCAGCGACATGTCGCCCAGCGTGTGATCGTACCGGTGCTCGCCAAGCTGCGTCGCGGCAACCGGATCGGCCTCCAGGAGTTGGTCGAGCCAGACCTGTGAACGCTGATAGAATTCATGCGGGGTCTTCACGTGTTCCTCCTTGAGCACATCGCGCGTCTACATCCTGTACGTCTCTCGTTCCGCTCGCCCCGTTCACTCGGGCTTGACTTGGCGGTCGTCTTCTGCTTGAGTACCCTTGAGCACGATACAGAAGCAAACGAAAAGGCAAACCCGTGCGAAAGCCGTGGACGCAAAGCTGCGGATCTACGGGAGGATTCTATGACCGCCGGGCTGCCGAAAGCAGTGGGTATACTCTGTCTCGCAATTGTGATGTTCGCCGTGGGCGTTGCTGCCCAAGATCTTCCTTCTCTTCCTCCTGCGATCGAGCCCGTTCTCGACATCTAGACGGAGTCGAACCCTTTGGAGGAGATCCTTTCAGCCATCGAGAGTTCGTCAACCGCCACGGCGGACCAGAAGACGTCGCTTCTCGCCCTGTTCGAGGACGCCGTGACCTTCGACCGCCTCGACGCAGAAACGGCCGTTGCTATGCTCGACCTCGTCGAATGGGCAACGCTCCCGACGGAGGAAGACGTCGTACAGGCCCTCGACGTCCTTCACGGAGCATTGACTGCGCTGGTCGCTGACGAAATCGTCGATCCGCTCGCCTACATCACGAGCCAACTCAACACGGCGCTCACACCGGAGGGCGTGCCGAACGCCATCACGAACGCTGGAGCGAGCGATGAAACGCTCGCTGCTGCACAGGAACTCATTGCCTCGAGTATTCCTCCCGGGATTCTCGTACGCGTCACCAAGGAGCTGCTTCGTGAGGGGGCCTCGGAAGAGGAAATTGCGGAGCGACTGGCGATCCTGGACGCATCGTACGCAGACGGCGCGTCCGCTGGCCCGGCAGCGAACGAAGCCGTCGGCTACGGCTCATTCCAATACGAGGAGCAGGAAGAGGAGCAAGACGCGGTCCAGGGGGAACCGGAAGATCCCAAGGAAGAGCAGAACGCAAACGGTGCCCGAAGCGACAACACGAACAACGGCAAGAAACCCGACAAGAAGAAGTAGAACCAACGTCCGCGCAGCCTCCTTGAAACGCCCGCTGCCTCCGGGGAGCGGGCGTTTCCTCGATTCGGCGGACACATCGCAACGCATCCGTCCAACCGTTTCCGGAGGACTCACGGGAGAGGCGTCCCGTCACGCCCGACAACGCACGAACCCGGAGGAGGGCCCTGCTCACCCTTCACAAGAGGGAGGGCGCCGCTGTGCGGCTCGATCATGCATCGTCGTGAAGCGCCGTTGACCGCACGGCGATCACGTCTCGATCGTGTGCACCTTGATGAGGTTCGTTGTGCCCCCGCCGCCGGTCGGCACACCGGCGCTGATCACGACACGATCGCCATTCGTCACGTATCCGGCCGCGGCCAGCGTTCGCGTCACAACGTCGATCATCTCATCCGTTCCAACGTACGCCGGCGCAAGCGCCGGTATGACGCCCCACACCAAGGCCAGTTGGCGGAACACATGTTGACTCGGCGTGAGCCCGACAATCGGACGATGAGGACGAAGACGGGCAATCTGCCGCGCCGTGTAGCCCGATGCCGTAGACGCCGCGATGAGGCACACGTCGAGCGTCTCAGCCAATTGCACAACCGCAACACCGATCGCGTCGGTCACGGCGCGTGCCGCGTCCGTGTGCCGCGGGCCTCCCGACTGCAGTGCCATGTCCGCTTCGGCACTTGCACTGATCTCTCGCATCATCGCAACCGCCGCCTCGGGATACCTGCCAACCGCGGTTTCTGCTGACAACATGACGGCATCGGTTCCGTCGAGGATCGCGTTTGCAACATCAGAGGCCTCTGCCCGTGTCGGACGCGGGTGCTCAACCATTGCCTGCAACATCTGCGTTGCCGTGATCACGGGGACTCCCCGTTGGTTGCACCGGCGAATGATCCGTTTCTGCTGCGTAGGAACCTCCTGCGGAGGAATCTCGATCCCAAGGTCGCCACGAGCAACCATGACGGCGTCTGAGACATCAAGGATCTCATCGAGACGATCGACGGCTTCCCTCTTCTCGATCTTCGCTACGATTCCGATCCGTCCACCGTTCTCTAGCGAGCCGAGAAGCTCCCGTAACGCGGTCACGTCATCCCCAGTTCGGACAAAGGAGAGACCCACGAAGTCAACACCACACGCCGCAGCGAACCGGGCATCCTCACGATCCTTCTTCGTCAGGCAGTCAACGTGTGCGGTTCCGCCGGGAAGGCTAATCCCTTGACGAGAGCGAAGCGATCCGCCGACAACCGTTTGGAGGACCAGCGCGTTCGGCCGGACCTCCCGCACAACCGCCTCCACCTCCCCGTCTCCGAACAGCACCGGGTCACCCACGGTTGCGCTCTGAATCGCATTCGCGTGGGGGAGGGGGACCACGGCGTGCGTCCCATCGGCCGGTCTTGTCGTAGCAGTCAACCAATCGCCACGAGAAAGCCGCAGCGTCCCGCGAAGCAGCCCCAAGCGAAGCTTTGGGCCTTGAAGATCAGCCAGGACAGCCACAACCGCTCTCTCCACCGCAGCGATGTCCCGCACCCGCCGGATCGTCTGAGCGTGCTGCTCATGCGTTCCGTGCGACAGGTTGATACGCGCAACGTCCATGCCCGCGCGAATGAGAGCGCGGATGACCGCCTCGCTGCTCGATGCCGGCCCGAGCGTGGCGACAATCTTCGTACGCGTTTCCCGAGTATCCAAGACCAATCCAGATCTCCCCCCGTCGCGTTGCGTTCTGCCGGATTCTTGCCAGAGTCTAGGGTCGCGACAAGCCCCCATCAAGACGGGTCGAACGAGATCTGCTTGAAGTCCGCGACGGGGTGGTAGCCAATCCGCTGGTACAGCCGGTTCGAGGTGGGGTTCGAGAGGTCCGTGAAAAGGGTGCAGAACCGCTTGCCGGACGCCAGCAGCCTCCGACTCAACTCACCGACGCATCCCGAGGCGTATCCGCGGCCGCGAAACGGCGGCGGCGTGTAGACCAGCCCAATGCTCACCCCGCTGGGGGTCGGACGCGTCGCGGCCGCCATCGACACCGGTTCACCGCGATCCGTCCACACGGCAAGCGAGCGCTCCGTCGCTTCAACGTGGCGCCGAAGAATCGGTCCTGCATTCGGCGGCGGTTCGGCCGGCAGAGCCTCTTCTACGAACGCCTCAATCCACGGAACGAGCGTTGGGACATCGTCCGATTCAGCCCAGCGAAACGCTCCAGGGATCTCGCTCGACGGAGCCACGGCCGTCATCCGGTACAACCGCTGATGCATGGCAACCGCACACGAGACCGAGGCTTCCTGTGCCCACGTATTAGCAAACGCTTCCACGATGTCGGTGATCCCCTGTGCCGCGGACGGATGATGGCCGATCGACAGCAAGTGCCGTGCCAATTCGGCCGTTGCATCACCGGTGTACTCGTCTGTGGCAACGAGCAACAGCGGGTACGGCGGCGTGCAAGTCGCCAGGAGCAGCACGTCTGCCTCGTCCTCGACGGCCAGGAAGAACGGCGGCTCCTCGCTGTACCGAAACCCGCCGCGGACCCGCTCGGCAACCCCAATCATCAAGGAGTTCTCCGCCTCGTTCGCAAGGAGAATCGGCAAGATCTCCGTTAGAAACGCACACGCGTCGGGAAACGCCTTCACGTGCATCGACGGATCCTCCCTCGCAGCCCTCGTGCTTCACTGAGCCTGGAGCCAAAGAGCTTACTCCTCTTCGATCATGCGCCGTACGGCTTCAGCCATTGACACCTGTGCTTTGGCATCCAGCCACGCGAGCAGCTTCCGCCAAAAGAACGGAACACCGGCCGCAATCACCAATGCAAGCAGGGCCCAAGCGGAGGCCGAGATCAGACGTGCGATACCTTCCATGCGAATCCCCCTATCACAACCGCTCCAGTATATGCGAGGAGACGCTGCATGGAATGATCGCCATCTTCGGGAGAGCCGGACGCTTCTCTACCGCTCGCTGGAACGCAGCCCCTTCTTCTGGTAGAGCATTTCGTCGGCCTCCCGGAGCATCGTGGCGATCGGGCGATCCGTCTCCGTCGTCCACGTGGCCCAGCCGAAGTCCGCCTCGATGTCGATGCGGCATCCGCTCTCTCTGCTCCACGCGGCCACCGACTGCGCCAGCCGGTTCTCCAGCGCTTCCAGTCCCGTTCCTGTCTCGGGGAGGACGAAGAGAAACTCATCGCCGCCGTAGCGCACGATCCAATCGCTCTCTCGAAGCTGACTCAGGAACACCTTGGAGATCCCGACGAGTACGCGGTCGCCTTCCTGGTGTCCATACTTGTCGTTCACCGTCTTGAACCGGGCAAGGTCCGCCATCATCAAACTGAATGCCCGCCGGTATCTCTTGGATCGATTGAGCTCGGTCTGGATGGCGTCGTCGAAGTATGCGCGATTGAGGAGCCCCGTGAGCGGATCACGGAGAGCCTGCTCCTTCAGCCGCTGCTCGACCTCCACACGATCGGTAATGTCGAGGATCTGGACTGCCAGCGCTCGACCTTCCACGTATTCCAGTGCGTTTCGTCCCAACGCAAGCCAGATCCGCCGTCCGTCCCGTCGGATGGCTCGGACGGTCCTCAGCGCTTCGAACGCGATGTTGTCGTCTCCCCAGACGGACGGCCGGTCATCCGGAGCGAAGATCTGCCACCACGGCGTGAGGGCGAGGAGCTCTTTCTGCGAGTACCCGGTTATCTCGCAGGCTCTAGCATTGACGTACTCCACCCTGGCATCGCGGACGATCAGAACGCCAATCATCGCACTCTCCGCCAACGACTGAAGAATCCGGTGCGTCTCCGTAAGGTGCTCAAGATCGCATGTGCTCTGCAACGCGATTGCTGCTACCCGCGCAATCTGCTCCAAGTGCTGAAGAACATCCGGGTGGGGGCGACGTCCATCTGCCGGGTCATCGACCGAGATATGACCGAAGACCTGCCCGTCGATCCAGAAGGGGATCAAGAGCACATCGTGCGTTGCCCACTGTGAGGAACCAAGGAAGCTTCGCGAGCTCGGCAGCTTCAGAACCCGTCCAGGAAGGTCGACTCCCTGGGGATAGAAGTAGCTCTGTCCAATCTTGTACTGCTGGATGAATCGCCTTCCCGTGACTGCATCCTCTTCTCGCGTGAATCGCTGAATCAGCGCGGCCTGATCCTGGTCGATTCCCCGGATGGCCGTATCCAAGACCCGTGCCCTCGGAGTCAGCGCCCCGGGGACCACACAGGTGGAGTACACGCTAGCGAGAACGCGTCGGAACGGCGTCTGCATCACAACGCAGTCCGCAACATCCTCCAGAATGGGGCGGACGCCCCCGACGGTGTCACTCCTCGTGAAAGGAAGGAAATCGCTAATCATCCGACTCATCTGGGACAATTCATGATCAACCTACACCATACCTATCCTTCCTCCTCAAGTCAAAATCGTACCCCCTTGGACAACTGTCCATCCCTCTCCCTACCAATGGACTCGCATGCCACATCGAGTTCATGGCATGTTGGCACGACAACTGCTTCAGAGGAGGACAAGTCATGGACCTTGATCAGTGGCTCTACGCGTACGGCGCGGTCACGAGGAGTTGCTCCGGTAGAGAGAAGAGCTTGTGGACTGCTTCTGTAGGTTTCCTGCTTGCTCAGAGCCTTCTTGCATTCGCCTACGCCTTTGTCGAGCCGAATCTGCTGGGAGGAGCGTCCACGGACTACCGTACCGGCTTCATCGTCCTCGGAGGCCTTGTCGCGGTTGTCTGGGGCCTCGTTCAAACGCGGCTGCGGGCCGAGCTTCTCCACTTCGAGAGGATCCTCCGCCAAATCGAGGGGCAATTTGCAGGAGGGGAGTTCCATCGCAGTCTGTTTCAGCTCGCCCAGGGAGAACGGATCTGCGTATCCGCAGCCCAGTACACGTGTAATGAATGGCTTCCAGACGTCGCCCGCCTCCCGCTCCTCGGAAGGATCTCAGCGATCCGACTGATGACATGCGTTCCGTTGTTGTTCGTTCTCGCGTGGCTTGCCGTACTCCTCGACACGCTCATTCTGTAGCCAGGCCGAGGGGCAAAAGAACAGAGGGGACGGCTTCCTACGAAGTCGCGTCCCCTCCTCGCTCTCGCCGCTCTTAGGACAGGGTCTTACGTCATCACCCCAACCTGCACGTTGCGGAATCGTGTCGGTGCGGCACCGTGACCAGTATGCGCCACCTGCCCCGGTTGTCCTTTCCCGCAATTGGCCGTTCCCCACACATGCCAGTGATCGGCGTTGCAGATTGCATCGCATCCGGCCCAGAACTTCGGCGTGATCCCGGTGTAGGTCGCGTTCTTGTACATCTTCCCAAGCTTCCCGTTCTTGATCTCGTATGCCAACTCCGTGCCGAACTGGAAGTTCAGCCGCCTATCGTCGATCGACCACGACTTGTTCGTGATCATGTAGATCCCGTCGTCGGTGTCGGCGATCAAATCATCGAGTTTCCACGTGCCGGGCTTCAGGCTCACGTTGTTCATCCGGATGATCGGAATCCGATTCCATCCGTCGGCCCGCATCGCACCGTTCGACCGTTCGGGCGCACTCGGGTGAATCCTTCGCAGCTGACTGGCTGATTCACGCGATGTGAGGTAGCCGACGAACTTCCCGTCCTTGACGATGTCCGTCGTCTGTGCCGGAACGCCTTCGTCGTCGTACCCGTACGTGCCGAGCCCGGTCGGGGTCACGGCGTCGGAGACGATGTTGACAATCGGCGATCCGTACTGCAACACGTTGTACTTCTCCGGCGTGAGGAAACTGGTCCCTGCAAACGCCGCTTCCGTTCCGAAAACGCGGTCCAGCTCGATCGGGTGTCCGCACGACTCGTGGATCTGCAGGCCAAGCTGCGGACCGTCGAGGATGATCGTCTTCACACCCGAAGGGCATTGCTCGGCCGACAGGAGCGCAACCGCCTCCTCGCCAAGCTGGCGCGCGTGACTCGGAAGATCCCACGTCTCGACAAACTCGTACCCTGCCGTCCCTTGGTGCCGTCCGAACGAGTTTGGATACGAGCGCTGCTGCATCTCGCCATCGCCGACGGCCATGACGACAACGCCAACGCCCGTCTCGATCACCGTCTGTTCGATGAACGACCCTTCGCTGCTGGCGAATGTCTTGTGTTCTCTCTGGAACCCCATCGTGCTCTCGGCAACCTTGACGCCGTCTACCGAGCGGGCTTCTTTGTCGCTGCGCAGCAGGTAGTCGATCTTGTGCTCCAACGAGATCTCGAAGGGATCCTTTGCCACCGGCGTCACGTACGTGTCGACGTGCACTTCCGGTGGGCCGAGGTCAACGTCCTCCGCCTTGCTGATCGCGCTCGCCTTGGCGATCGCGACCGCAAGCTTGGTGACACGATCGATTTCAGCCTTCTCGAGAAGGTTGCTGGACGCGAACCCCCACGCTCCGTCTGCAATCACGCGGACGCCAAATCCGTACGTTCCATCGAGCGATAGTGTCTGGACAATCCCGTTCTTCACGTTGATGTCCTGCGTCTCCCGGCGGACGATGCGGATGTCGGCATACGTCGCGCCCTTCTCCTTCGCCAGATTCAGCGCGCGGTCGGTGTATTCACGCATGTCGTTCTCCTTTCCGCCTAGAATTCGGTCCCGCCGGTGAATGTGAACGTTCCCAGTTTCACGGCTGGCACGCACGTTGCGATCGAGTTCCACTCGTCCTTGACCATCTTGAGGTTCCTGCCGATCGACTGCACGCTGGCGAACGCTTCGAGGATCGACTGCGTAAATCGCATGTTCTTCAGGGGTCGAGTGATCTTCCCGTTCTCGATCAAGAACGTGCCATCGCGCGTCATCCCGGTGAGAATCGTCTTCACCGGATGCAGAATGTTGGTGTAGTGGAACCGAGTGACCCAGATACCCCGCTCGGTGGACGCCAGCATCTCCTCCTTGGTTGCCGCGCCGGAGGCCATGAACAGGTTGATCGGAAGCGGCCCAAACGTGTTCGGAGCCGACAGGCTGTGGCCGGTCGAGGTCTTTCCTTCCTCTCGCGCCGCGGTGGCCGAGTCGTACACGACGTTCTTGGCAACGCCGTTCTCGATCAGCATCACGTTCTGCTTTGGCACGCCTTCGAAGTCGAATGGAAGCGGAAGTCCGCGCAGATCGTGCCCGTCGTCCCAGATCGTGATCTGATCCCCGGTGATCTGCTCACCCAGCTTCATGAAGCTTCTGCCTTCCTGTACGGCAAGGGCACCAAATCCCATGTACCCGAGGAAGAATACCATGTCGGCAACCGCTTCCTCCTCGAGGATCACCGTGTACGGCCCCGGCTCGATCGACTGTGGGTTCTGGCTTTGGATCGTCTTGTCTACCGCGATCTTGCCCACGGCAAGCGGATCGATGTTCTGAACGTCGATCGCTGCGGACGCCCCGTACCCCGAGCTGTTCTCTCCCATGATGACCGTCAGAATGTTGGCCACCGTCCCGCGGTGATACGCCGACACGCCGAGGGAGTTCGCGATGTACAGATCGTTGTCTTCGGTGGAGAACGCTCCTGCCGCCTCAAGTCCGTTGGCGCGCGACTCCTTCAGAATCGCCTCAACGCCGTTCGCTCGATCCATCGGAGAGAACGCCGCCGTCGCATCGGCGACAGCATTGACCGACTTCACCGGCTGAGGTCCCGGGAGGGACTCGAACTCCGGATTCTTCTGCTGGAACCGGGCTATCGTTTCCGCCGACTCAACGAGCTTCTTCAATCCCTCGTCACTCAGCTCGTTTCCCGAGGCCACGCCCGTTTTCTGATCGATGACCGAGCGGACGCGGACCGTGACGTTTGTTTCTGACACATTCTGGTGAATCGTGTTCGTCGCGAAGCGTGTCAAGTGCGAGTCGCCGCTCGTAACCGTAACCTCGGTTTGATCGGCGCTGGACTCATCCAAGACACGCTGAGCGATCTCCGCCAAACGGCTCTTTCCTAGCACGCGCACATCCCTCCTTCGAGAACTGACACCCAGGGGGTGCACCAACGCAAGCTGTTCAGAATACCGACACCGCGACGGACGTACAACGCCGTCGTGCTTCACAGGGCCGAGCAAGACCAACCAACCGTGTGTCGGCGAGAGTCGCCGTCCGGTTCAACCGGTCCTGCGTTCAGGGCCTCTGCTTGCCTTGTTCGTAGACTACGACATCACGCCGATCTGGACATCGCGAAACCGCGCCGGCGAGGCTCCGTGTGCCACATGCGCCGACTGGCCCGGCTGTCCCTTCCCGCAGTTTGGCACACCCCAGACGTTCCAGTGATCGGCGTTGCAGATCGCGTCGCACCCGGCCCAGAACTTGGGCGTGATCCCTGTATACGTCGCATTCTTGTACATCTGCCCAAGCTTCCCGTTCTTGACCTCGTATGCCATCTCGGTGCCAAACTGGAAGTTCAACCGCTTGTCGTCGATCGACCACGACTTATTCGTGATCATGTAGATCCCGTCGTCGGTGTCGGCGATCAGGTCATCGAGCGTCCATGTGCCGGGCTTCAGGCTCACGTTGTTCATTCGGATGATCGGAATTCGATTCCATCCGTCGGCACGCATTGCCCCGTTCGACCGTATCGGCGCATTCGGGTGGGTTCTCCGAAGCTGTGCCGCACTCTCACGCGACGTGAGGTAGCCGACAAACATCCCGTTCTTGATCACGTCCGTCTTCTGCGCCGGCACACCCTCGTCGTCGTACCCGTATGTCCCGAGTCCTCCGGATGTGATCGCGTCGGCCGTGATGTTGACAAGGTCGGACCCGTACCGGAACGTGCCGAACTTCTCCGGCGTGAGGAAGCTGGTCCCTGCGTACGCCGCCTCGGTTCCGTACACGCGATCCAGCTCGATCGGGTGTCCGCACGACTCGTGGATCTGCAGCCCGAGCTGCGTTCCGTCAAGGATGATCGTCGTCGTCTTGCTCGGGCATTGCGGCGCCGAGAGGAGGGCTACCGCCTCTTCGCCGATCCGCTCTGCATTCCCAACGAGATCCCACTTGCGGACAACCTCGTACCCTCCAGTCTCCTGTTGCACACCGAAGATGTTGGGGTACGAACGCTGCTGCATGTCTCCCTCCGCGACAGCAATGACACGCATGCCAATCCCTGTCTCGTACAGCGTTTGCTCGATGAACGACCCTTCGCTACTGGCGAACGTCTTCTCCTCGACCTGGATGTTCATCCCGGGTGTCGCAATCTTCACCCCCGTGACGGTTCGTGCCTGGTTGTCTGCCGCGAGGAGAAGGTCGATCTTCTCCTCCAGTGAGACGGAGAGCGGATCGATGTCAATCGGGGTCTTGTACGTGTCGACATGAACCTCGGGCGGGCCGAGATCCACGGGGCGCTCGTTCGCTCGTGCGCTTGCCTTGGCGATTCGGACCGCAAGCGCGGACACGCGGTCGATCTCCTCATTCGTCAGCTCGTTACTGGAAGCAAACCCCCAAGCCCCGCCCGCAACGACCCGAACCCCGAACCCGAAGGAGTCATCCTGCGTAAGTCCTTGGACGACTCCATTCTTCACCGTGATGTTCTGCCTCGTGCGGCGGAGGATGCGAATGTCTGCGTACGTCGCTCCGGACGCCTGCGCCGTGTTGAGAGCCCTGTCGGTGTACTGCCGCATGTCGTCCTCCCTAGAACTCCGTCGCTCCGGTGAACCGGAATCCTTGAATACGCATGGCCGGCACGCAACTCACGAACGTCCCGTACAGCGATTTCACCGCTGTTAGCGTTGAGCCCAGCATGTCTGCGTTCCCGAACGCCTCAAGGATGCTCTGCGTGAAGCGCAGATTCTTCAGCGGCCTTGTGATCTTCCCATTTTCGATCCAGAACGTTCCATCTCGCGTCATGCCCGTGAGCACCGTCTTCACCGGATGAAGTGGATTCGTGTAGTGGAAGCGTGTTACCCAGATCCCTCGCTCCGTGGCCGCAACCATCTCCTCCTTAGTTGCCGTACCCGGCCCCATGAACACGTGAAGCGGGATGGGACCCATCATGCTCGGCGACGGCAGGGCGTGTCCGGTTGACTGCCGATTCGCCTCTCGCCCTGCGGTGTACGAGTCGTAGACCACATTGCGGGCGACGCCTTTCTCGATCAGCATCACCTTCTGTTTCGGCACGCCCTCGAAGTCGAACGGAAGCGGGACTCCTCGGAGGTCGTGTCCGTCGTCCCAGATCGTGATGTTCTCTCCGGTAATTCGCTCGCCCAGACGTCCGCTCATGAACGAGCGGTTCTCCTGGAACGCCAGTGCGCCCAGACCCATGAACGCAAGCGACCGCATCATATCGGCCACGGCTTCCTCTTCGAGGATCACGGTATACGGACCCGGTTCGATACCGGACGGGGCACGGCTGCGAAGCGCCTTCTCGACCGCCTCGCGTCCGACTGCATCCGGATCGAGCTGCGTTACATCGCGGTCGGTGTGCGCACCGTATCCCGAGCTGTCCTCGCCCATTACGACCGTCCGCACGTTGGCGACGGTGGATGACGCATACGCACGAATGCCGAGGGAATTCGCGATGAGCACTTCGTCCGCCACCGTGGAGAAGGAGCCGGCCGCCCGTAGTCCGTTCTGTTGCGCCCGGTCGATGATTCTCTTGACTCCTTCGGCTCGCTCCTCCGGTGTGAACGCGGCCGTCGCCTCGCTGTACGCATCAACAGCGACAATCGGCTGTGGCGACGGAAGCGATTGGAACTCCGGATCGTCCTTCTGGAACGACGCCGCCTGCTCCGCTGCTCGGACCAGGCGGGCCAACCCTTCGTCGCTCGTATCGTTTCCCGAGGCCGCACCCGTCTTCTTGCCGAGGATCGACCGAACGCGGACACCCGCGTTCCGTTCGGTCACATTCTGATGAATGGAACTCTCGGCAAACCGCGTGAGATGGGACTCCTCGCTGGAGATGAGAACCTCCGTCTGATCGGCAGACGCCCGCTTGAGGACCCGATCAGCAATGTCGCGCAGTCGCGCTTCTCCGAACACGCCGTTTCCCCCTTTCGTTACGGTAGACCCTGTCACGCTACGGTGGAACTCTCGGTGTTGTCAGATCGTGATCTACGGAAAGGTACGCATTCGAGCAGCCCCGTGCAACGCTGTTACACGAAGGGATTGACCGAGCCCGTTGCCGTTCGATTGGAGGGAAATCGCCTTCGGAACGCGCTATACTTGCTTCCAGATCATGACGCAGAGGATCCTGGTCGTCGACGACGAGACGTGGGTCGTCGACGCAGTTCGTCAGTACCTAGAACAGGCTGGTTTCGACGTTGTTGCAGCGTATGACGGAGAAGCCGCGCTCGTTCAGTTCGACCATCACGAGATCGCGCTCGTCGTGCTTGACTGGATGCTTCCGAAACTGGACGGCCTCTCCGTTGCCGAACGAATCCGTCAACGCTCGCGCGTCCCCATCATCATGCTCACCGCGAAGACGGACGAGCAGGATCGGCTGTCTGGGTTTGACGTCGGCGTGGACGACTACGTCGTCAAGCCGTTCTCGGCAAGAGAACTCGAGGCTCGCGTGCGCGCCGTGCTCCGTCGTTTTTCCGGGCAGAGAACCTCGACCCTGGAGGTCGGCACCCTGCGAGTCGACCTCGACGAACGAGCCGCCTCTGTCTCCGGGGAGCCAATCGAGCTGTCTGCGATGGCGTTTGACCTGCTTGCGTTTCTGATGACCCATCCCGGTCGCGTGTTCACACGCCTCGAGCTCCTGGAGGCTGTGCGGGGCGATACCTACGGCAGCTTCGAGCGCGCTGTGGACTCGCACATCAAACGTCTTCGTCAGCGGATCGAGCCCGATCCACACAACCCGACGCACATCCTGACTGTGTTCGGCGTCGGGTACAAGCTCTCCAAAGGAGGGGGCGAGTGAGGCCCCCGCTTCGACGGCTGTCGTTCCAGGCGAAGCTGCTGATCTCGATCGTGGTGATCATTGTTCTCGCTTCGCTGATCGGAGCGCTGTTCATCAACTTCACGGTTCGACAGGCCTTCTCCGAGTTCAACGTCCGCAACTTTACCATGCAGGATCGGATCTTGATCGACCTGATCGTCCGCTCGTACGAGCAGTCCGGGTCTTTCGAGAACCTCGTCGATGTCCTCGAGAACAGCCCCGAAGAGATCACGATCGCTCTCGTGAACCCGCAGGGATACGTCGAGTTCGCCGGATCGGATCGATACATCGGCGTTTCGGTTAGCCAAGAGAAACGGGACGAGGGGGTGTCGCTGATCCTACCGAACGGGGAGACGTGGACCGTTGTCGCGTACCGTTCGACCGTCTGGCAGCAGGCCCTTCAAGAATCGTTCCTCGGTAGCACGAGACGCTCCCTCACGCTGGCCGCGTTGATCACCGGAGCCGTCGGTCTTCTGATCGGACTCTTCCTCCTTCGGCAGTTGACGAAACCCCTTCGGAGACTGTCGCACGCAACAGGGCGTCTCGCCGGAGGACACCTGGATGAACGGGTATTGATCGAGTCTTCCGACGAGTTGGGCCGCCTCGCGGAGTCATTCAACGACATGGCCGGCAGCATCGAAGAATCGGAGAAGAGCAAACGACAGATGATTGCCGACATCTCTCACGAACTGCGTTCCCCCCTTACCGCCGTGCGCAGCGTGCTCGAGGGTATGCGTGACGGATTGATGACCCCGAGCCAGGAGACGTTCGCGTCTCTTCACAATCGGATTCTGCTCCTCACGCGATTGGTCAACGATCTTCATCAGCTGGCGCTCGCCGACGCCGGACACCTTTCGATCCATCCCTTGCCCCTCTTCATCGGGGAGTTGATTGGTAGCATTCGGGAAACCGTCGGCGTGCAGATCGAGGACGCGGGGATCACCTTTGCGATCCACGTCGAGCCTGACCTTCCACCGGTCACCGCTGACGCCCATCGGATCGAGCAGGTGCTGCTCAACCTCCTTGGAAACGCGCTGCGACACACACCGGAAGAGGGGATCTTGACCTTGTCCGCGGAACGAACCAAGGAAGACCAGATCACAATCAGCGTATTCGACTCAGGTCCCGGCATCCGACCGAGCGATCTGCCCCACGTCTTTGACCGTTTCTTCCGCGCTGAAACATCGAGAACGGGCGAAGGATCGAGCGCCGGCCTCGGGTTGTCCATCGCGAAAGCGCTCGTCGAGGCACACGGCGGCCGAATCTGGGCGGAGAACGTTCCGGGAAACGGTGCTTGCTTTCGCTTTACCCTTCCCGTTTCGGAAGACGTCGCCGACAGCGTGCGCGTCGAACCCAAGCGGCCGGAGAAACCGAACGCCGGCGACTAGAGAGACTGACGGTGCCGTCTTGGGGTCCTTTCGAGTCGGGAGACAGCGTGCGGCTGATTCTCAGCGGAGCTAGGCGACCCTGTCCTTTCCTCCAATCTGTGCGCCGGCGCCCCGAAGGGGCGCCGGTCGCGGCAAACGGGAAGGCCAGGGGGTGTTTCTCAAAGCACGCAGCTACTCGTCACCGTCGGTGAGGCAACGGCAATCCATCCCCCCTCTCGATGTGACGGGCGTTGCCCTGTCCCACAGGAGGAGACGCGGCGTGCCCACAGCCACGCTGACGGACGAATCGGTAAAGGAGGTCGACGGTCGGCAGACAGTCACCCTCTGTGTCCTCTCCACAGCGCGTGCGCGGAAGGGTGCGAGAGTCATCCGAAGAGCTCGCGCCGCGTTCTCCGTGTTCATCGGGCACCCATCCTTTCCATCGAGTGTTTGCTCCGAGGAAGGTATGCTGCGAAGGTGAAGACCGCCGCGCAGTCTTGTGGCAGCCTGGTGAAGATTCCACATCTGCCAGGACGACAGTGCGCCATCGGCCGACCCCCGCGGTATCATGAAGACACATCAGGAGGGAGGAGACAACGAGTGCGTGACCGTTCGCTGCAGGCCGTCTTGAACCGTCACCGCGGTCGAACGTACGCCCGGCATGCCGAAGACGCGCCCGCCGTGGCCGTCGAATCTGTCGCCGTTCGATATGGTGATGACGTCGCACTGGAGAACGTCTCGTTCCGCGTCGAGGTCGGCGAACGGCTAGCCGTCGTCGGCCCGAACGGTGCCGGGAAGAGCACGCTGCTTCGCGTCCTCGTCGGACTCCAGGATCCGACAGGCGGGGCCGTCCACGTCCATGGCCACGGTCCGTCACGTCACGTGTGCATCTCGTACACCCCGCAGAAGAGCACGATTGACTGGCGATTTCCCGTGACCGTCTCCGACGTCGTTCGGATGGGACGCATCGCGCGGCGCGGCCCGGCACGCCGGATGACTCGGCAGGGCCGGAGTCTGGTACAGCAGGCCCTCCGCGCAGTGGCACTTGAGCCCCTCGCGCACCGCCAGATCAGCGAACTCTCGGGCGGTCAGCAGCAACGCATGTTCATCGCGCGGGCGCTGGCTCAGGAAGCGGAGATCCTGTTGATGGACGAGCCATTCACCGGGCTTGACGTCAACGCGCGCGAGGACGTCCTGCAGCAGATCGTGCGCCTCCACGAGCGCGATGTGACCTGCCTCGTTGCATTGCACGACCTTGCGATCGCCTCCACGTCGTTCGACAAGGTCCTGCTGCTCAGGCGGCAGCAGATCGGCTTCGGCGCTCCTTCGGAGGTATTCAGCGAAGCGCGGCTTCGCCGCGCCTACGGGGAATGCCTGCGCCTGGCCGAAGCGGACGGCGGCCTCGTGTTTCTGCACGACACCGCGTGCACGGGAGGAAGCAATGGGCATCCTTGAGTGGCTGTCCGAGCCGTTTGCCTACCCGTTCATGATTCGTGCTGCGCTTGCTGCGTCGGCCGTGGGCGCGTTGTGCGCCGTCATCGGATCGTTCGTCGTGCTCCGGGGAATGGCGTTCATCGGCGACGCCATTGCCCACTCGATTCTGCCCGGACTTGCGGCCGGTTTCCTGACCGCTGGACGTGGAGATCGGAGGATTCTCTTCTGGTGGGCGTTGGGCACGGCAATCGTCGTCGGACTGACAGTCGGATGGATCAGCCAGCGCAACCGGGTTCGGGAGGATACCGCCATTGGGATCGTGTTTGCCGGGATGTTCGCGCTCGGGATTGCCATGATCTCTACGTCCCGAGGATTCGCCGTAGACCTTGTCCATTTCCTGTTCGGGAACGTCCTCGGCGTGTCGGTTTCCGATCTATGGCTGATTGTCGGATTCGGCCTCGGCGCGATCCTCCTCGTTCTCCTCTTCTACAAGGAGTTCGTTCTCGTGTCGTTCGATCCGACGTTCGCGAAGACGCTACGGCTTCCCACCGCCTTCTATCAGTACCTCCTGATCGTTCTCATCTCGGTGACCGTTGTCGTATCGCTCCAAACCGTAGGAATCGGCCTGATGCTCGCGATGCTCGTCGTGCCAGCATCGACTGCATTCCTCCTGACCAAACGCCTCCCGGCGATGATCGCCCTCGGTGCAGTCCTCGGCGCACTGTCCGGCGTCATTGGCCTGTACCTTTCGTACTACTGGGGCGTTGCCTCTGGAGCGGCCGTCGTGCTCGTCTCGATCGCCTTCTTCTTGATCGCCCTGCTCTACACATCGTGGCAGCGCTCCCTGCCGCGGCGCCGACCGACATCCTTTCCGGCCCCGTGAGGCGCCCATGACCCTAACGATTCGCCGTGCAGAGACAGCCGACAGACAGCGCATTCTGGAGATCTCGTTGCAGATCTGGGATGGGCACGACTACGTTCCCTCGGTGATCGACCAGTGGTTGGCCGACGACGCATCCGAGCTTGCCGTCGCTGTAGCCGAAGACGATGTGATCGCGTTCGCCCGGCGAACCTGGCTGATGCCGGGATACGCTTGGCTCCAGGGGATTCGCTCCGACCCCGCACATCGCGGTCGGGGTGCCGGGCGAGCGATCACAGAGCACTTCATCCGGCAAGCAGGGCGCGAAGGGGCGGACACGATCGCATTGTCGACGTACATCGACAACGCGGCCTCGATCCACATCATCACGTCGTACGGCTTCCGCCGGACCGCATCGTTCGTGTTGGCAGAGACCGAACGGATCGAACCGGGCCTCCCGGCCACGCGTCGTGCAGCAATCCGGTCGGTCGACATCGCGCTCGCACGCGAATTCGTCGGCGGTTCGGCATGGAACATGGCGGCAAACGGATTCTACGTGTGCGATTGGACCGTCTACCCGTTCGCGCGGTCGCCGGAAACCGCGCTCGCACGAACCCCGGATCGGGTTGGCCTGTTCGACAAGAACGACACGCTGCGAAGCCTGCTATGCCTGTCCGACGTAGAAGAAGACGGCTACGCCTTCGTCTCGTTTCTTGACGGACACCCCGGAGACTTCGCGTCGCTCCTGGACTACGCGACCCGCGAGTTGGGGCTGACGAAAGGAGCGGCCATGCTGCCGCAGCAAGCCGATCTGTGCCATCCCGCGTACGAGTTCCTCGTCCGCTCCGGTTGGACGCCGTGGAGAGATGGGACCCCGGACGTGTTCGCATACGAGCTCACAATCGCACCGACCCGAGGCCCCACAGTATGATGCTCCGGAGGAGGTATCGGTGACGGAAGAACTCCGCGACCCCATGGGACAGATCGAGCGGGAGCGATACGCCCGTCACCTCAGTCTTCCGGACATCGGCCCCGCCGGTCAGGAGCGGCTGCGAGCCGCCCGTGTGCTGATCGTCGGACTCGGCGGTCTGGGAAGCCCGGTCGCGCTGTACCTCGCCGCTGCCGGCGTTGGCACAATCGGGCTCGTCGATGCAGACACGGTGACCCGATCCAACCTCCAGCGACAGGTGATCCACGACGAAACACAGATCGGCCGCCCCAAAGTCGCTAGCGCGGAGCATCGGATCCGCACGCTGAATCCGGACGTGCGAGTTGAGACGTTCGCCGAGCAGTTCACCGAAGACCGCGCGCTCGCAATCGCTGAAGGATACGCGCTGATCGTCGATGGCGTGGACAACTTCGCGACTCGCTACATGATGAACACGGCGTGCTTGGAGCTGGGCATCCCCTACATCTACGGAGCCGTGTCCAGGTTCGAAGGCCAGGCCAGCGTCTTCTGCACGCCGGATGCCCCGTGCTACCGCTGCCTGTTCCCGCAATCTCCCCCGTCCGATGCCGCGCGAGCGACAGAACAGGAGGGGATCCTGGGATCTGTTCCCGGCACGATCGGAACGCTGCAGGCCACAGAGGTCGTCAAACACATCGTCGGGTTCGGCACATCGTTGGCCGGCCGTTTGCTGATCTACGATGCCCGCTCGATGTCGCTCGAAACCGTCCCCGTCAAGCGCAACCCATCCTGTCCCGCGTGTGCGGCCGCAAACCGCGAGTAACGAAGCCTCCACCGCGCGGCCACGATCCGCTATCTTGACGTCACGGCTACGGGTTGCTACTCTATTTCGCCGTTCATAGTGGATTCATCTACACGAACTGGGAATAGGTGTGAATCACAAAAACGGGAGCCCCCGCGGAATCGGCCAGACGGAACGGCAGGAGGAACACGGTGCTCCACCTTCTCGACAGGACATGTTTCGCGCCGTACGTCGGCGAGATGTTCACCGTAGATCCGGACGCGAGGCAATCGATCGAAGTGCAGTTGGTCGAAGTACGCGACAGCGCCGTGTCCGACCCACCCTACGCTGTCACTCTCGTGTTTCGCGGCACACGAGGATCCGCGCTTCCCCTTGGATCTCAGACCGTCGCTCACGGAGAGCTCGGTCGATTCCAAATGGTCTTCATGCCGACGAACGTGCTCCCAGGGGGATCCCCGCGCGTTCGGGCCTTGTTGCAGACGCCGGTGGACAGATAGCAGGCCGCTGCGTCAGCTCGCGCCCAGAAACGATCGAGCGACTCGGACGCTGGAGCACAGCGCGTTGGACCACGTGTCGTTCGGATCGTGTACTTCGAAGACCGCGGCACCGCCGTACCCGACGGCCTCCAGGGTGTCAAAGACCCCCGGCCAATCGATGGTCCCCTTTCCGAGGACCAGGTGGCGGTCCTCCTCTGCATGCGTGTCGTGCAGGTGAACGTGCCGTAGCGGACCACGGTATCGATCCAGGTATGCGCGAATCGGGTGACGTCCGAGATCGGTCGAGATGTGCGCGTGCCCAACATCAATGCAGATCCCGAATCCGGTGGTCTCCGGATCATCGCCGAGTTCATCCAGCAGCCGGTCGAGCGCCCACACGGAGTCCTGCGTGTTCTCGAGAGCAAACAGGATCCCGCGTTTCATCGCGAGCGCACCGAGGCGGCGGATTTCGGGCCGATCGATCCGCGCGCCCGGCTCGGTCAGTCCAAGCGATCCGGGGTGAATGACAAGAACGCGGGCGCCGATGGATGCTGCAAACGCGATCTCCTCCCGCAATCCTCTGGGATTCCACTCCCAGTACTCGCCGCGGGCGTGAACCGACGCAAACGGAGCGTTGGAGCACACATCGACCAACGCCTCCAACTCGTGCGGAGAAGGAGGCAGATCGCCGTGGCCGCGCGTTGCCCAGACCTCGACCCCAAGATCGAGCCGGAGGTCAAGAACCGACCGCACCGCCTCGCTCAGCCGGACCGTCGAAGAGCCGTACTCTTCACGGGCGAAGCAACCCCACACGCTGCCGGCAAGGCGTACGCCGGACATCCCTAGGTTGCCTGTCGCGCGACCGTCTCAACAAACGACACGCCGATCGTTTCGAGTTCGCCGAGCACCGGCTCGTAGATCTCCGGAATGGTGGGGACGTGGACCCCTGTGAGTCGAATCTCGCCCTGCAGGATCATCCGCGCAGCGATTGCCGCCGGCAGTCCGACGAGCCGCGACATCGACGAGTCTCCGTTCGGGATCCCGTAGTCAACCATCGTCGAGTACACGGTCTCCGTACGATCCACGTACCTGGCCGTGAACTCGTGCTGCATCACCAGCATGTCACGCTCGCCCGGCTTGTACTGCATCAACGAGAGCATTCGTTGCGCAAGCATGTCGAGATACGTGGTGGCGTGCTTGGGCAGCGTCTCATCGGAGAAGAAGCCGAGCCATTCGAGATCGGTGATCGGCTTGGCGTCGACCGGTAGAGCGAAGTGCTTCGCAAGATCCGCCTTCGTCGCCGGAGCGTTCATGCCGATCAACCGTCCGATGACCCGCGCAAACGTCAGCCCTGCTAGGTCGGATCGCTCCGTTTCGTCGAGGAGACCGAGTTCCACAATCCGCTTGAGTGTGTCGCACCATCCCGGATACCGCAGCGTACCGCGAAACATGCTCCGAACCGAGTGGATGTCATACGTGTCGATGTACGGAATCGAGTCCCGATTCGGATACACCTCAAGCGTGCCGAAGCCTCTGACCTCGCACGGCCCGTGATGGGCGAACAGGTCCGGGCCGGGGACCTCGACGGTCTCTCCTTCCTTGAGAAACCGAGCCGGATTCTTCCCGGCGAGGATGACGCCGCGGGGCGCCCACGAGAACTTGTACCCCATCGGATTGTCGTTTGCGTCCGGCGCCGGCAGTCCGCCGGTGTTGGAGACAAACGACACGAGCGTGCCCCCTGCCTCCTCAATTCGATGGATCCCCTGCATCGCTGACATGTGGTCGATCCCCGGATCGACGCCGATCTCGTTGAGCAGGATGACACCCGCTCCTTTCGCAGATGCGTCGAGAGCCTGCATCTCCGGTTTCACGTACGAGGTCGTCACCATCTGCCGACGGTGTTTGACACAAAGGCGCGCCACCGTGGGATGGTGTACATACGGCAGCAGGCTGATCGAGAGATCGTGCGCGGCAATCAACGCCTCCAGAGCAGCCTCGTCCTTGACGTTGAGCGCCCGAGCGACCCCGTTCGTCGCATCGCCCACGAGCCTCTGTGCTTTCTCGAGCGTTCGGCTTGCCACGGTAACACGGAAGCCATCGACGTCCAGCAAGTACCGAACCAACGGACCCGCGACCAGACCGGCTCCCAGGACCAATACGTTCTTCACAGCACCCTCCTTCATTCGCAGCGTCACGCGGCCTTGAGGTACTCAGCCAGCCCTTCGTAGCCGGGCGTCAACGATCCGCGGTATGCAATCACAGCTCGCTTCAACTCCGGAGGAAGATCGAGTGCGTCGAACGAGACCGTGTAGTCGGCCGCCGCGATGGCCGGTACGTACGCGCGGAGGATGCCACTGAAATACGTCGAGGCTTCTCGTGGCAGCTCGCTCGGCAGGATGTCTACGGCCATCACGACCGGTCCCTGTCCTTTGACTCCCGACAACGGATCCCCTGTCGCCACATCGTAGACGTACACAGGATCGTCGGGTTCGGTGGCCTTGACCGTGACTTCGACCCCTCCCTCTACGTCACAGCTGATGTCGCCGATGACCCGAAGCGTCGGTTGATCCCCGTCGTACAGCCCCCGGATGTCTGCGCGAGTAACCAAACGCGGGTACTTCGGCTCCCAGTAGATGCAGTTGACGAGCGCGTGCATGGCGCCTAGGTATCGCGAGAACGCAGCGCGGTACCGTTCCGGGTACTCGTAGTACTCATGCAGGTCGAACGCGTGGCCGGATTCAACCGGCAACACCGTGTCCTCTTCCGTGAAGACGACTTTCACCACCGATCGGCCGGGCTCCGCAGAGACCGTTCCGGAGAGAAGGTCGGCCGGTGTACACGTCGTGACCGGTAAGAGATCGAGGATCTCCTGCGCTCCCTTGGACACATTCCCATAGCCGGCAATGCCGATGACGAGCGGGTCCAGTCCGTCCGGAAGTCCCTTGGCAGCAATCTGCCGGCCGACGGCCCGAACCGCTTCTTTGGCCTCGTCCAGGTCTGCGTAGTGCGATGCCTGCTCGATGGCCGCCAGCGGGGTTTCGATCCCCTCCCACAGCAAGCGCCGGCCGAGCGTCCACAACGTATCGATCATGCCGGCAAGTCCGGCGTAGTTGCCGAAGAAGATCAACCGGCGGTTGTTCTCATCAACGATCCGTTCGTAGTCGAGGATGGTGCACCGCCGCTGGAGGGCCGTTCTCAGAAGCGGCATGTTGGCCGATTGCCCCTTGATGGTGTGCGAGAAGTAGACGTAGACCTTCTCGTCCTCGAAAACGTGGGCCGGGACCTCTTTCAGGCCGACGATTACCGGGCACTCGGCGAGGGTATCCGAGACCGGCAACCCGGCCTCGCGGTACTCCTGATCTCCGAACGCCCGCTTGTCCGAGGACTGAACGACAATCTCGAGCCCCTCTTCCTCAGCAAGCCGCCGCAGATCCTCGGGAACCAAGGGAGTCCGCCGCTCCCAGGCGTACATGTCCTCGCGACGCAGCCCGATGCGATGTGCCATCTGAACCGGCCTCCTCATGCGATTTCGACCGCGCCCGCGCGGTGGGCGCAGTATACCGAACGCCCACAGGAACGGCAAAGGAGGAACCGTCCGCAGGATGCACTGTGGCAGACAAACGCAACGCCCGCGACATCGCGGGCGTGGTGGGTGGTATAGGACTCGAACCTATGACCTCATGCACGTCAAGCATGCGCTCTCCCAGCTGAGCTAACCACCCATACGTAGAGCGTGAGGCGGCGACCGGATTCGAACCGGTGAATCAGGGATTTGCAGTCCCTTGCCTTTCCACTTGGCTACGCCGCCAAGCCAACGGCGATTATAGATGGGGGCTCTCAAACCGTCAATCCAAAGCGCCCTGCTGCCGTTCCCATGGGAAGACGCCTGAATTGCCGCCCGGGCGCGTTCGTCGTATCGTAGCGGCGTAGGAGGAGGTGCTTCGCATGAAACGAAGACGAACGCTGCATGTCCTGGCTGCTGCCCTGGTTGCTCTCGGATTGGTGCTGTCCGGGTGTGGTGGAAACTCCGACGACAGAACGGATTCGCAGACATCGGGGGTTGACACCGATCAGGCCGCCGATGTGTCGAACGCTGTCGACAGCGTCGCGCAGTCCTCGCTCGAACGGACCGCCGATCCAGAAGTCGATTCGGCGTCGCTCGAAGAACTCGTTGAGGGAAACAGCCGCTTCGCGTTCGGCCTGTTCGCCTATCTTGCGGAAGAGGATACCAACGTCTTCTTCTCTCCCTACAGCATCTCCGCGGCGCTCGCAATGACGTACGCCGGTGCACGGGAAGAAACGGCATCGCAGATGGAGAACGTCCTTGGATTCTCTCTTGGGGCCGCTGCCCTCCACCCCGCGTTCAACGCCCTGGACCAACGTCTGATGTCGCCGTCGCGGTGTCTGAGCAATCCGGACAGCGATCCGTTCCAGTTGTCCATCGCAAACGCGCTGTGGGGACAGGTCGGACACACGTTTCTTGAGGAGTACCTTGACCTGCTGGCCGTGAACTACGGCGCAGGCATCCATCGGGTCGACTTCGAGAACGCAACCGAAGCGGCGCGAGCCACGATCAACGAGTGGGTCAGCGATCAGACGGAGGGAAAGGTTCCCGAACTGCTCGGCGCGGGCATGCTGTCGTCAAGCTCTCGATTGGTCTTAACAAACGCCGTGTACTTCAACGCGGCGTGGAGTCTCCCGTTTGAGGCATCCGACACGGTGTCCGCACCGTTTACGCTGTCCGATGGATCGACGATCGAAGTCCCGATGATGAATCAAATAACGCGTTTCGCGTACGCGAAGACAGAAGACGTCCGCGTACTGGAACTCGGATACGCAAACAGCACGATGGCGATGACGATTTTGCTTCCGGAACCGGGCGCGCTCGATTCGTTTATCGCAACACTGACAGCGGAGCGATTCGCCGACCTCGTGGCAGGCCTAACGAGTGAACTTATCGCCCTTCGCCTTCCAACGTTCAGCTACGAGGCCAGCTTCCTGCTCGCCGACCCGCTGGCGCGTATGGGAATGACGACCCCGTTCCGCGGCGGGGTGGCCGACTTCTCGGGGATGGACGGAACGCAGGAGCTGTTCATCGGCGAGGTCGTACACAAAGCGTTCGTCGCGGTCGACGAGGCGGGGACTGAAGCCGCGGCGGCAACTGCGGTGATCATGGTGGGAACGGGTGCTCCAATGGAGCAACCGACACCGATTCCGTTCGTGGTCGACCGGCCGTTCGTGTTCGTGATTCGCGATCAGGAGACCGGTACGGTTCTGTTCATCGGCAAGGTGATGGACCCGAGCACATAGGCCCGACAGGCTCTCGGACCTACTCAGCAGGGCCCGTACGTTCGAGGAACGCTTCGACGACGGTCCGGAATCCCTCGACCAGTCCGACGTGCGACCAGACGACCGTTCCATCCTCGTCGAGTAGGAGGATCGTGGGCACCGTGTGAACGCCGAAGGCGCGGGAGATCTCCCACGCCGGATCGAGGAGGATCGTGAGCTTAGGGGCATCGCTCTCGAACGGCGCCGGGTCCTCCAGCTCCTCCGTGATGATGACCCACGTTTCGACGGTCTCCGCTGCCCGGAACACGCTCGGCAACATGTAGTGGCAGTAGCTGCAGTCGGCGCCGGCGAACACAAGGATCGTGGGCTCCTGTAACCTCCAGAATCCGACGGAGTGCGCCGATGTCTCTTCACCCCATGCTCCGAGATTGCCGAACGGATCGTCCAACGCATCGACCAGCTCGTCGAACACGAATCCCCGTTCCAGGATTCCCACAAGCGCCCCATCGACGAGCAGGCAGACCGTCGGCACACGCGCAATGCCGAAAACCGACGCCAGAACGTAGAGTTCGTCAACGATCACCGGCCAGGATACCGAGACTGTCTCGATCATCGCACATGCAGCGTCGCTGGCCTCCGGCGTCACGACGGCCGCCGTGACGTCCGATCGCTCGGCAAGCGCATCCTTCACCAACCGGAGCGCGTCCATGCATGCTTCGCTGTTCGGCACCGCAAACAGAAGGAGCGTCTGTCCTTCAAGGTCCAGGTCGGAGAGGATCTCCCCGGAGAGGGTCGACAGCCGAAACGGAGGAAGCGTCGGTACATCCTGCGCCGTCGCTGGAAGGGCGACGCCGACCGCGGCAGCTACCATCACGATGGCCGAGACCCTTGTCCAAAGGCTCATCGTAGCGCCCGCCGGCGGAACCCAAGCGCCTTCACGCTTCCGTCTCTTCCGTCTGATCTGCCTTGCCCTGCTTGCGTCGCTCGATGACTTCTTCGATCGGTCCAGCCATGTAGAACGCCTGCTCCGGCACATCGTCGAGTTCGCCGTCGACGAGCATCGCAAATCCCTTCACCGTGTCGGCGAGTTCGACGTACACGCCCGGTCGGCCGGTGAAGTGTTCGGCCACGTGCATCGGCTGACTCATGAACCGCTGCACTTTCCGCGCGCGGCGCACGATAAGCTGATCCTCCTCCGACAACTCGTCCATTCCCATGATCGCGATGATGTCGCGCAGATCCTCGTACCGCTGCAGGACCTGCAGCGTCTTCTGCGCCACGCGGTAGTGCTCGCTGCCGAGCACGCGGGGATCGAGCATCGTCGAGTTCGACTGCAGCGGGTCCACGGCGGGGTAGATCCCTTTCTCGACGATCTCACGAGAGAGAGTAACCGATGCATCCAGGTGACTGAACACGGTGGCCGGCGCCGGATCGGTCAGGTCATCGGCCGGAACGTACACCGCCTGGACCGAGGTGATCGAGCCCCGCTGGGTGGAGGTGATCCGCTCCTGCAGTTCGCCCATCTCCGTCGCCAAGGTCGGCTGATAGCCGACCTCGGACGGCATCCGGCCGAGCAACGCCGAGACCTCGCTTCCCGCCTGCGCGAACCGGAAGATGTTGTCGATGAACAGGAGGACGTCCTTGCCTTCCTCGTCTCGGAAGTACTCGGCCGCCGTCACACCGGTCAGGCCGACGCGGAACCGGGCACCGGGCGGCTCGTTCATCTGTCCGTAGATCAGTACCGTGTTCTCCAGAACCCCGGCTTCCTTCATGTCGAGGTACAGGTCGTTTCCCTCGCGCGTGCGCTCGCCGACACCGGCAAACACCGAGAACCCCTGATGCTGATAGGCAATCGCACGGATCATCTCCATGATGAGCACCGTCTTGCCGACACCGGCGCCGCCGAACAACCCGATCTTCCCCCCCTTCGGAAACGGTGCGACGAGGTCGATCGACTTGATCCCCGTCTCGAAGATGTCGGTGTCCGTCTTCTGATCGAGGAAGCTCGGCGCCTTGCGGTGGATCGAGTATCGCTTGTCGGTTTCCGGCGCCGGCTTCTCGTCAATCGGATCGCCAAACACATTGAGCATCCGGCCGAGGGTCTTCGGGCCGACCGGAATCGTGATCGCTTCCCCGGTGCTCTTCACAGCCGTACCGCGCGAGATGCCGTCGGTCGAATCCATCGCAATGGCGCGAACCACATCATCTCCGACGTGCTGTGCAACCTCGAGCACCAGATCGCTGTCCCCTTCGCGCTCAATACGCAGCGCGTCATTCACTCGCGGGAGATGCCCCTTCTCAAACCGCGCGTCGATGACCGGTCCGCGGATCTCGGTTACGGTGCCAATCGCTTGTGTTTCCATTCTCACTCGGTCTCCTTACGCGAGATCAGACATCCCGCAGGGCTTCCGAACCGCCCAGGATGTCGGCAATCTCGAGTGTGATCGCCTGCTGGCGGGCTCGGTTGTAGGCGCGGGTCAGGTCCTTGATTAGGTCTTCAGCGTTGTCGGTGGCGTTCTTCATTGCCTGGCGACGGATGGCGTCCTCGCTCGTCTTCGTCTCCAGAATCGCGCCGTACAGCGCCGCCCGCAGGTACAGCGGCAGCACGCTGTCGATCAGGCCGTCGATTTCCGGCTCGAGGAGCCAGTCACCGGGCTCCGGTTCCACCTGGATCGGCAGAAGATCCCGGACGACGAGGCGCTGGGCAAGATCGGAGATGAACTGCATGTGCACGCAGACCACGCGTCCGACCTGTCCGTCTCGATAGAGATCAATGAGATCGCCCGCAATCTGTGCGCTCGCCTGTTGGGTCGGCGTGTCGTAGACGTGAGCGTACGTTCGAAGCGGAACGATCCCGCGACGCTTGAAGAACACACGCGCTTTGTCCCCCCCGGCGAGGATCGTCCCGCGCGGCTCAAGCTCGACGAGCAGGTCCTCGGCTCGGCGGTTCACGTCGCCTTTGTAGCGACCGCACAGACCTCGATCGGCGTTTAGAACCAGAACGCCAACGGTCTCCGATCCATTCGTAACCGTCAGCGGGTGCGGCTCGTGATCCGCTGCCTGGCCGAGCAACCGCGACATCAGCGTTTCCAGGTCCTCACCGTACGGACGAGCCGTCTCCAGCCGTCGTTTCATGCGCATGACCTTGGTCATCGCAATCGTGTTCATCGCTTTGGTGATCTGGGCGATGTTGGCGACGTTTCCGATACGCCCCTTGATCGCCCGCGGGTTCCCGGCCATCGGTTAGCCTCCGAACCGTTCCCGAAACTCGGTTACCGCGCTGTCGAGCTTGCTTCGCAACTCATCCGTGACCTGCTTTTCGGTACGGATCGTTTCGAGGATCTCCTCGTGTTGATCGTGCAGGAACGACAGCCATTCCTCCTCGTACCGGCGTACGTCCGATACGGCGATGTCTGCGAGGTGGTTCTCAACGGCAACGAACAGCGAGGCAATCTGCTCCTCGACCGGCATGGGCTTGTACTGCTCTTGCTTGAGGATCTCCATCAGTCGATCGCCGCGCGCAAGCTGTTCTTTCGATTCGTCGTCCAGATCGGCTGAGAACTCGGCAAACGCCTCCAGCTCGCGGTACTGGGACAGCTCGAGACGAAGCTCGCCGGCAATCTGGCTCATCGCCTTGATCTGCGCGGCTCCTCCGACACGCGAGACCGAGTAGCCGACATTGATCGCCGGGCGGAATCCCTGGTTGAACAGGTCCGTCTCCAGGTAGATTTGCCCGTCGGTGATGGAGATCACGTTCGTTGGGATGTACGCCGTGATGTCCCCGGCCTTGGTCTCGATCAGCGGGAACGCGGTCAGCGAGCCCCCGCCGTGCTCATCGGACAGACGGACGGCCCGTTCAAGCAGGCGCGAGTGGGTGTAGAAGATGTCTCCGGGGTACGCCTCCCGGCCCGGCGGGCGCCGTAGCAGGAGCGACAGCTCGCGATATGCCACCGCGTGCTTGGACAGGTCATCGTAGACGATGAAGGCATCGCGGCCGGAGTATGCGAAGTACTCGGCCATCGAGCATCCGGCGTACGGCGCCAGATACTGCATCGGCGCGGGGGCGTCCGCGTCCGCGGCCACGACGATCGTGTACTCCATCGCACCATGTGCTTTCAGCGTCTCCACGACGCGGGCAATCGTGGACATCTTCTGACCGATCGCCACGTACACGCAGAACACGTTCTTGCCCCTCTGATTGATGATCGTGTCCAGGGCAATCGCCGTCTTTCCCGTGCTGCGGTCGCCGATGATCAGTTCGCGCTGACCGCGACCAATCGGGGTTAGCGCGTCCACCGACTTCAGGCCCGTCTGGAGAGGGGTGTTGACCGGCTGCCGCTGGATCACGCCCGGCGCCTTGATCTCGGCCTTGCGATGCTCGGTGGCCTCGATGTCGCCGGCACCGTCGCGCGGCCGGCCGAGACCGTCCACCACGCGACCGAGCAGCGCCTCACCAACCGGGATCTCCAGCACGCGTCCGGTGCGGCGAACCTCGTCGCCTTCCTTGATCCCCTCGCTGGCGCCGAACAGAGCCACGCCGACCGACTCCTCCTCCAGGTTGAGGACGAGCCCATACACGTCGTTGGGGAGGGCAACGACTTCCGAGGCCATCGCCTGTTCCAATCCATACACGCGAGCGATCCCGTCGCCTACCTCGACGACCACGCCCACCTCCTGCATCTCGAGGTCGTAGCGGAATCCCTTGATCTGTTCTTTCAGGATCGCCGTGATCTCGCTCTTTCGAGTCGTTGACAACGTCGCCTCCCTATCGCTCGAGCGAGGAGCGCAAATCGCTGAGCCTCGCCCGCACCGTTCCGTCGAGCACTTTGCCGTCGAGTTCCACCCGGATGCCACCGATCACGCCTGGATCGATCCTCTCTTCCATGCGAACGTCTTTGCCGAGGGCTGTCTCGAGCCGCTCTCGCAGCTTCGCCCGATCGGCCGCGGACAGCTCACGCGCCGTCACCACCCGTACGCGTTGCTGCTGTTCGCGCTCCGATCGCACTGCGTAGAACTCATCGACCATCAGGTCGATGTACGCCTCGCGTCCATTGCGCACCAGGAGCGCGAGGGCATTCTGCAACACCTTCGACCGGCCGGCGAACGCTTCCCGAATCAGCGCAAGCTTGTCATCACGCATCACCAGCGGATGAGCAAGGTACTGCGCAAACTGCGGCACGTCGCTGACTTCTGACAGCGTGGCCTTGAGCTCCTCTTCGATCTGATCGACGAGATCGCCTTCCACAGCAACCTCGTACAGAGCTTCGGCGTACCGCCGCGCGATTTCGCGCGATCTCACGGTTTCACCTTCAGGGTCTCGTCGTCGATCCCCTCCAGCAGCTGGTCGAGCAAGCGCTTGTGGTCGTCGACTCCGATCTCGCGATCGATCACTTGCGACGCGCCCAGGACCGCCAGGTCGGCGAATGCCGCTTTGAGATCGCCGATCATCCGGTCCCGTTCCTGTTCCATGTGCTTGCGCGCATCGACCACCACGCGTTCGGCCTCCACCTGCGCCTTCTGCTTTGCTTCGCTCACGATCGTTTCGGATCGCTTGCGGGCGTCGTCGACCATGGCGTTGGTTCGCGTGCGCGCCTGTTCCAGCGCACCCTGCTTCTCGTCTTCCAACGCGTGAGCCCGCACTTCGGCGTCGCGTGCCTCGGCCATGCGCCCGGCGATCTGCTCGCGGCGTTTGTCCAGATAGGCAACCGCTGGCTTGAACAGAATCTTCTGCAGGATCCACAGCAAGACGGCGAAATTGATCAGATGAAAGACGAGCGTCCAATTGATGCTCTTGACGATCGTCCCCCACTCGAGCGACACGATGCCTCCTTATACGACGAACAGCAGCACGATGGCGACGAGCAACGAGTAGATACCCGTCGTCTCCGTGATGGCCTGTCCAAGAACCATGGTTCGCATCAGCGCACCCTGCATCTCGGGCTGCCTTGCCATGCCATCCAGTGCGTGGGCCGCGGCGAGTCCTTCACCGATCGCGGATCCGATGGCCCCGATACCCATGCACAGACCGGCCGCCAGGTACTTGGCCGCCAAGACGATGTCTGCTCCGGAAATCTCCATACCGCCTCCTTTTCGACCTACGCTTCTACTGCAACATTGATGTATGCCACCGCGAGGATGGCGAAGACGAATGCCTGGATCGCGCCAAAGAACAACGTGAAAACCATCGTCAAGACCGACGGCACGAGGATCGGCACAAACTTGACCATGATGACCGTAATGAGGAACGTGCCGGCCAGCGTGTTCCCGAATAGACGAAACGCGTGCGACAACGGCCGTGCAATCTCACCAATGATGTTCATCGGGAGCAGGACGGGGCTCGGCTCCAAGAACCCCTTCAAGTAGCTCTTGATGCCACGGTGCCGCACGGCAAGGGATTGCGAAATGAAGAAGACAAGGAACGCGAGCCCCAGCGTGACGTTCAGGTTCTGCGTCGGCGCTTCGAGGTACGGGATGATGCCCAGCCAGTTACTGATCAGCACGTAGAGAAACAGCGTCGAGATGAACGGGAACATCCGAACCGCCAACTGCTCCGAAGCGAAACTCGAGCCAAGTTGCGAGCGGAGCAGATCGATCAACGCGTCAAGTGCGGCTTGTGTTCGATTCGGCTTCTCCTCCACCGGCTGACGCAGCGCACGACGAAGCCACAGGGCAAGACCGATCAGGATGGCCATCACGATCCACGACATCACGATCGTTCGCCAATCGACGCGGATCTCCGCGCCGAGAACGCGCAAGACCAGGATCTGTTTCTCGCCCAAGTGGGCAAGCAATCCCTGCAGTTGCTCGAAGATTCCGCTCACTGCGCCTCCCTTGATCCGATCCCTATCGCCGCAGAGGCAGCCGAGGGCGGTGCAAGTTTACCTGCGACAGGAACAGGCCTCCACATGCACCCAGCCCCGCCGCGCGACCGAGACCGATGAACACGCCCGCAAGGCACACACCCAGCAACAGCAGGCGAACGGAACTCGACAGCCCCGCCAGAACGCCGCCTCCCCGCGCTCGGGCTGACGACATCAGGCTCCGTCCGGCTTCCCAGAGGAACACCGCGTTCAGGACGAAGAGGCCATAGCCGATCGCCACACCGGCAGCCGCCGTCGGCTGCCCAACCGCCAGAAGGACGATCGCGATCGCGCAACACAAACCGGCTGCCGAGGGCAGCCGGAGCGTTTGAGTCATCGCAAACCGACGCATCATCGTCGCGAGCTCATCAGATGGTTTGGATCTGCTTGCTCTTCTCCTCGATCAGATCGTCGATCTTCTGTGTGTACTCGTGGATCGTGTCGTCGTTCTTCTTGTGCGCGCGATGGAACTCATCTTCGCTGATGTCGCCGTCCTTCTTCCGTTGCTCCAGGGCGTCGTTGGCATCCCGGCGAGCATTGCGAAGCGACACCTTCGCCTCCTCGCCACGCGCCTTGATCGTTTTCGTCAGCTCGAGCCGACGCTCCTCGGACAGCTTCGGCACCTTCACCCGGATGACCTGCCCATCGTTGGCCGGGTTGAGGCCGAGATCCGCAGCGAGGATTCCCTTCACCACCGCGTCCATTTGCGTCTTGTCGTACGGCTGCACCACCAGCAAGTTCGGCTCCGGGGCCGCAATCGTCGCCAACTGCTTCAACGGAGTCATGGCTCCGTAGTAGTCGACGATCACATCCTCGATCATCGCTGGGTTGGCTCGGCCGGTCTGAATCTTCGTCAGGCCGGTCCTGAGTGCATCAACTGCTCGCTTCATGTGGTCGAGCATCTCTTTGCGCACCGCTTCTGACATACACAACACCTCAAACAGGAAGTGTATTTGGAGACGTTCGCCCCGTCAATCGGCGCCGTCCGCCTGCCTAGGGCTCGGCCCACGCCACGGTGGGAAACGTCTCCAACAGGCTATCGGCAAGCGACCGGAGCCACTCGTCGGTCGGAAGCGGGATCGACAAACATGCAGGAGCTCCAGCGTCGAGCGCGGTTCCAGTAAACGTGAATTCGCCCACGCCCATCAGCGTGAGCAGCGTGCCCGGCTCGGGCACCGTCGGCCCACCGTCCGTTAGGCATCCCGTGAACTGTCCGACGTACCGCTGCGTTTCGCCGTTGCGGGTCGCAACGCAGTAGTGCTCGCCTTCCAACAGGTCACCGATCTGGAGCAACGTCAGCGACGCCCGGTGAAGGTAGAGGACCCCGTCAATCACGATCCACTGCGCGTCGGACGCGATGCCCTCGCTGTGATACGTGAGCCACGCTTCGGCCTCGAACGTGAGGAGTTCGCGGTATCCCGTGCCGTCGAATGTACCCCGCGTCCAGAAGTCGATCGTAGTACTCCCCCCTTCGATCGCTCCCGATTGCGTGAGCTCACCCGACAGCGTTCCCGCCAACACCAACGCCGGCAGCCCGATCACCGCCATCCCAACACCCTGCGTCTCGATCCGAATCGACGCGCCGTCCGCCGCCCAGCCAGCAAGAGATAGACCGAACGACAACCCGAGAGTCAAAACGCCTACCACCCCGATGCGTGCCATGAGCTAAGTATAGAGGAGTCCGCGTTACCGCAGCGTCACATCCATGCGCATCCATGTAGCGTCGCAGCTCGTCTGCGACGACTCGTCATGGAAGTGATTGCCGTACGGCCGGCGGCTCTCCCGCCCTGCGCTTCTCGAGTTTCGTACTATGTCCCCCGGAACTCCCTCTGTAGCGTCGTAGCTCGTATGCGACGACCGGTAGGGGAGCCGCAACTCTGCACCATAGTCACTCCCCGCTTGCGGCCCGCTGGATTGCGTACCATGTCCCCGGGACCTCAGCTGGATTGACTAGTCGCGAGCTGTAGCGCCACGGGCTTCAGCGTTTCGCTCTCTGCGAACCTCTTGACGCGCCCGAAGTGTCGGAATACAGTCAGACATGTGATGAGGTATCGGCGAGTGTCATGATGAGTGAGCATCCACAAGACCAAGTGAACTACAAGCTGTATCTCGAAGAGCGCAAGATTCTTCTCACTGAAAGAAGTGTCGCATCCTACGCTTTCGACAAGACTCTCACTTCACTAGCGACGGGTGCTCTTGTCTTCTCTCTAGCCTACATCCAATTTGCCGTGGCTGGGGTTGGGGGCGTGTTCAGAGGAACGTGGCTCTTGCTAGCAGCATGGGCGGCCTTTGGTCTATGCCTACTTGCCAGCCTCCTCGGGTACTGGTTTAGCAGAGAGGCGTTCGAACGCCAAATTGACGTGTCGTACGCCATAATCGTTAAGAAGGAGGATCGCTCCAGCGAGAAGTGCAACAACAAGTGGACCCCATGGGTAACCGTCGCAAACGTCACATCAATCGGCTCTTTCACTGTAGGGATTGGTGCATTCGCTGCATTTGCAGCCCTCAATCTGCCTATGTAGGAAAGGAGACGCATGTCCAAGAAGAAACTACCAGGAGGACTTACTCCTCAGCGACCGCCGCGCGATACGCAGAAGAAGGCCCTGAAACCGCAGGAGCCTCCAAAGCCAAACCCGAGTAGGCCTACCGATAAGAAGTAGCATACGTACCATGAGAGAAAGGCAGCCTCGGAGTTCCAGGGACGTAGCACGTAAATTCCCGCCCTTCTCGGACGAAAGACATTCCGAGCAACGGGCCACATCGTCGCAGACAAGCTGCGACGCTAGGAATCTCGGGGACGCAACACTTCACTCGTTACCCTTCCGGGTTGCAGACACATCGAACGACGAACCACATCGACCGCGAAGACTCGTTATGGAAGCGATTGCCTTACGACCGGCGGATCTCCCGCCTTGGGCTCGGCGAGTTTCCTACGATATCCCCGGAACTCCTTCTGAACGCTGTCACCAAGCCATCGACTTTCTTGGAGCGCAGCGGAGCTGCGTAAGCGAACGGTTTGGGTGATTCCGGGGACGCAGTACTCAACTCGTTGCTCTTCCGGGTTGGAGACGCTGCGAACGACGGGGCGAATCGGCGCGGGCAAGCTCCAGCGCGACGCAGAGGCAGCTACGCCACCGTCAGGGGCTTGATGGCGGCCACGTCGTCGCGGATCGCTTCCGCTGCATCCCACAGATCAACCGCACGCTGGGCGTTGAGCCAAAACTCGGCGGAGTTACCGAACAAGCGCGAAAGGCGCAGCGCCATCGCCGGGCTCACCGAGCGCCGCTCACGGAGCAGTTCGTTCACACTCTGTCTCGACACGCCCAGGGCGCTTGCCAGAGCCGCCACGCTAAGCTCGTAGTCGGGGAGGAAGTCCTCTCGAAGAATCTCACCCGGGTGGATCGGCCGCACGTCTCTCTTCCCTGTATTCCGGATACTCATCATCCACCTCGCTTCAGTGGTAGTCCGTGATTTCGACATCAAACGCATCACCATCCTCAAACCGGAAGCAAATGCGCCATCGATCGTTGATCGAGATCGCGTACTGACCCTCTCGATCCCCAGCAAGCTTGTGCAATCGATTCCCAGGGGGCACCCGTAGGTCGCCAATGCAACTCGCAAGATCGATGTACTCAACCTTTCGCGTTGCTCGTCGCGTGATCTCCGGCGGCAATCGACTGGATCGCCCCGTTGCGAAGAGCTCTTGTGTGTGTCGGTCGGCGAAGGACTTGATCACAGAACACAATGTAACGCGTCACGTGACGCTTGTCAAGATCCGGAAGCCATCTTGGGGGGTTCCAACGCCAAAGCGCCTACAGCCGGTTCTCGGCGCACAACAAACATCGTCGCGGACGAGATGCGCTGCTACATCAAGAATCCATGAGCAGCGGGCCGCGCCGTCGCGGAGAACTTGTTCCATTACACGTATGCAGCGAGGGCAAGCGAAGAGCGGCTGTCGCCGCCCGT
>Ga0272442_10001040_pt1 | contig 42977 bp, 44 predicted proteins | sample SSMForm2O_FD_200262 | JGI IMG/M metagenome (GOLD analysis project Ga0272442, IMG submission 200262) | Marine sediment archaeal communities from Little Sippewissett salt marsh, Falmouth, MA, United States - SSM-Form-2O | ecosystem: Environmental > Aquatic > Marine > Wetlands > Sediment ...
GCAAAGAAACTGGGCTCCCGGGGAGAGCATGAAAAAGCAATAGCAGCACTTAACAGCGTGATGGAGCAATACCCGGAGACCGTTTTAAAGGAACAGATACTTTTCGACATAGCGGATGTTTATTACCAGCTCGGCGATGAACAGGACAAAGATTTTTTTTACAAAGCTATAAACGCCTATCAGAACGCTGTAAATACGTTTCCTGATTCCGCACTAACAGCTCATGCAGAATTCAGCATTGCAGAATGTTATAGGAAAAGGGAACTCTTTTTAGAGGCGCGGAGCCAGTACAGCTATTTTATGGAAAAAAATCCTGACAGTAACCACGCACTCGATGCTCGTTTTTGGATGGCGGAATGCCTGTATCAAATGCTCAAGTTTAAAGAGGCTATAAAAGAGTTTGAAGAATTTATTTATGCCTTTCCGTCAGGTTCTCATATTAGAGAAGCATCCTACAGGCTTGCCGACTGCTATGCGCAGATAAAGGATTATGACAGAGCAGAGTATTATTATGAAAGAGCATTAAAACGCTGGCCGGACTTAACGAAACTATCCAAGACATCTCTCAACAACATGGTTTTTACCTACTATTACAAGGGTGAATTCGAAAAGTGCCGGAATGTTGCCCTGATTTCATTTAATATTTTTCCCTCCCAGCAGAACAAAGAGGAGCTTCTCAGATATATCGGTGATTCCTACCAGTGGGAAGGTGACATGGAAAAGGCGCTGAAGATGTACGGTAACCTTGTTGTATTATTCCCCGACACTCAGGAAGGAAGGATCGGGGCCATGAGGATGGCGGACCTTGGCGTCAATGTTTCCGGCCTTCACGCAGAAAAATTTTTGTTTAAAAATATCAACCCCTACAAAGAACCGCAAAAAACATTCACCTGGATTGTCCAAAACGAGACCAACGGGGAGCTCCTTACGGAAGCCTATTATAAGCTCGGCATTCTTCAGGCAAAAGCCGGCAACTACCCCGACGCAATACAGCTGTTTGAGCAGTCAATAGGGTATGCGGATAAAAACCAGTTTCATAAAAAATCCGTAGAAAATATTAAAAAGATTTTAACCAGGATGATTACCGATGCATTCAACAACAAAAACTATTTTGCCGTTGTTGAGTTGTTCAATAAAAATGCGGATTTTTACCTGCGTGCTGTTGCAGACTGGCGTTTGTTCAACCAGATAGGCAAGAGCTATGGTGAGTTGGGGTTCAGCACAGAGGCCGAGAGGATTTTTGCCGATTTGTGTACCGGTGAAGATGGGTCCGCGTGCAGGAATGCGGCAGCCCTTAATTTGGGACGCATAGCGCTTGAAAAAAAAGATATGGAAAAAGCCCGCAAAACCATTGCAGTGTTACTTTACGGCGATGGTGTTGATAAAGGGCAACGGGCAACGGCCTATCATATGCTGGGGGACAGCTATTTTGAAGAACAGCGGTACAATGAAGCACTTGATGCCTATTCAGTTGCGTTGAAGAAAGAAGATGAATCCTATCGTTTTGCCCGTACTCTTTACCGGGCGGGAGAGTCATTTGGGGAACTGGGATACTATTATAACGGCATTAATTCTCTCACAAAGTTTCTTGCCATAGCGGACAGACTCACTCATGACAGGGCTGAGATCGCCGCTTTACGGGATGATGCACGACTGCTTATCGGAGACTATTTTTCAATGAAAAAAAAGAACGATAAAGCAATCCAATCGTATAAAACCCTTTGCTCGACAACACATAACGATGAGAAAAAGGGGCTTGCCTTTGTGAAGTGGGGCGAATTACTCGTCAAAATGAAAAATTATGATAATGCCACCAGGGTTTTCTCACAGGCTGTTGATACCATGCCCGGTAATTTTTTCAACACGTTCAGTCAGGCAAGGATTGAAGATATTGATTGGGTAAAAAGCATGCAGCCTGAGTTGCGTGATTTTCTTTAATGTGGATGTTTACTGAAAAAGGGAAGAAAAGATGTTTGAAACGACAAGAGAATTCTCAGCGCTGAACAGTGCAATTGCATCATTTAACACAACTGCCCAGGAACTGGAATATTCCTATAAAGTGCTTCATGAACAGGTAGAACACCTCAACAGGGAACTGGAAGACAAGAACAAACAACTTAAGAAGAACCTGGTTGAAAAGGAAAGGACACAGAATTTTCTTTACACCATTCTTGAGAGTCTGCCCACGGGTGTTGTGGTCATTGATCTCAGCGGAAAGCTGCTCATGTCCAATAAGGCCGTAGAAAAAATAACGGGCATATGCCCGTCCGAACTCGACAAACAGCGTTTTAGTGACTGGCTGAAGACACTGGGTATCGGTTTTTCACATCTGCCGCAGTCTCACACAATAGAATTTACTCGCCATAGCGGCGATGTGCGCGATCTTACGATAGTACAATCAGCCGTAACTGATTCAACCGGCCAATCCATCGGGTTCTTGTATATTATACAGGATCAGACGAGGCTCAAAAAATTGGAAGTACAGTCTGAACGGGACCAAAGACTGAAAGCTATGGGAGAGATGGCAATACAGATTGCTCATGAAGTAAGAAATCCACTGGGCAGCATTGAACTGTTTGCGTCAATTTTAAGAAATGACCTCGCTGAGCAATCAGACCTGAAAAAAATGGCAAATCATATTATCACCGAGGTGAAAAGCCTGGACAATTCTATTTCAAACCTTCTGCTGTTTACCAGGCCCCAGGATCCGATCTTCAGCCCACTGGACATTGCCGAATTTATTGAAGAGTTTGTTGAATTTATACGTCCCGTGGTTAAAAAAAACAGCGTTGAGCTCACCGTTGCCGCATGCCCCGCTCCGCTCATGATTGCGGCAGACAAAGATCTTCTTAAACAGATTTTTCTCAATTTAACCATAAATTCCATGCAGGCAATGGGTGACGGAGGACGCGTTCACATAGCTGCTCAGCTGAATACAGATGAAGACGGGTCCGATGACAGTTGGATTGAAATATTATTTACCGATACGGGTCATGGCATTGCTCAAGCGTCGTTAAACAAGATTTTTCATCCCTTTTATACCACGAAAGAGAAAGGTACGGGGCTCGGGCTTGCCATTGTCCATAATATTATTGAGAGTCACAAAGGAACCATTCAGGTTCGCAGTGAAGCACAACGTGGCACGACATTTTTATTATCCTTTCCCCGTGCACGGGGGGGCATATAGTTTCTTCTCGTTATACTGGAAGAAGGATTTAACCGAATAACAGGGACTGGTTATGAAAAAAATACTGATCGTTGATGATGAAGAAGGCATGCGTATCGCTCTTTCAGAAGCTCTGTCACGTGCCGGTTTTGATACAATATGCTGTTGTGATGGTATTGAGGCGGTTGGTGAATTGAAATCTTCTCAATTTGCAATGGTAATAACGGACGTTAAGATGCCGGGGATGGACGGTGTTGCCCTGCTTCGGGAGGTGAAGAAAATTACTCCCGAAACGCCGGTGGTAATAGTAACCGCATACGGCACGGTTGATAATGCGGTGGAGGCAATGAAGCAGGGGGCCTGTGACTATCTTTTAAAACCCTTTTCGTTCGAAAACCTTATAGATATCGTAAGAAACGGTCTGTCACAGGCAAAGGGACTTTTTAAAGGATCTGCAGGAGAGAGCGGTAATGGTTCCAACGGCAGTCGCAAAAACGCGCGTAGCATTATAACAAAGGATCCTGAAATGATACGGATTCTTACCATGGCACGGGAGATTGCAGCAAGCAACGCAACAGTATTGATATATGGTGAAAGCGGCACGGGAAAGGAACTGATCGCACAGTACATTCACCAGAACAGCCGACGACGGAACAAACCTTTTATTGCGGTAAATTGTGCCGCAATCCCCGACAATCTCCTCGAAAGTGAGCTTTTTGGCCACGAGAAAGGCTCCTTTACCGGTGCTTCATTCAGGAAATTCGGGAAATTCGAAATTGCCCAGGGAGGTACTATCCTTTTGGACGAGATCGGTGAAATGTCGATGACGCTTCAGTCAAAGCTGCTGCGGGTGCTCCAGGAGTTTGAAATAGACAGGATAGGGGGCAAAGAGCCGGTGCCCATAGACGTCAGAGTGATTTCCACTACCAATGTTGATTTAAAAAAGGCGGTTAAAGAACATAAATTCAGGGAAGATCTTTATTTTCGCCTCAATGTCATTCCTTTGAAAATACCACCTCTGCGGGAACGAAAAGGAGACATTGAGATTGTGGCCGACTATTTATTAGAAATGCATGCTAAAAAGAATAAAAAAAATATTACCGGTATTTCACGTGAGGCAATACTTGATCTTATCGGCCGGAAATGGAAGGGCAATGTAAGGGAACTGCAGAATTGTATTGAAAGGGCGGTCCTTTTGTGCCAGGGCAGGGTAATCGGCATTGGTGACCTTATCATGGAAGAGCGTGAAGACCAGGAGATGAACCATTGTGAGCTGCCCTCAACAACACTGGAGGAGATGGAACGAAGGATGATTGTTAAAACCCTTGATGAAAACCGCGGCAACAGGACACATGCAGCCCGTTCCCTGGGTATCAGCATACGCACCCTTCGCAACAAGCTCAAAGAGTATAAGGAAAAGAATTTGGTTGTTGACACCGTTTGAGAAAAAGGAGGCAGCATGGCAATCAACATATTCGGATCAAGCTTTTCTCTCCTGTCGAAGGTACTGGACCTGCGCTCACAGCGACACAGCGTAATCGCGTCGAACCTCGCTAATGTTGATACGCCCGGATATAAAGCGGTTCATGTGGCTTTTGAAGATGAGCTGAAAAAAGCGTTGCCGGAAACCAATACGCTTAATCTTGCCAAGACACATACCGAGCATATACCGACACAGGGTTCTTTTGATGATATTACGCCGGTTGTAATAAAGCAGGGCCGTCATAATCCCCGACCTGACGGCAATACGGTGGACATGGATAAAGAATTTGTGAAAATGTCGAAAAACCAGATGATGTACAGTGCGGTGGCAAAAATACTGGGGAAAAAGTTTGAAGGCTTAATTTCGGCTATACGGGAGGGAAAATAGATGGATTTCTTTACTGCGTTTAATGTGAGCGCATCGGGTTTGAGCGCCCAGAGAATCAGGATGAACACGGTTGCATCCAACCTGGCCAACGTCAACTCAACCAAATCAAGTAACGGCAGTCCGTATAAAAGAAAGGATGTTGTTTTTACTGCCGTTCAGGCTGAAGGGAGATTTGATGATATCCTGCGCGGACACGTTAAAAAGGTCGATGTCGTCGAGGTGATAGAGGACCCACGACCGTTTAAAACAGTGTATGATCCATACCACCCTGATGCAAACAAAGAAGGCTATGTTTCTTATCCGAATATTAACGTCATCGAAGAAATGGTGAATATGCTCTCGGCTTCACGGGCATATGAGGCAAATGTTAATGCTATTAAAACAACAAAAAGCATGGCAATGAAGGCACTGGGGATCTCACGATAAATGGCATTAACCTGCCGTTGCCTCACCACGAATGCCGGGTGTGCACGCATACGCATGCACCATACATTGAACTGACAACGCCTATAAGCAGTTGCATTACGCACTCCCGATAACGCGGGTTAAAGGAAAAACGCAAAACCACAAAAATTTTCTTGAGGGGTGTATACACGCAATAAGCGTAACCATTCTACGTCTGAATACGAGAGTTTTAAACCCCGAACGAGGTGAGGAGTTTATGTATGAAACAAATAGATTTTGAAGGACTGACATCCGTACTGCCGGGAAAAGAAACAATGGGGCAGCGGCCCCAAAAGGTCGGGAATAACACATTCGGTGATATGCTCGCTTCTTCCCTTAGCGAAGTAAACAAGCTTCAGATCCAGGCGGACACCGAGGTAAAGAATCTTGCCGCAGGAAAGAATGAGAATATCCATGAAACGATGATTGCCATGGAAAAAGCACAGGTATCGTTCCGGCTGATGATGCAGATACGAAATAAAATTCTGGAGGCCTATCAGGAAATAGTCAAAACGTCTATGTAGATAACTATCCAAAGCAGAGGAACCCATGGATTTTATAAAGAAACTCGCGCAACAAACAGCTGATGTATATAATGCCCTGACACCGGGAAGACGTGTGTTTATCCTCATTTCCGTTTTCCTCACAATAGGAACGCTTGTGGGGCTGATTCTGTGGACAACGAAAATTGATTACAAGCCGCTTTATACCGGCCTTTCTTCAGAGGATGCCGGAGCGGTCATAGGAAAACTCAGAGACAAGAAAGTAAAATACAGGATCGGTCCTGATGGTAGTACCATTTTCGTTCCCGGTGATGTTCTCTACGAAATTCGGATGGAAATGGCAAGTGAGGGTTTTCCCGTGGGGGGTGGGATCGGATATGAAATATTTGATGAGCAAAATATCGGCATTACCGAATTTGTTCAAAAAGTAAACCTTCAGCGCGCGCTCCAGGGAGAACTGAGCAGAACGATTACACAGTTTTCCGAGGTTAGAAGGGCCCGTGTTCATTTAAGTATACCGGAAAAAAGCATATTTGTAGATGACCAGGAAAAAGCACGTGCTTCGGTTGTTCTGACTCTTCAGGCAGGCAGAGCATTAAGCCAAGGACAGCTGCGCGGTATCAGCAACCTGGTAGCAAGCAGTGTCGAAGGCCTGGCGGCAGAAGACGTCATTATTGTTGACTCCCACGGCAAAATGCTTGCGGGCGGCAAGGATGAAACGCTTTTCGGCGGCCTTTCTCTTTCCCAGCAGAAGCTGCAGGAAGCCATAGAGAAGAAGATGGAGAGAAAGATAGAAACGCTCCTGGGAGGTGTCGTGGGGCATGACAAAGTTACGGCAAAGGTCTCTGCCTCCCTTAACTTTACGCAGGTTGAGCAGACTGAGGAAACATTTGATCCTGAAACGGCAACCGTTCGCAGCGAACAGCGCTCAAGCGAGAAATCATCCGGCAGGAAGGCCGCCATATCAGGTACCCCGGGGGTCATGTCAAACACCCCGGACTTGAAAACTTCGGAGCAGGCGGCTCCGGTACGGGCGGTTGACTATAACAAGAGCAACGAGGTGATAAACTATGAGATCAGCCGTGTAACAAAAAGGGTTATTAATCCTGTGGGTGCTATTAAGCGCTTATCAACGGCAGTTCTTGTTGACGGAACATATGTGACCGAGAAGGACGGTGAGGGCGATGAGATTCGCAAGTATATTCCAAGAACCGACAATGAGTTAAAAAAGTATGAGAATCTGGTAAAACGGGCAGTAGGCTATGACGAGGATAGAAATGATTCGGTTGAAGTGGTAAACATCCAGTTTGAGGAGATTGAACAGGAAGTTGAAACGGTTGTTGACCGAATGGTGCGACAGATCGATATACAGTCGCTGATTACGTACGTCATTACCGCTGTTCTCTTCGCCATGTTCTTTATATTCGGGCTGAAGCCGCTGATGCGGTTGCTTACGTCAACCGTTTCTGAAACCGAGGCGGTAAAAAGAATTGCAGAGGGAGCAGGGGCAGAAGAGGAGGAAGAAGAATTGCCTGAAATCGGCGTTTCACAGGACAGGGGTGGACGTCACCGACAGCTTATGGATTTTGCCAAGAAGAACCCGCGGCTTTTTGCACAATATTTAAAATCAATGATGAGGTGAGCCATGCCGCCAAAAGAGAAGGAAAAAGTATTAACAGGACCGGATAAGGCAGCAATTGTTCTGTACAGCCTCGGGGAAGAGGCCGCATCGGAAGTCATGAAATATATGGAACATGATGATGTGCGGGAGATATCCAAGAGCATGACACAGATGCAGAGCATAGCAAGTACGGTGATGGATCAAATGCTTGACGAGTTCTATGACCGGGTATCCAACGAGGAAGGGGTCATCGTTACCATCGAAGAGGATTATATAAAGAACATTATCAGCAATGTCCTTGGTGAAAAGACTGCCGACAGGATTCTGGAGAGCATCAGTTTGCAGGAAGACAGTTCGTATATCGAAATTTTTCGCAACCTTGATATCCGTGTGCTGGCTGAATTTATTAAAAATGAGCACCCGCAGACAATATCACTGGTTCTTTCACAGCTTCTTCCTGAAGAGGCCGGAGATGTGCTGACGTCACTGCCCGAAGCGCTGCAGACCGATGTAATAGAGCGAATGGCAAATCTTGAGAACGTGCCGCCGGAAGTACTCAGGGATGTTGCAAACGTACTGGAAACAGAAATTAAGAGTGCACAGACAACAACACGTAAGATCGGCGGTGTAAAGTCCATTTCTGAAATTCTCAACAGCATGGACCGGCAGATGAGCAGCGGCATACTCTCACGCATTGAGGAGAATGATCCGGAAATGGCGGAGGAAATACGGCAGAACATGTTTATCTTTGAAGATATCCTTAAGATAGAGGACAGGGGCATTCAGGAAATTCTTAAGGAAATCAGTACAGATATACTGGCACGGGCCATGAAAACGTCCGGCGAAGGGATACAGGACAAAATCTTCAAGAATATGTCGGAACGCGCTGCCGAAATGCTCAAGGAAGATATTGATGATATGGGGCCGACGCGTCTTGCCGAAATTGAAAAGGCGCAGAATGAAATTGTAAAAGTTGCGCTAAAACTAGCAGATGAAGGAAAGATTTTTATTTCCGGAGGAAAGGAAGAAGATGTTTTCGTCTAAAGTTATTAAGACCGACAATAAGGAAAAACTGGCCATCAAAACGTTTTATCTTCAGGAACTGTTTGACGTAGACAGGATTGCGGAAAGCCGGTATCCCGGTGCACGAAAGAAACCAGGAGATATGAAGGGCAGCGCTCAGGAGCCTGAGGCGCGTTTGGTGCAGGAGTTTGAGAAGGTACAGGCACAGGCGCAAAACCAGGCAAACAGTATACTTGAAGCAGCACAACGAAAGGCGCAGCAGCTGGAAAAGGAAGGCTTCCAAAAAGGATTTGCCGAGGGGAAGCGATCGGGAACCGAAGCTGCGGAGCAACAGCTTTCACACGTCGTTGCCGCTTTTGAAAAGCACGTGCATGAAATTGAAAACGTTAAAAAGAGCTTCTATGAGCAGCACCAAACCGTTTTAACGGATCTTGCATTAAAGGTTGCCAAAAAGGTAATACATCAGGAACTGAAGGTGCATAATGACGTCGTGCTGGGAATAATGAAATCTGCCATAAGCACGGCCATTGACCGGGAAAAGCTTAAAATCAGAGTTAACCCCGCAGATATGGATCAGTGTATCAAAAGCAAGCCGGATATTATAAAGCAGATAGACGGCATAAAGCAGATAGTTTTTTCGCCTGATGAATCGATCACCAGGGGGGGGGTCATCGTCGAATATGCGTTTGGTGAAATAGATGCACGGATCGAACAGCAATTCGAGGAAATCGAACGTGAACTCACCGCTCAACGTCCTGACGTGGAGATGATTGACTGATATGGTAAAGCCGGCCATTAAAATGGAAAAGGTTTATGACACACTGGAAGAATGTAACCCGATGCGGGTCTATGGAAAAGTGAACCGTGTTGTGGGCATTGTTATAGAAGGGCACGGCCCGGGTTCATCAGTAGGCAGTCTCTGTGATATTTATCCACACGGCATGAAAAAACCGATACGTGCCGAGGTGGTCGGATTTCAAAAAAACAGAATATTTCTCATGCCCATAGGACAGCTGAACGGGATCGGGCCGGGAAGCAAGATTATTGCCCTTAAAACGAAACCCACCATAAAAATAGGTCCCAATCTGCTTGGCCGCGTTATTGATGGTCTTGGTAACCCCATTGACGACAAAGGGCCGATACAGGGCGAGGTTGAATATCCAATTTATGCTGAACCAATTAATCCTCTGAGACGTTCAATGATATCTGAATATCTTGATGTGGGGATCAAGTCAATTAATGCGCTGCTCACCTGTGGAAAAGGGCAGCGTATGGGTATTTTTGCAGGCTCAGGTGTGGGTAAAAGTATTCTTTTGGGCATGATAGCGCGTAACACCGCGGCTGATATTAATGTCATTGCACTTATCGGTGAACGGGGAAGAGAAGTCAGAGAATTTATTGAAAGAGATCTCGGACCCGAAGGATTGCGGCGTTCAGTGGTTGTGGCCGCAACCTCCGATCAGCCCCCCCTTATACGTATACGCGGCGCATTTATTGCTACTGCAATAGCAGAGTATTTCAGAAATACGGGGAAGGATGTTCTGCTCATGATGGATTCCATTACACGCTTTGCAATGGCACAGCGTGAGGTAGGCCTTGCAACGGGAGAACCGCCCACAACAAAAGGATATACCCCGTCGGTCTTTGCCCTGCTGCCGCAAATGCTGGAACGTGCCGGTGCCTTGACACGTAAAGGAAGCATCACCGGGCTCTATGCTGTTCTTGTGGAAGGGGATGATATGAATGACCCGGTTGCGGATTCGGTGCGATCCATTATAGACGGTCACATTGTTCTCTCACGTGATTTGGCCAATCAGAATCATTATCCTGCTGTTGATGTTCTTGAAAGTTTAAGCCGTGTCATGATCGACATCGTTGATAAAGATCACCTCATTGCTGCGAAAAAAGTAATGCGCATACTTGATACCTATAAAAAGGCTGAAGATCTTATTAAAATAGGTGCCTATGTGCAGGGAAGCAACACGGAAACGGACTGCGCCATTGCATTGCATAACACAATCAATGAATTCCTACGACAAGACATTAAAGAGAAAGTCACCTTTACGGAAAGTATCCAGCAGCTTAAAAGCCTGGCGGAATCAGGCACGAGATGATCACATGCTTATGGCCGACGGAATATAACAAAAGCTGCAGGAAACGTGTGGGGCGTAAACGGGTGGTGTTTTTTTTCATAATCAAAATGTGCTGATTGCTATACATGTTTAAATTCAAATTTGCACCGATTCTTAATTATAGAAAGCAGCGTGAAGAAACTGTACAGCAGGAATTTGCCGCAAGCAAAGAACTATGGACACAAGAACGGCTAAAGCTCGAGTCATACTACGCGTCATGGAAAAGGAACATGAATCAATGGCGTGATAACCAGCACGGCGTACTTTCAATCCAGGAGCTTGATCTCTACCGTACCTATTTTCTCAATCTTAAGTCTCAGATTGACCATCAGATAAAGAAAGTCAGGCAATGTGTCGAAGAAATGGAAAAAAGAAGATTGCTGCTGCTTGACGCACGCAAAGAAAAAAAACGTCTTGAGCGGTTGCAGGAAAAGCATCTTGATGAATATGCGTGCGAACAGAAAAAGAAAGAACAGAAATTTCTTGATGAAATCGCTACGCAACGCTTTATGATAAAGGGCAGAAAAGGTGAAACCAAAGCATAGGCTTGAATCTAAAAGAACATGGTTGTTCGGCGGAGCCCGAAGTTTTAATAAGCTGATATTTCCGATAATCATCCTTGTGGTTATCAAGATCGGCTATTCCGTCTTTTTGATAAAGCATGATGTTTTGCCGACACTTCCCTCGGTATTTACTCCATCGGTGTCTGCACAGGAAGAGTCCGATGCAGGAGATGAAGCAGCCGAACGGCCCCAGACCGCATCAACCGACAACGAAACCGGCGCTGCTGCTGCGGGGGATCACTATCCCGCGTGGAGCTATAACCTGATTGTATCGTTGCAGAAAAGGGAAGAACGGGTGAACATACGTGAAAATGAGCTTGCCACGCAGGAAGCATATTTGAGAAGTCTCAAAAAAGAAATTGAAGAAAGAATAGAATACCTCAGACAGGTAGAAAAAAAGATTACCGATTTGGTAGAGGTGAAAAAGACGGTTGAAGATGAAAAACTGCGTAAGCTGGCAAAGGTGTTTGAAGAAACGCCCCCGGAACAGGCAGGACCGTTACTTTCACAACTTGATGTCGATATAGCTGCGCAGCTGATTTTGAAAATGAATGGAAGAAAAGCCGGAAAAATGTGGGGATATGTCGATCCGAAGAAGGCTGTTGAAATCAGTAAAAAACTTGCGCAGTTAAAGCCCGAACTTGACATTAACCGGCTTGAACAGACGGAATAATTGAACTGCCGTACTCCGGGGGCAATAGTATGCGGGCTGTGTTCGTCGCGCTGCACACGGCGGGTTTTTTACCTGAAAGATGCTGTGTGATCGCCCGTTCACTAGCCCAAAATTTCCTATTATAACAGTACTTTTTTCCCATCATACACCATCAGAGAATTATTTATTCCCTTCAAAACAATTGTAACTGTCTGAATAAACATTGATAATTAAAATACTGCCCTTATGGCACAACCTTTGCTCAATTGTGGAAACAAATAGATACGTTCCGCAAAAGAGCAGGGTATGTATATGCAGTTTTCCCCTTTGGAGCTTTTACAGACCAATCCTAAAACGCCGGGCACTACAAATCAGCCTTCAGATACTGTACCCAGCGGCAGTTTTGATGCAGTTTTATCAAATTGTTTAGGCTCTTCACCTGATGCGACAATCGACGGGAACAGGACGTTTCAAGAAGACGGCCCGATATCTCACCGGCTTGTATCACTTATTACCAGACTTAAACATCTTTTTGATACGTATTATGGAACAACAGACTGTTGTGAATTTAAGGCACTACTCGAAAACGTTTTACCTGAAGATGATCGGCTTTTCCTCAGCAGACTTATAGAATCACCTGGTACCCTTGATGAAAAACTGTTGGCTGCCGACACAAAAACGCTCCACAACAGCGTGCTGGAAGAGCTTATTGCGGCGCTGGGGTCCATTATCCAAACCGCTGCGAACGGCCAGACACCTGACATAACAGCTCAGGGCAGTGCATTGGTAGCACAGCAGGGGCCTGGAACAGACGGGGCCGACATGCAGGACGCCATGGCGCTGCTCCTGCAGCTTAATGAAAAGCTCCAGGCAATAAGAACGGCGCTTTCAGACGGTTTGCAGACATCGGCTGCCGGAGGAAAAAATGAATCGGCCGTGAACACAGGAGAACCTTTTTCACATCTCCTGTCGGCACCGGCAGAGGCAGACGATCCGGCGACATTCGGTACCGCACAAAAAACAGATACTCAGGGCCAGGGCGCTAGTCTTACCAACGTGCAGGCACCTGAAGATTTGCGGACGTTTAAGCAAACTATAGAAAACATACTGCAGCAGCGACAAAGCCTCCAGGGACTGATCTCCTCAGGTAATCAGGGAACAAAACAGCTTGTCAATACACTCATCCAGCAGCAGGAAGGCCGACAAAACAGTATTGGACAAATCTGGCTGCAGCAACAGGGACAAAATCTTTACACGATCTCTTCACACGCACCGGCAGCAGATTTCTACGGCACAACACAGACTATGATGGAAAAATTTTTCCAGGAAGTTGAACAGTTACACAACGGTTCAGGGAAAACAATTGAACAGGGCGGTATAAAGCAAACGCTGGAAATGTGGGCCGGCGGCTCAGAAATGAAAGAGGACAGCACAACCTTTCAAAATAGCGGTCACAACACAGGCGGTAAGGACCTTGTTTTTACCCTGTCTGATATGCAGACGCTGAAATCTCAGCATGTACAAAAAACCGGGACACCTGAGGGAATAAACCCATCATATCTGCTGGAACAAATCACCGAAAAAGTACACCTTGCCGCAGGCAGGGGCCGTTCACGCGTCACGATGCAGCTGTATCCTCCCTCGCTGGGCAAGCTTGAGATAAATCTCACTATAAAAGACAATAATCTGCAGGCGGTAATCGTTGCAGAGTCGGCCCAGGTAAAGAACGTTCTTGATTCAAACCTTGACCAGCTGCGTGCATCACTGGAAAGCCAGAATATAGAAGTTGAGAAATTTTCGGTCACCGTGGGACATGATCAGAAGGATAACCAGTTTGCATCATTGCTCAAGGACAATCACGGCAGAAGCGGCAGAGGGCTTTCTGAAACACAGGGTACCGTTGATCAGAACCAGGCTGAAGAAAACGAACGATCACTAATAATGAACCGAAGCGACATCGTAGACCTCTTTGCATGAGGTCGATTTTGATGAGGTTAACCCATGTCAATTATTGATCCTGTCAGCTCACTTGAGACATATCAGACCGCACAAAGTAATCCCGCGGGGGAAATACAGGATTCATTTCTGTTAATGCTTGTTACCCAGCTGCAGTATCAGGACCCGCTTAACCCCATGGAAAATACTGAATTCACCACGCAGCTTGCGCAGATAAACACCGTTGAACAGCTGCAGGAGGTGAACCAGAACCTGCTTTATGAACAGCTGTACATGGCGTCGATAAACAACTCACAGGCACTCGGCTTTGTGGGTAAAGAAGCAGTCGCAGTGGGAAGCAACATTTACTGGGACGGTGAACAACAGTCTGAGCTGCGCTACACGCTTAACGGCAACGCGAGCAGCGTTGTTGTAAACGTGTACGACGAAAACAGAAGCCTGGTAACGACCATTCAGTGCGGCGAGCAGGATCAGGGAGAGCATTCGGTATCATGGTACGGGACAAACAGCGCCGGGGACAGTATGCCTGAAGGCTCGTACACGTTTGAGGTCATGGCAGTTGATGTGGACGGCAATACGGTACCATCGACTAAAATGATAACAGGGGTGGTTGATGGTTTGCTGTTTGAGGGAGGTATTACCTATGTCACCATAAACGGGCAAAAGGTCCCGATTGGTGAAATTATCGAGATAAAACATGTCGAGGAACAGGACGATGCAACCACTATAGAGACGCTTACCGGTGCTATTGAAAATGTGGGTAAATCAGCGATGAACATGGCGCCCTTTTTTTTGATGTGATACGGAGGCAATAAACATTTAAAGGATTGAATGGAACAATAGATAATCTGACGTTCAAGGAGGAACATACATGGCAATTTCCAGCGCTTTGTTTGCAGGTGTAAGCGGCCTCAACACACTCGGCAGTTCAATGGCGGTTATCGGTGATAACATAGCCAATGTCAACACGATAGGATTCAAGGCGGCCCGCGCAACGTTTGAAACACTCATTGCGCAGCAGATTAACAGCGCATCCGGCACATCACAGGTTGGTCGCGGTGTTGCCATGAGTACGGTTGATGCCGTCTGGACACAGGGCTCATTTGAAACAACCAATGAACCGACTGATATGGCCATCGGCGGTGACGGATTTTTCATGGTCAGAAGCGAGCAGACAGGCATGTTTTATACCCGTGCCGGTCATTTTCTTTTTGATGAAGAGGGATACCTGGTCAACCCTGCAGGGATGCGTGTGCAGGGATGGAATTTTGAAGCCGGCACGAGCACAATCGATCCCCAGGGTGCCATAAGCGATATCCAGATAAACGCAACATCGTCAGCGCCCAATCCCACATCTGAGGTGCATTTTGCCGTTAATGTTGATTCACGGGCGGAAATATCGAATTCAGCCCCCTCACTTGAGTCAAATGACAGTACGCAAAGCGGCTTTGTTCTCGAGGACGGCTCTAATGATACATTCGTCATCAATGACGGCGGCGGAAACGTAACCATTGATCTGGTCTCAGGCGCTCTCGGCTCACTTGAAGAAAATACGGTATATACCGGGCAGCAGATTGCAGAGGCCCTGGAGACATTACTTAACAACGACGCCGTACTTGACGGCCAGAACAATCATACCTACACCGTAGATTATAACGCTACCAATAATGATTTTACCATTGCAAACAGCGCCGCGGACGGCGAAGCAGACACAATAGCAGCTGCCGGTACGATAAACACACTTCTTGGATTGTCAACAACAGCAAATACCACCATTGCGGCATTAGGGGGCAGTGCAACAGGAAATGAGGTTGCCTACAGCATAACCGATTTAAACAACACACTGTCGATAACCGTTGACGGTAACCCCAGCTTTCTAACACCGGTGACCGTGGTGCTGGACAACGGCGCCTATACCATTGTTGAATTAAGAAAAGAGCTTGAGGACAAAATAAATTCACAGCTTGCAAGCGTGGGGGAATCAGGAACCGTATCGGTGCGCTATGATGAAGCAAATGATGTGTGGCAGATAGCCTCTAACAGCAGAACAGAAGACGCTTCAATCCAGGTGCATCCGATACAAAACAATTTTCTGACGACTATCGACATTACCGAGTTTGAAGAGCAGACGCAGTCAAGCGGTCAGACAGTCCCCGGATTTACCGAATCAAAAGAGGCAAACCCCAGCAGGTTTATTCAGGGGCAGACAATGCAGATAGTCTTTACGGAAGATGCCGATGCGTCGGCCGGGGCGCCGAATGTCGTGACGGCAACACTGGCAAACGGCGACACGCCCGGAACAATAACAACCGCCTTCAACACGTCGGCATTCTATAGCGGCGAGGAACTGTCGGCGTACTGGGAGGCGACGCTCAACGATGCGGCAAGCGCCGGGTATACGTTTACCGTTGATTATGATTCCACAACGGACAGGTTCAGCGTGCAGAACAACCATGCAACGGAAGATGTCCAGATACAATGGCAGAACACAACGCTCAACACCGCGGCTGAAATTTTAGGATTCACCCAGCAGGACAACCTTGAAGCAAGCGAAACCGGCGTCAGCGACAGCGCAGTTGCATTCAACGTCACCAGTGTCAACAACACCTTGAATATTGTCGTTAACGGTAATCCTATTACCGGCAATGTCCCCGTGGACGTTACCATTGATGAAGGTGTTTATAACGGTCCCAGCCTCGCCCGGGAGATAGAGGACAAGATCAATGAAGCACTCGATACCGCGGGAGAAGAGCAGACGGTGAATGTACAGTTTAACGATTCAACAAACCGTTTCAGCATAGCATCGTCAAAGCTGGGAGGTGAATCAACACTCCAGGTGAACAGGGCAGGGATTCCCGACCCCACCACAACACCGTCGCTGGTGGGAGGAACGCTGTGGATGGACGACAATACGGAAAACGTCGGACTCGGTTTCAGTGTTGAGAACCCGAACACGACGTCTGATTATTCAACCTCTCTTGTTCATTACGATTCACTTGGATCACAGCACACGGTTACCTACTATTTCAGAAAAGCGGTTGAAGGCGACACGGCGACTACCTGGGAATGGTTTGCCTATCTGCCCGCTTCAGAAACCGCATCGGGAGAAGCAGAAGTACAGGCACGGGGTACCCTTGCATTCAACAATGAGGGCGTTCTGACCAACGAAGATATGGAATGGCTTACCGAGCGGCAGCAGACACAGCCGGACGGAAGCGTTATTACCGTTCCCGGGGAAGGGTTTGATTTCGGCTCAGGTGCAAGCCCGCAGCAGGAAGTGGATATAAACTTCGGTATGGAAACCGGAACAAATGTTTCAACACAATACAGCGCAGCCTCATCAACGATTTTTCAGACACAGGACGGCTATGGGTCGGGATTCCTTCAGGACGTTTCCGTTGATCCTGACGGTGTTGTTTCCGGCAACTATTCAAATGGTCAGATACTGTTTCTCGCGCGTGTTGCACTTGCCAATTTCACCAACCCGTGGGGGCTCAGCAGAGAGGGCGGCAACCTGTTTTCCGAAACACGTTCATCAGGGCAGCCGCTTACCGGCACGCCGGGAAGTGCGGGTATGGGGCAAATAGCGCCCAACTCACTGGAACAGTCAAATGTTGATCTGTCTACAGAATTTGTAAACATGATTATACAGCAGCGCGGGTTTCAGGCAAACTCAAGAATCATAACAACAACGGATGATATGCTCGGAGAACTTATCAACCTGAAACGATAACCAAGCTCCCAGGAACAGGGGGTGGAAGAACACACGTCTGTTTCACGGATGAAACGTCTTCCGCCCCCGAGTTTCTTTCCACCTCCTCCTACCGCACATACCAATTCACCACAAGCAATGCACATGTTGTTACCTCCTTCAGGCACGAAAACATTGCTGCACCCCCGGAGTGGGATTGAGTAAACACCGTTTGCAGATACGCCATTTCTGTGAGCCTCAAAAGCGCACACTGGCGCACGCACACGTGCTGCTTAGCGCGTTGTCCACGGCATGCCGGTACACGGACCCAATGCGTTCCTGGAGATGATAGTTGATTGGCATGTCAAAATCTCAACAAAATAATACATAGTTTGACATTGACAAAGGATTATATAATTTATTATTTATACTATATGGTATAAATATACTAAATTTAATATATTTGAAACATTATATGCATATTTATTTACTATACTATTGACCGAAAGAAGATTGTTGTTGGAATATTTAAAAAGAGATGCTATTACAATATGATAGATTGTTGAAGATCATTTCATCCGCACATATCCCCGATGCAGGCTTTGGCATACTAATTGCTCAAATTTTATGGAGGAATAACGAGCTATTAACTTAACGAAGAGGTAAGCACACAGCTATGGATATTGCAACAATTCTCGGTGTTATAACAGGCTTTTCCTTGATGATTGCTGCAATTTTGCTCGGTGGCGGACTCGTCTGGTTCATCAATGTACCATCGCTGATGATTGTTGTCGGGGGGACCATTGGTGTTACCCTGATAAACTATCCGCTGGGCACCGTGCTCGGCGTAATGGGCGTTCTGAAAAATGCGCTTTTCCACAAGGAGATTGCCACTGCAGAAAGCATTAAGCGACTGGTTGAGTTTTCCCGGGTTGCACGAAGAGAGGGTATCCTTGCGCTGCAGTCATTAACCAAAGATATGCAGGATCCGTTTCTTGTAAAGGGTATTAACCTTGCGATTGACGGACTTGAACCCCAGGTGATCGGTGATATCCTCGACATAGAGGTCGAAAATCTGGAAAACAGACATAAGTTCGGTGCAGAGGTTTTTACCTCCATGGGTACCTATGCTCCTGCCATGGGCATGATGGGTACCCTTATCGGACTTGTGCAGATGCTTATGCAGATGGATGATCCCGCAAGCATAGGTCCTGCCATGGCTGTTGCGCTGCTGACGACTTTTTACGGCGTTGTAATAGCAAACCTTATTTGTCTTCCCATAGCAGGAAAGCTTAAAACCCGGAGCACCCAGGAAATTCTGGTTAAAAACCTTATGGCTGAGGGTATAAAATCGATCCAGTCAGGGGATAACCCCCGTATTGTTGAACAGAAGCTCATTGCTTTTATTGACCCGAAAACCAGGGAAATGGCAAGTACCGAGGGAGAGTAGCATCCATGGCACGGGTTAAAAAAATTCAAGAAGAAGCACCGTCTGACTGGCAGACTATCTTTTGCAGCCTTGCAATAATACTGGTGGCCTTCTTTGTTATGCTCAGTTCCTATGCAACGCTGGAAAAGGGGAAAATCGTTGAGGTGTCCCGCAGTTTTAAAGGGGCACTGGATATCCTGGAGGGCGGCGTGCTTTTTGAAAAGGGTGAAGGTATTGTCGTCCCGTCTCCTGATAAATATTCCCGGTTGCTTGAAAAAGTTGCCGCGCCTATATATGAGATACTAAAGGGCAGGGGTCTTGAAGAAAAGATCAAGCTCAAAAGCACTAACGAGTTTGTAAGTTTAACCATGCTTGACAGCGTTCTTTTCACCTCGGGTTCTGCAGATCTTGCCGATACGGCAAAAACAATATTATTAAATATTGCCGGTATTCTTGCAGGTCTGAATGTTCCTGTTCGCGTTGAAGGCCATACCGATGACAGGAGTGATGCGACGGGAACATTTCGTTCAAATTGGGATCTTTCTGCAATGAGAGCGGTTAATGTCATGCGCTTTTTGCAGGAACAGGGCGGGATTGATCAAAAAAGACTTTCTGCCGCAGGATATGCACAATACCGCCCCTTTCTTCCAAACAGAACTGATGAAGAACGTACAAGAAACAGACGGGTTGAAATTATCATTCCCATAACCGAAGAGTTTTTCGACACGTCGGATACCATCAAACGGGAGGCGCCCCCGAGCTTTAAGCTCTGGGACCTTTCCGGGTGACAGCGTGGGGAACAGAGATACCTATGGCAAAAAGGAAAGTAATCATCGAACCATTTCAGGACACAAAGAAGTGGCTGTGTACCTTTAACGATCTTATGACGCTGCTGTTGACCTTTTTTGTGCTTTTGCTGAGCATGAGCACCCTTGAATCCAAAAGCATTAAGGAGGTACAGACGACGCTGCTTAATGCCCTTGGCGTTATGGAAGCCGGAGCTGCCAGGGAGCAGAGTATTATTGATAAAATATTCAGAATTGAAGAAATCGGGAGAAAAATCAAGATTTTCAGAAACATCATGATCCCCAGGGAAGATATTGTTATTGAGGAGGATCTTGCCGAGGGGGACGTTCCTCCCCGGATAGACGCTTTTAAGGTCATCAAAGAAGAGGGCACAAAGCCGGTCGCGGTAAAAGAAGAGGAGTACATTTTCAACCAGTTTAAAGAGCTTCTTGATAAAGGTTTTTTAGAGCCGGGCATTGTCGTGATAAAGAGAAAACGTGGTGTTCTTCTTCGTTTGGCTGACAGCATTCTATTTGATACGGGAAGTGATACGCTGCGTCCGGAATCATTGGCCGTGCTTAAGAAAATAGCCGCCCTTATGAAAAAAACACATTTAAACATTCTTATCGAGGGCCATACCGATTCCAGTCCCATACGCACGGAGCGGTATCCATCGAACTGGGAACTGTCGGTGGCCAGGGCGGTGGGCGTTACAGAATACTTGGTTGAAAGCTGTTCCATCAGCCCTGAGAGAATGGCCGTTGTGGGCTATGGTGACCAGGTGCCTCTGGCACCCAATGATACGGATAAAAACAGGAAAAAGAACAGGAGAATAGAAGTTATTCTCAACGAGTCATAGCTAAGGGACTATACACAAAAACATGGAGAAGCATTACAATGGCAGATGAAGAAAAGACAGAAAAGAGCGAGGTGCAGCCGGCACCAAAAAAGTCTAAAACAATGCTGATCATCATTTTGTTTATAGCAGGTCTGGTTATCGGCATCGGCGGTGCAGTCGGCTTTTTAATGCTCAGGAATGTTGACGTCGAGGAAAAGGAGCAGGAAAAGCAGGAGCAGCAACAGGCACCAAAAAGCGCTAAGCAAAGCCAACTTGGACCGGTGATGGCGCTGGATCCGTTTATTGTGAACCTAGCCGGCAGCGGCGGAAGGAATTATCTCAAGATTGAAATAGGGATCGAGTTAAGCTCCAAAGAGGTTGAAATTGAAGTAACAAATAAAATGCCGCAGATCAAAGATGCCATACTCCTGCTGCTTTCCACAAAGACATTTGATGATATCGGGTCGAGCCATGGGAAAGTAATGCTTAAGAACCAGATCCTGCAGCGGTTGAACAGTTTTCTTGCAACGGGCATGATAAAACATGTTTATTTTACCAGTTTTGTCGTGCAATAAGAACTTCCCCTTTTAAAGAGGACGATTTCAGAAGTACGTTTTTTTATAGTAGAACTTTTATCAACAGGGTACGGAACTATGAGCCAAATTCTCAGCCAAAATGAAGTAGATGCCCTTCTTAAAGGTATTTCCGGAGGTGAGGTTGAGACAGAGCAGGGCGTTAGCCCTGAAGAGGGGATAGAAACAGCAACCTACGACCTCACCAAGCCGGACAAGGCAGTAAAACTGCCCAAACTCGTTGTGATTACCGATAAATTTTCACGCTCTTTCAGGATAACCCTCTCAAACACCATACGAAAGCTGGCAGAGGTTTCCTTTGAGTCAACCAGCGTTAAACGGTTTGACGAGTTTCTGCGTGAAATTCCTGTTCCTGCAAATATAAATATTTTTAATATGGATCCGTTACGGGGCCTGAATATTCTGCTCATTGATTCAGTTCTTGTTTTCTACTTTGTCGATGTCCTGTTCGGCGGCGGCGGAAGTGACAAGGCAAAGGTTGAGGGCAGGGAGTTTACTTCAATAGAAAATACTATAATACGAAAGATGTCAAAAGCAATTCTTGAAGAATGGAGCAAAGCATGGGAATCCTTTGTCGCTATAAAATCAGAATATGTCCGCTCCGAGGTGAATCCCCAGTTTGCCATGGTGGTCCCGCCAAACGAACTGGTTATTACCATAAGCTTTAATATTGAAATTGAAAATGTTGCAGGTGTCATTACAATTTGTATTCCGTACTCAAACCTTGAACCGGTTAAAGATAAACTTACGGGTGATTTTACCGTAGATCAAGCAGTGAAAGACCCGTTTTGGAACAAAAGTATTAATAAGCATATTCACGAGGTATCTGTTGAACTAAAGGTTGAGCTTGGTAAAACAACGCTCATGGGAAGGGACCTTCTGAACCTGTCTCCCGGAGATGTTGTTCCGCTAAATAAATTTATTAACGATGATTTGCGCGTTTTCGTTGCAGGTGTTCCAAAGTTCAACGGGCAACCGGGCACCTATCGAGGGAATAATTCAGTGCAAATTACGAAGATACCCGAGAGGAGGTAAGGCGTTATGCCGAAAGATGATGTTTTCGATACCGATGATGATTTTGGCGGAGCAGATAAACGTTCAGGGGATTCCGCTGACGATATGTCATGGGATGACATAGATATGGACAAACCCGAACCCACCGGTTCAGCCGGCAAAGGCGGGGAAGATGCAAAGGCCGGGGAAGCAAAGCCCCCCAAGGGGTTTACGGAGCTGAAGAAGAGTTCTGTTGCCGGCGCGCCCAATAACATTGATTTTATCCTCGATATACCCCTTGAAGTTACGGTTGAACTGGGTAGTACAACCCTGCCCATATATGATCTCTTGCAGCTTGGACAGGGCTCTATAATCGAGCTGAACAAGATAGCCGGTGAACCGCTTGAGATCCTGGTTAATGGTAAGCTTATCGCAAAAGGTGAAGTTGTGGTGGTGAACGAAAAGTTCGGAATCCGGCTTACCGATGTTGTCAGCCCGCAAGAACGTATTGAGAAATTACGATAGGTGTTAGATGAGAAAAATACTGATCTATGTGTTTCTCCTCCACGGGCCTGCCGTTACCTGTGCAGGAGCTGCAGATCAGGCACCTGTGCCTGATTTTTTTTCTCTTCTTGTCAGGATGTTTTCTGTTTTGGCGTTGGTTCTGGGGATTATGCTGGTGGTGTTCTATTTTCTTAAAAAGTTTAATTTTAAGGGCAGCGGAGTGCTTGGTAATAAGCGGTGTCTGGAAATAGTTGAAACGCTCTATGTCGGGCCCAAAAGATCGATTGTACTGATGAAGGCCGGGAAAGAATTTGTGCTTCTGGGGGTGTCACCCAATCAAATAAACTTTTTGACACATATTGATCCGACAGAAAACAATACAGACAAAGAAAAAAATCTTAAAAACGGTTTGCACGATGTAATAAAGAACACGGAGAAAAGCCACGGCGCGGAAGGCCTTTCACTGTTTGCCGGAAACCCCGTGCTTTGCACGGAAAGGCAAAAGGAAAGCTCCCACGTTCGCGGCAATTTTGCTTTCGGCCTCTGGCCGGACTCCAAAGCCGGGCTTTTAAAGCCCGGCTGTTTACTTAACGGTTTTCAAAAAGCGGTAAAAACATTTTTTGATCACACGCGGCTGCAGCCAAACGGGAATGCCGGGATTAAGAGAGAAGCTTCATGAAAAGAGTATTTTTCATCATGCTTGCATCCCTTTTACTGGTCATCGCAACCGGTGAACGTGCCCCGGCACAGACTGTACCCATTCCCAGCTTTCAGTTCGGCTTTGCCGAGGCAAGTGAGCCCGAAGAAGTCGCCACAACCCTTCAGATTGTATTTATTTTAACGATACTTGCTCTCGCGCCGTCCATACTTGTGCTGATGACATCTTTTACCCGCATTATTATTGTTTTCTCCTTTCTCCGTCATGCAATGCACACCCAGCAGATGCCGTCAAATCAGATTCTGGTCGGCATGGCGCTGTTTCTTACGTTTTATATTATGATGCCGGTGTGGAAAAGCATTAACGAAACGGCATACCAGCCCTATATTGCAGAGGAAATATCATTTCAGGATGCATTAAAAAATTCTGCAATCCCTTTGCGTAAATTCATGCTGAAACAGACAAGGGAAAAGGATTTGGCACTGCTGATTTCTATGACAAGTCAAAAAAGGCCCAATAATTCAGATGATGTGCCGATTACAACAATAATTCCGGCTTTTATTATTAGTGAAGTTTCAACCGCTTTTTCAATCGGCTTCATCATTTTTATACCGTTTCTTATTATAGATATGGTCGTTGCGTGTGTGTTGCTTTCCATGGGTATGATGATGCTTCCACCGGTTATGGTTTCGCTCCCCTTTAAAATTCTGCTTTTTGTTCTTGTAGACGGGTGGAACCTGTTGATCGGCTCTGTGGTCAAGAGTTTTTCTTAATTATAACAAAGGTATCCGAGAGGCTTTGTACAATGACTCCTGACATGATTGTGACATTGGGAAAAGAAACCATCTGGCTTATTTTGCTCATTGGCGCACCAATGCTCGGCCTTGGGCTGATTGTGGGGCTTGTTGTTTCAATAATACAGGCGGTAACCCAGGTACACGAGATGACGCTGACGTTTGTACCCAAAATTGTTGTGGTTCTGCTGGCATTCATGCTGTTTTCTCCATGGATGTTGAAAAAACTTGTTGAATTTACTGAACGGCTGTTCATAAATATACCCCTTTTTATCGGTTAAGAACATCAGTGCCGATGGTACGGACAAAGACGTCCTGATGATTACTCGTTAATGAGCGTACGTATCTTGTTTTGTAACGCACGCTGAATAGGTCCTTGTACACATGATGCAACTGCCATTTTCACCGGCTCAGATTGAAACGTTTTTTATGATTTTTATCCGGACCGGAGCAATTTTGTTCTCCATTCCCCTGTTCGGCAGCCAGAATTTTCCCGCGGTTGCAAAAGTCGGTCTTTCGCTTCTCATCTCGTGGGTGATTTTTCCTTCTGTGCCGCCAACGGGTATTATTAAGACTGCCCAGTGGCTGCAGCTCGTACCAGCAATTATTGCTGAGATAATGATAGGGATAGTTATCGGATTCACCGCGCGCATGTTTTTCGAGGGAATACAGCTCGGCGGGCAGTTGGTCGGCTTTCAGATGGGGTTCGGCATTGTCAACGTTATAGATCCTGTATCCGGTGCGAATTTTTCGGTTATCGCGCAGTTTCAAAATCTCCTTGCCACGCTCTTTTTCATTGCTCTCAACATGCACCATGTTTTTTTTAACGCAATAGCATTGAGCTTTAAAAAAATTCCGGTGTTTCACTGCTCACTTTCGACACCGTTGTGGGAATGGTTGATAGACCTGTCATCAAACATTTTTCTTGTCGCGGTAAAAGTAGGCGCACCGGTTATTGCAATTTTACTATTCACCAGTGTTGCTCTGGGAATAATTGCAAAGTCAGTCCCGCAGATAAATATTTTTATTGTCGGGTTTCCTATAAAAATTGCTGCCGGGCTTATCGGACTGGGCATAACGCTGCCCATGTTTTTTATTGTGCTAAAAAAGATTTTTTCACATTTTGATGAATATATATTTATTATTTTGAAGGCGGGTGCACTGCCGTCATAAGGGCATATGAAGGTGTTTTATTGCAGTGTTGCAGTGTAACGACAAAGGGGATTATTAATGCCGGAGAATAAAGAAGGTCAGGAAAAGACCGAACAGCCGACCGGGAAGAGAAAAGAAAAATCACGTCAAGAAGGGCAGGTAGCAAAAAGCCAGGAGATAAACTATGTGGCCGGTCTTTTTGCTTCTTTACTCTATTTCACCTTCAGCGGCCCATCAATGGTAAGGGGGCTTTACCGGATGGTAAGACGTTTCCTCGCGGATATATCAGATGTTACCATTAACAGTGAGTTCGTTATAGAACTGCTCGGCAAAACAATAAACGATTTCTTTGCCCTGATGTTGCCTTTTTTTGCATTATTGGTCGTTGTGGCAATACTTTCAAACATTTTTCAGATAGGGCCTCTTTTCACGATGAAGCCGCTTCAGCCGGACATTAATAAACTGGACCCCGTGAGCGGTTTTAAAAGAATTATATCATTTCAAAAGCTTTTCGAGCTGGCAAAGAATGTTTTGAAACTTCTTATTATCGGGATCATCCCGTGCATTGTGCTCTTGGCAGAGGTTGATGAAATCCCCCTCATTATGGATGCCGAGATATGGTCCATAATGGGGTATATCGGCTCGGTCATCATTAAAATAATTTTTTATGTAACCCTTGTGATGGTTCTTCTGGCGATTATTGATTTTATCTATCAGCGCTGGACAAATACACGAAAGATGATGATGACGAAACAGGAAGTAAAAGACGAGCGCCGACAGGCTGAGGGAGATCCCAAGGTCAAGGCCAGGATACGGCAGCTGCAGTTTCGCATGGCGCTGAAAAGAATGATGCAGGATGTGCCGACGGCTGATGTGGTTGTCACCAACCCGGTACACCTAGCGGTTGCACTTAAATATGACAGAACAAAAGCAGATGCCCCGCTTGTGGTGGCAAAGGGAGCACGTTTGATAGCAGAAAAGATAAAACAGGTTGCCCGGGAACATAACGTTCCACTTGTCGAAAACAAGCCCCTTGCCCAAACACTGTATAAAATGGTTGACGTCGGCGATATAATACCGGAGTCCCTGTATCGGACGGTAGCTGAAGTACTCGCCTATGTGTATACACAGAAGAACAGGCGCCCGAGCGCTTCAGGATTTTAGCAATACGGTTCATCGGCACGCGCGGGGCTACAGAGAAACAAACAGATAAACAGTAACTCATGAGCACAATATAATGGAAACGACTGCCTCACAGAACAGAGTTGCCTTTTTAGCAAAGAACAGTGATATATTTATATCCGTATCGATAATCGGCATTCTGATTATCATGATACTTCCGCTGCCCACGTGGCTGCTTGATATTCTGCTTTCCTGCAATATTACCATAGCAATTATCGTCATTTTGGTAAGCATGTACGTTGTGCACGCCCTTGATATCTCAATATTTCCATCATTGTTGCTGATTACCACACTTTTTCGTCTTGCACTAAATATTTGTTCTACCAGATTGATCCTTCTCAATGGTGATCAGGGGCCTGCAGCTGCGGGTCAGGTTATACGAGCTTTTGGGAGTTTTGTCGTCGGGGGAAACTATGTTGTCGGTATGGTTGTTTTTGCAATTCTTGTCGTGATCAATTTTGTTGTTATTACCAAGGGTGCCGGTAGAATTGCGGAAGTTGCCGCCCGATTTACCCTTGACGCAATGCCGGGGAAACAAATGAGTATTGATGCCGATCTCAACAACGGCCTTATTGATGAAATGGATGCAAAAATGCGCCGTGAGCGGATAGAAAAGGAAGCGGATTTTTACGGCGCTATGGATGGTGCGAGTAAATTTGTCAGAGGCGATGCAATTGCAGGAATTATTATAACATTTGTAAATATTCTCGGAGGTCTCATAATAGGTGTTTTGCAGAAGGGAATGACTTTTTCAAGTGCCGCGCAGACATATACACTGCTGACCGTGGGTGACGGTCTTGTAAGTCAGATTCCCGCACTTATTATTTCAACATCCGCAGGTATTATTGTTTCCAGAACAACATCAGAAGGGCACATGGGTTCTCAAATATTTTCACAGGTAGCCGTTCATTCACGGGCCTTCGGAACCGCCGCCGCTCTTTTGTTCTTTTTTGCCCTTATCCCGGGACTGCCGACAGTGCCGTTTTTAGGTCTTGCCGTCTTTGCCGGCTTTATATCCTATGTTGTTTATGAAGCGGAAAAGGTGTCCACCGAAGAGGGTGCTGCAAAGGAAGAGAAACCGGTTGAAGGTCCTGAAAATGTTGAAGCTCTGCTTGCCATAGATGACCTGGAACTCGAGGTAGGATATGGGCTGATTTCACTTGTCGACAGAAAACAGGGCGGGGAGCTCCTGGAGCGAATCCGTTCAATACGCAGACAGTTTGCTCTCGACATGGGAGTAGTAATTCCTCCCATCCATATACGCGATAACCTGCAACTTGGCCCTAACCAGTATGCCTTCCTGGTCCGTGGTATTGAGGTTGTCCGCAATGAAATCATGGTAGATCATTTTCTGGCAATGGAGTCGGGCATTGTAGAGCAAAAAGTGGATGGTGTCCCGACCAAGGAACCGGCATTCGGGTTGCCTGCCTTGTGGATAACCGCCCAGAAAAAAGAAAAAGCGCAGATGCTCGGCTATACCGTTGTCGATCCGTCAACCGTTCTTGCAACACATATCTCTGAACTGTTAAAGCTTTACATCAATGAAATTATCGGAAGGCAGGAAGTTCAGTCACTTCTTGACAGGATTGCGGAAAAGAATCCGAAACTCGTCGAAGAGCTTGTTCCGAATCTGCTGCCGCTGGGTGCTGTTCAGAAAGTGGTCCAGAATCTGCTCCGGGAGCGGGTATCCATACGCAATCTTGTTACCATTCTGGAAACATTGGCGGACCATGCTCCGACGATAAAGAATATCGATGTTTTAACAGAATATGCCCGTCAGTCTCTGGGAAGACATATCACCAAACAGTATATTGCTGAAGACGGTACACTGTATCTGCTTACCCTTGATCCCAAGATTGAAGACATGCTTAATAATGCTCTGCAACATTCAGAACGCGAGTCGTTTCTTTCCCTGGATCCGAATACGGCGCAAAAGCTTATTAAGAATATAGAGAAGAAACTTAAACAGTTTGAAAAGACCCAATCATTGCCGGTCATTCTGTGCTCTCCTACCATCAGAATTCACCTGTCTCGGCTGGTCGAGCGGTTTTTGCCGCGACTTACTATCCTCTCACACAGTGAACTGGACACAAACGCTAAAATACAATCGTTAGGAATGGTTGAGTTAAACAATGCAGCTTAAAAACTATGTTGCACCGACTATACAGGAAGCATTGCGGAAAATAAAAGCGGACCTGGGAGAAGAAGCAATGATTTTCTCGTCCCGTACCGTAACGTCTCAGGGAAATGGAACAAACCGAAAAAAGAGCAGCCACGTTCAGGTAACTGCTGCAATTGATAGAAATAACGGCCATGAGCAGGTTATGAAGGACGGTTGTGAAGATGTCCGTGCTACATGCAACAGCCTCAAGGGGACTGTTCCCCCGGCATTGACGTGCGGGCACAAGCAGTTTCATACTACGGACAAGGGGATACCATTTGCATCGCCGTTTATACCCTATCTGAAAAAGCTGCTCATGGCAGGATTTGATTATGATATGGCCTGGTATCTTATCGGTGAAGCAGGCGAGCACTATCAGCAAGGAACAGACTGCGATGATATGGAAAAAATACTGTCAAAAAAAATCGTTTCGCGCGTTCCCATAGCCGGTCCCCTCAACGTGCTGCCTAACCGCAAAAAGGTGGCTGCCTTTGTCGGGCCCACAGGCGTCGGTAAGACAACAACGCTTGCAAAGATTGCGGCCCGGTATAAAATGATGGGAGAAATCAAGGTGAAAATGGTTACTATGGACACCTTCAGAATCGGCGCAGCAGAGCAGCTGAAGCTGTACGGGAAAATTATGGATATTCCCGTTGCCGTTGCCGGGACATTTCAGGATTTGCAAAAAGAGGTAAGAGATGATAATTATAGTGATCTGATCTTGCTCGACACTGCAGGAAGGAATTTTAGAGACAGCGATAAGATCGATGAGCAGAACAGCTTTATTAATGCATTGCCCGGGATTGAATCACATCTTTTACTGAATGCTACAACGACGGCCGATGTTCTGGAAGAAACGGTACAGTGTTTTTGCAGCGGTACCGCCGATAGTCTTATTATTACCAAAGTAGATGAAAGTCTGAGGCTGGGACATTTATACAATCTTGTTCTTGCACGGGACATACCACTTTCATACATAACAACCGGTCAGCATGTCCCGGAGGATATCCAGCCCGTTTCTGAACACATACTATCAAAGATATTTTTGCATGGATTCTATAATTAACATACAATAGCAGGTACTTCATTGGTGGAGGAGAAATTTGAGCCAGGATAAAAAAACCGATCAAGCTTCAACCGTAAGCACTATACACAATCAGGAAAGTGTTCAGGCGTCGTCCCCTGTGCGCGTAATGTCCATAACAAGCGGAAAAGGCGGCGTGGGCAAAACAAACATTGTTTCCAACCTCGCATTTTTGTTCAGCAAGCTGGGGAAAAATGTTTTTATCCTCGATGCTGATGTGGGACTTGCAAATATTGATGTTCTCTTAGGGCTTGCACCAGAGTATAACCTGCAGCATGTGATGAACGGGGAAAAATCAATAGCCGACATTGTCGTAGAGGGGCCCGGCGGAATAAAAATATTTCCTGCAAGCTCCGGCATCCAGGAGCTTTCCGAGCTGACCCAGGAGCAAAAATTGCTGCTTTTATCGGAATTTGATGCGCTCAAGGACAACATAGATATTTTGCTTGTTGATACCGGTGCCGGCATTTCATCAAATGTGATGTATTTTAATATGGCCGCTCAGGAAAAGGTTGTTGTTGTTACTCCTGAGCCGACGTCTATTACCGATGCCTACGCTATTATGAAAGTGATGTCAAAAAAATATGGTGTTGATTCTTTTAATCTGATTGTTAATGAAGTAAATGATGAACACGAAGCAATGGAACTGTACAATAATCTTAATTCCGTTGCGGATAAGTTTCTCAATATAATCATAAATTATCTCGGGCACGTGGTGTTGGATCCGAACATGACCAATGCTGTTAGACAGCAGAAACTGGTCACGACCCTGTTTCCGGATTCTCCGGCAAGCCTCTGCTTTGTACGGCTCGCAAAGAAAATCCTGGAAAGAGAAGAAGATATCATCCCTACCGGCAATATCGGATTTTTCTGGAATAATCTTTTAGAACAGGGCTCCTAAAGATAATAAAACAATGTCGTGTAAAAGGTTGTATAAAGACAATGCGGAATGCACCTCATGAAGAATTTAGAGATACAGGGGCAACCCGGGATGAAATTATCCTCAAGTATTCACCGCTCATTAAATATATAGCCAACCGTTTAGCCATTCGTCTGCCGCAGCATATAGATATCGAAGATATTATAAATTCAGGTGTTCTGGGGCTCATAGATGCCATAGAAAAATATGATGAAGAAAAAGGTGTCCGGTTTGAGACCTACGCAGAGTTCCGCATAAAGGGAGCGATCCTGGATAATTTGCGGGAGATGGACTGGGTTCCCCGTTCCATCAGAAAGACTGCATCAATGCTGGAAAACACGTATCTTGAGCTCGAAAAGAAATATAAAAGACCGGCAACCGACGAAGAGGTTGCCACGGCCCTTGAGATCGATTTGGATGAATTTTATAGAATCATGTCACAGGCCAAGGGCATTCAATTGCTCAGTCTTGAAATGATCAGCAATTATGAGGACGTACGGCTTAAACTGCTTGACTGCCTCACCGAGGGAGAAGGGAAAAATCCTCTTGCGATGTTGAAAATGGAGGAGATGAAGGATTTGATTGCGTCGGCAATCGACAATCTCCCGGAAAAAGAAAAGATCGTTATTTCACTCTATTATTTCGATGATCTTACCATGCGGGAGATAAGCCAGGTGCTCAGCTTAACCGAATCACGGGTCTCACAGCTCCATACGAAAGCCGTTTTCAGGTTGCGGGGTAAACTAAAGAGAGGCTTCGATGAGGCTTAGCGCAGGGGTGGGCAATGCCTGAGAAGGATGAAAGCGTTTCAAAGGCCAGGTTGGATGGTGAAGATATTCTGGAAGAACTTGATCAGACTGAGCAGGTTGATACGGATGAACCCCGGGCCGACAAGGCAATACTGGACAAGGACGGCATAATAGATGAACTTGAGAGCCTTGATGAAGCGGCGCCTGAAGGCAAGGCAAAAGAACCTGCAGCAGATGAACGGCAGGCACAGGAAGAAAAGCTCTCCACTGAATCAAAGGGTGCCGCCCTTATTGGTTTGGTGAGACGTTTCAGCTGGATGAAAATAGCCATTATTTTTTCTTGTGCAAGCGTCCTGTGCGTTGCAAGCTGGTTCCTTATAACATATTTGCTTTTATATACGCCGGCCGAGAAAGAAATGGTTGATACAGCGCCCGCAGAAGAGCCGGCACCGCAGGATGAATATGCGGAACACGGTGTTATGGACACCTTTTCAGAAGTTGAAATGCAGACGTTTCTCGTGCCCGTGCGTGACGAAGAAGATACTGTTTTTTATCTGAGGACCCAGATACTGTTATATGTAAAAAATACTGATCCAAAACTTTTTCAAAAGAAAGAAAGAGAAATACGGTCTGTTATTTATACAGTGCTGTGCGGAAAGACGAAAGAAGATATTATCGATGCCAAAAGAAGGGGAATGGTTCAGGTGGAAATAAAACACGTTATCAATACTGTTTTTAAACGTGAATCAGTTGTTGAAGTAATACTGCAAAGCATAGAACTTGTTTGATACAAAGACTGCGCCGCCAAAAGGAGCAAGAGATGCTACATGATTTGGATGATGAACAGAAGGCCGCTTTGGCACTTATCGGAAGTTTCATGAAGGGGATTGTGCATAATATAAACACCCCGCTTTCAACGATAATGGGACGTTCAGAAATGCTGCAGCTGCGGTTTCAGAAAGTCGAGAAAGAACTTATTGATACAGTGGGAGATGCTGAATATCACAAATGCTTAAAAGACTTGCGGCTCATTTTAGAAAACAGCAGTAAAATTTATAGTATTGTTAAGAATGTAATGCAAAAAAGCATTAATACTGAGACCCAGGGGGCACAGCCCGTCAATGTCGCACAGGTGCTCAATGAAGAGTTTGAATTTATGCATGCAGACATGAATTTCAAACATAACATTGAAAAATCTTTTACTGTTAATAGCAAAATACCTGTGATTAACGGTAGATATGTTGATTTTTCAAACAGTTTCGTCGAAATAATGCAAAACAGCATTAATGCCCTTAAACATGCCGAGGTAAAAAAGATTGCCATCACGGTAACCTCAGATCAGGAGAATATAGAAGTGGTGTTTCATGACACGGGAACCGGCATGCAAACAGAGCAGGTTGCAGCGTTGCTGTCTGTTCTCCGGGGTGAACCATCGGATGAAGAAACCGAATCAAGCAGTAAAAGGGGGATTCAGCGGGTGGCACAGCTGCTCAGGCCGTATAATGCGCGATTTTCTATTCAAAGCCAACCGGGTGATACGACCTTTGTCGTCCGTTTCCCTTTGAAGAAATAAAAAGTAAGCTTTTTCGGTGATTTTTCCGATATTATAGAAAGAATCGGATAAAACCCTAACAAGCTTCAAAAATGTCCTTTATTATACAACAACAGCAAAGCATTTCCAACAGCTCTATCGTAGAAAAGATACAGCAGTCCCAGCAGCAGAATCCGCATACCAATAATCAGCAGGTTGCGGAAGAGATTGCCAGGAAACATGCTGAAATGCAGCGTATAGCTCCTGAGACAAATAAGACGGAATATGCGAGGATACGTGATAAAAAGGATTCCCCCGGCAAGAACAACAAAAAGGGCGGGAACAGGAACAGAGAGCAGCACACGCACGCAGAGGACCGCCAAGGATCAGACCATCTGATTGACATTGTCATCTAGCCGGAAACACCGTATTCCTACCCTTATATTTTGCGAGGTGTATAGTTTACAATGAGTACCAGCTTACTGTATGTTATGCTTGTAGGTTTTGATGTTATAATTTTGATAGTCCTGCTGGTTATTTTGTCCCGGACGGTGCTGCAAAGAGATGCCCCGCAGCCTGAAGAGAACAGGCACCTGAACAGTCTTAAAATTTCTCTTGAAAAGCTGATGTGTGATTCAGAAAAGGTTTCACAGGATATGCTCATGTCTTTTGAAGAGCAAAAGAATTATCTTAAAGAACTGCTGTCAAAGATTGAAGAAAAGGAAAGAAAATTAAGAAGATATATTATCCACGCTGATGATATCCTTAAACAGGTCAACCAAATCAAGCCACAGGAAAAATCCGTTGACAACGACCCTTACAAAAAGGCCGCCGTGCTTGTAGCCCAGGGTAAGGACCCGGAGGAGGTTCAAAAACAGTGCGGTCTCACCACCAGTGAAATAGATCTGATAGTTCAGCTTAACCGACCAAAATCACTGTAGCCTGTCGGGCTGTTGTTGTGCATGCCGGCTGCCGGAGGCATCCTTCAAGGATACCCCGGCCGGGCTTTGACGTATATAAAAAACCACCCACGTGCTCCAGAGATCCGATCTGCCATACGGAGCAACACGAAATCGGTACGGATTCCAGTACGGCAGCGGCTCCCACGCATCCCTGGGCAGTGGGCCAAAATCCTTTCGGATTCCCTGGACCGGTATTTTCCCTTTCAGGTTCTTAAAACCCTCACCGACATCATATTCTATAACATAGGTATGTGACCTGTCACCGGTCCATTCCAGCGCAATATGCAGATTATCGTCGTTTACCCTGATAACATCATTATTCCGGGGCTGTAGGATGCGCGGTGTTTCAAGAATGCTGCCATCAGGTATTTCTGCTGCCGGAAATGACGTATGTTCACGGGCCAAAAGAGCAATGCGTTGTGTCTGCATGTCGGCAAACATGTCTGTAAGAGATTTTCTTAGACCGGCGGCAGTGTCATTGCCGGGTGAATACAGGTTTGTGGTTTCACCGGGATCATTAATCAGGTCATAGAGTTGGTAGCGGCATTCTTGTACGCTGTTGGTCATTATGAGCTTCCACTCCCCGGTTCTTATTGAACGCAGGGTTGTTTTTTCATGTTCAGGTGTGCTCTGATACCCTCCCATATTGGATTCACTGAAAGCAGGGAGTACGGGAATGTTTTTTTTACCTGTTAAAAACGGGCGAAGGGATCTGCCTTGTACCGAATCAGGGATATCAAGCCCTGCAATATCCAGCAGTGTGGGCATAATGTCAATCTGGCTGACCTGTGTTTCAATGATACGTGAGCCGGAAGAACAACCAGGAGCATAGATCAGAAAGGGTATTTTCAGTACCTCATCATACATCGTGGCATGAACGGCAGTTGAAGCATGGCCTATGTAATCGTGTTCGAACAGTTCTTCACCGTGATCGGCGGTTATGGCAAGGACGGTATTGCTGTGAAGATTAAGGTGCGTCATTGTATCATAGAGGCGTTGCGTGAACCGGTCGAACTCGCGAAGCTGGCCGTCATACAAAGCAACAACAGCATCCCGTTCCTTCGGTGAGAACACGGTTGTTTTCCAGGGGATAATGGTGTCCGACATGACTTTTTCAAGGGGAGCGCTGTGGGTAAGCGCAAAGGTTTGGTTATCGACAAAAACATTGTATTCTTCTGAAGGATTGTACGGAAGATGCAAAAAGCGGTAATGAAACCATACAAGAAATGCGGTGTTATGATTGTTGTTAAGCCAGGTAAAAAGCTCATCACCGGTACGCGATTTTTTTGCAGGGTAAAATTTGTCTTTTTCATCCAGACCGAGATTAGCAAAATTCTGCAGATTGGTAAGGTAGGAGATATTGGGTACACGGTATCCATAACGACGGAACACATCAAAGATGGTTTCAGTATTCACCAGAAGGGAATGTCCTCGCGACTGTACACCATGAAGGCAAGGATACATACCGGTAAAGATTGAGTTCATTGCAGGACATGTCCAGGGCGCAGTGCTTATGACTGAACTAAACACCGTGCTTTTTTGTGCAATGGTGTCGAGAAAAGGTGTTGTATTGCGCTTATATCCCGTACATCCAAGGTGGTCGGGGCGAAAGGTATCAACAGTAATCAAAATTACGTTAACAGGCCGCGGGGTGCTGTTGGCATAGTAATAATAGATGCCTGCTGCCGCTGCGGCTGAAAAGAGCAATAAGAAAAAGAACCTATATCTCGCGCCGAATTTGCTTCCCATGACGTGCCTTGCCTGTCAACCTGAAGGTTACTCTTGTGCGCATTGTTATGGTTGCAGCAGCAGGCCATGGCATGGTTTTGCTGCAGCAGCCTTTGGCAGTGTTATGTGCACCACTGTAATGGCATAGTAGCATATAATTTTGTTCGGGAAAACCATTGAGATGGACCTGGTTTCGTCGCTGAGCCTGTGAGAAAAATGATTACAGGGGATTTTCCCGCGGTATGGATATTGCATTTAATGTTAATTGCACAGGTGATGCACTATGGGAAAAAGATAAGAAAAACAGGAAGAAAAAATCTTGAAATGGAATACAAAATGATGAGCCTTCGGTGGTGCCCGGCACCTGAAAGCAGTACCGGCAGTGCGAAAAGAACCGACAATGTAACCGGTTGTGCACCGTCGGTGCCTGGTACACGACGGCTCCATATCGGCGGTACCGTTGAAAAGCAGGGCTGGGAAGTACTGAATGCCGTGAGCGGTCCACATGTGGACCATATGGGTAACGCAGCGGATCTGTCAATGTTTGCGGATGAAACTTTCAGCGAAATATACTCTTCCAATGTCCTTGAACATTTTGATTATGTTAATGAAGTGCCCGGGGTACTCAAAGAGTGGCACAGAGTTCTTAACAACAAAGGGTTGCTGTACGTAAGCGTTCCTGATATGGACAGACTGTGTGAGCTTTTTCTGATGAAGGACGCACTTTCACTACAGGAAAGCTTTCATGTTATGAGGATGATTTTCGGCGGCCATACCGATCAATATGATTATCATGCTGTGGGCCTAAACCTGGAATTTCTTGTATCATATCTCACAGAAGCGGGTTTTACCCGGTGCAGGAATGTTTCCGGGTTCGGCATGTTTGGCGACACCAGCGACCTCACATTCCACAATATACCGATCAGCGTCAATATTGTCTGTGAAAAGGAAAAGACCGGGCGGTAACCTGCAGTTTACCGTTCATGGGGCGGGCAGGGACGTGACGGGTTTTGAACATGATATTTTTCTGGCCTAATTTCCTCAAATGGAAACACATGGCTGCGCTTCATACCGGCATAGGTTATTATACATGGGCCTGCTGAACTCGGCTTCAATGCATGTGAACAGGACGTTGCTGACCTGTATCGAAACAGATATGTATCATCCTATGGTCAACAGAGCTATACCTTTTGTTCGACAGGCAACAACAGGCCAATGGAGGGCCGAGCTTAATTCACACCACATACAGCCCGTTAAGCAGCGCTACGGTGGTCCGGAAAGTGACCTGGGGTATGAAAAAACATTTCATGGCAGCCTGCAATCTCTTCACAATTTCTAGGCAATAACTGCCACATACAAGCACCTGCCTGTACAAGCTGTTACAGGAGCCCCTCCCCGAAAATCATTCCTACACGGCGAACAGATGTTTTCATGATCAGAAAAACATCGTAAAATCAATTTGTTATATCAAACAGGGTGCTTTTTTTGAGATTGTCTTATGTTTTTTGCTTAACAGCAGCCCATGGCATGCATTTTGATATACATTGTGGCAGATACATCCTGGGAGAAAAAAATGGAACAAGGAATATATATAGCCCTATCAGGGGCCAAACTGCAGGAGTTGAGACTGGAGATTGTTTCAAACAATCTTTCCAATGCAAGCACATCCGGGTACAAAGAAAACAAGATAGCAACACGATCTTTTAATTTTGATCTTGAAGATGCTTTTAACGATATCTACGATGCCAAACAGGACGTTTTCAGTCGTTTTGAAGAACCGGAAAATTATAACGAGATATATTCGAAGACCTTCCAGGTAGGCATAGATTTTTCACAGGGATACCTCAACTACACCGGCAGTCCATTGAATATAGCACTTGAAGGCCCCGGCTTTTTTGCCATCGAGACCCCCCAGGGCATTCGCTACACACGGCAGGGGGACTATCACCTCACCAGCGATGGAAATCTTGTAACCTCTGAAGGGTATCCTGTACGGGGCAAAGGGTTAGAAGGGCTGGGAGAGGGTGAGATATTTATCGATTCACAAGGAACAGTTTTGGTTGACGGTAACAAGAAAGGTTCAATCGACATTGTCGAGTTTGAAAACCCCCACATGCTTAAGAAAGAGGGACACAACATGTTTGTTCCCGCAACAGAACGTGCAGCTGAGAAAAAACCCGATACTACAACGGTGAAGCAGGGATTCCTGGAAATGCCCAACATGAACGTTGTGGAAAATATGGTGAGGCTCATCGAATTGAACCGCTTATATGAATCATATCAGAAGACAATACTAGCAATCGATGAAAGCACGAAGAAAATCACTAATGAGCTCGGAACTCCGGATTAACAAGAGGAGAAACCATTATGATTAGAGCACTATGGACGTCAGCAACCGGGATGCAGGCCCAGCAATTAAATATAGATGTAATTGCCAACAATCTCGCAAATGTTAACACCGCCGGGTTTAAGCGCGGAAGAGGGGACTTTCAGGATCTGCTGTATCAAACCATCAGGCTTGCAGGTACTGCATCATCCACCGGAACGGAGGTTCCCAGCGGAATACAGGTCGGCCACGGGGCACGGGTAGTTGCGGTTCAGAAAATTTTTCTCCAGGGTGACTTCATGCAGACGATGAATGACCTTGATATCACCATTGAGGGGAGAGGGTTTTTTCAAATACTGCGACCCGACGGTGAGATCGCCTATACCCGTTCAGGCGCCTTTAAACTTGACAGCGACGGGCGAATTGTTACCTCTGACGGCTATCCGATGGAACCGGAAACAACTATTCCGGAAGATACCGTTAATATTACAATAGGACCGGACGGTACCGTGTCGGTGCTTCAGGCAGGACAGACAGAGGCCAGTGAAGTCGGCAATATTGAGCTCGCCATGTTCCCCAATGAGGGCGGTCTGAAGAATGTTGGAAAGAACCTTTACCTGCCGACCGACGCATCGGGCGATCCGACAACCGGTGTCCCCGGTGAGGACGGATTCGGTACCATTGCACAGGGGTACCTGGAAATGTCGAATGTTAATGTGGTGGAGGAGATGGTAAACATGATCGTCAGTCAGCGTGCATATGAGATAAACTCCAAAGTTATACAGACCTCAGATGACATGCTTCAGGTTGCAAACAACCTTAAACGATAGTTAGAGAATACGGCATGAAACAAAAAGCCATATATACACTGTTTGCAGTAATGCTCGCTCTTCTAGCGCCGACCGTGACGGTCATACCCGTTGATGCAGGGGAAAAAAGCGCGCAGGTTTCAGTTCATATACAAGAGATTTCTACCGTTACGCATGAAAATGTTTTGCTCGGTGATATTGCAAGGATTACCGGTAATAAGGAACTCTCAGAGATCGTAATAGGGCGTGCACCGTTTCCCGGTCACGATCGTATCTTCAGAAAAGGTCAGATCATAACACGGCTGAAACAGCACGATGTTGACCTGGAGAAGGTGAGGATTGTTTGTCCCGATATAGTAACGGTATTATCAGATTATAACGAATATTGCAGTGAAAAACTGGCAAGACTGGCCCGGGATTATGTATTCAAAAACATGCCCTGGCAGCAGGAATGGGTGAGGATTGAGGATTTTTTTGCTAAAAAGGTGATGCTGCCCAAGGGAAACGTGAACGTCAGATTCAGCTTCCATAAAGATGAGGATTTCTTGGGACGATTTAATACGGAAGTGTTTTTTTATGTTGACGGGCACTTTAAGAAAAAGATACGGATGACGGGAAATATTATTGTGAAGGCGCCCGTAACGGTATGCTCCCGGGACATTGCTCGCAATGAGGTGATCACAGCACAGGACGTGCGTATTCAAACAAAGGACATCACCTATGAATCACGGGATTATATTTTGGATACCGAAGCTCTGCTGGGCAAAAAATCGCGCATCAACATATCTGCAGGAACTGTTTTGCATGAGGACATGTTTAAAACGGTTCCGGCAGTACAACGTGGCGATATGGTCACGCTGGTAGTGGAAACAGATAGTTTCAAGATAACCGTGCCGGGAATGGTTTTGGAAAACGCATGCTCCGGGGGACAGGTGTGGGTAAAAAATCTTGCATCCAATAACAAAGTCTGCGGTTTGGTGAGAAACAGCAAGGTAATAACGGTGGGATTTTAGATGAGAGCCCTGCACTATAGTATAGTAGGATGTGTCTGTATTATGATGGGAGTGCACTTTTTTTCGTGCACACCCCTGCTGGCAACACATGATACGGGCAACGTGGTGATTCCACAGGAGATTGAACGAAAACACGAGCTTCCTGAGAAACGGACGGGCTTTATTGAACGGGAAAACCCGTACGAAGGCTCTCTCTGGAGAGCAAACAATTCACGTACCTTTCTGTACGCAGACAGCAAGGCACGCAATATTAATGATATTGTAACCATTAAGATTGTTGAACAGGCCGATGCATCCAGAAATGCTACGACAAAGCTCACCAGAAAGGGTGGTATGAAATCCGCCCTCAGCAAGTTTTTCGGCTCCCCCCTGGATTTCGGTATGGAAAATCTGTGGGGTAAAAAGACAGGAGTTTCCACCGCCGCCGAGCGGGTTGACCAGCCGTTTTCTCCGGACCTTGATACTACCACACAGAACTCATTTGACGGGGCCGGATCTACCGTGCGTCAGGACAGTCTGGTCGCGACGATTTCCGCACGGGTGGTTGACGTATTTCCGAACGGCAACATGATGATCGAGGGGCAGCGCGAGGTAACCATTAACGAGGAAAAGCAGTATATATACTTATCTGGTGTCATACGTCCTGAGGATGTGTCACCTGAAAATGTGGTTTCATCTACTGCCATTGCTGATGCAAAAATAAGTATTTCGGGAAAAGGGGTCATCACCGATAAGCAGTCACCGGGTTTCGGGCATAAAGTGTTTGATAAAGTATGGCCCTTTTAAATCGTTCTGAGACTTTTTCATGAAAATTTTTAAAACAACCGCATTAATTGCCCTTATACTGATTTTTTGGCCCGGCAACAGCCCCGGTTCCGTCAGGATAAAAGACATTGCAAACATCAAGGGGGTTCGTCAGAACCAGCTGGTAGGCTATGGCCTGGTTGTCGGCCTTGACGGTACCGGTGATGACGACAAAACGGAATTCACCTATCAGAGCCTGGTGAGTATGCTCAAGCGAATGGGAATTGTGGTGGATGTTCAGGAGGTTGATGTCGATAATATTGCTGCCGTCATGGTCACGGCAAACCTGCCCGCATACGCAAATGTCGGTAGCCGTACGGACGTGATCGTATCATCAATCGGTAATGCAGACAGCCTGCAGGGCGGCACGCTGCTGATGACCCCGCTGAAGGCGGCAAATGGTCAGGTATATGCAGTGGCACAGGGGCCTGTTTCCATAGGCGGATTTTCCTTTGCAGGTGCTGCCGGCGGCGGTGTGCAGAAAAACCATCCTACCGTGGGGCAAATACCCAGCGGCGCGATAATAGAGCGTGAGGTGCCGGTTGATCTGTCCCGAAAAAGAGCTATTGCTATTACGCTGAATGCACCTGATTTTACCACCGCACTGCGTATGGCGGATGCTGTTGAAAAGTCCCTCGGCCTGGGCGGTATGGTTGCCGCGGTTGACGCAGGTACGGTTAATGTAGCAATACCCGACGCTTACCGTAAAAATATTGTGGCATTTCTCTCACGTCTTGAAAATGTCAGCATACAGCCCGATGTCGTTGCAAAAGTCATATTAAACGAACGGACGGGGACTGTTGTCATGGGGGAGAAGGTGCGGATTTCAACGGTGGCAATTTCCCATGGCAATCTCAGTATCATTATAAAAGAAGGTTTTGGCGTCTCCCAGCCCCTTCCTTTTTCTGAAGGGGAAACGGTTGTCACACCCGAAACGGAACTTCAGGTTCAGGAAGAGAAAGCAAACCTGATGGTCGTGCCCGAAGGAGCGAGCATCGGTGATGTTGTTCGGGGCTTAAATGCTATTGGTGTATCACCGCGGGATCTCATAGCAATTATCCAGGCAATAAAAGCCGCGGGAGCGCTGCAGGCTGAACTTGAACTTATTTAACTGCACGAGAAAAGGGGAAATGCATGGTGGTAAACACCGGAACGCAATTGCCTGTTCAGAAAACCAACATGAATACATCAACTCCCGAAGCCTTGGCACAGGCACGCCTGAAGAAGCAATGTCGGGAATTTGAAAGTGTTTTTTATAATTCAATGCTCAAGGCAATGAGAAAAACTATTATAAAAACCGATCTTTTCGACGGCGGTAAGGGCGAGGAGATTTATACATCGATGCTGGATGAAGAGTACGCAAAAATTATGTCAAAAAATGGTAACGATTCTCTTGCCAACGCTCTTTATAACCAGTTGAAAAAACATGAAAATATTTAAATTAAGGGTGCCACGGGGAATGGCTGAAAAAGGTTAAAGTTTTTCTGGTGATATGACGATGTGTATGGTAGACTTTAATTATCCCTAGGAGACGAGTACATGAAAATTGAAGACAAGGAATCTGCTGTACACGTATCATCTCTGCTGAAAAAGCAACAGGGAAAAGAAGTCTCACCGAAAATGCCCGAAAAGAACGGGTCCCCTCAAGACGAGGTTCAGCTGTCACCCCAGGCAAGAGATTTTCAACGGATAAAGGATGTTTTGAAAAAAACACCGGAGGTGCGCCAGGAAAAAGTAGCTGAGCTTTCTCAACGGATAAACAGCGGCAACTATGATGTGGACAATGAAAAGGTTGCTGAAAAGATTATCCGTGATAACCTCATTGACCTTTTTATCTGATACAAGCCTGCCGGTCCTTTGTCCCGTGAAAACGGGTGACGAACATGAAAGTTCTGTTAGAGGATCTTCACAAGCTCTTACTGAGCGAAATTGAAAACTACAAGAAACTATACTGCTCATTACAGCAGGAAAAACAATTAATACTAGGCTCATCAATTGATGGGCTCAACCGGAACAATAAAAAGAAAGAAGTAATTATACTTCAGATCAAGCTGCTTGATGAGGCATGCCTGAACCTGCTGAACACCCTTCGCGAAAAACTTCCCGCCCACAGTGGATCAGAGACATTTACCGAAATCTTAGACAAGATCAATGATCCACAGTATGCATCACTCAAAAAAGTCCATGCAAAGCTAATAAGGCTGGCACACGCCGTAAAGGATCATAACAGTGAGAACCAACGGCTTATCGGTGCAAATTTGCGTATTGTAAGAGGATCGCTCTCGTTTTTGACATCCCTGGTTACCCCAGGCAACACGTTCTATGAAGGCAGGGGGCAGAT
>Ga0272442_10001042_pt1 | contig 42910 bp, 24 predicted proteins | sample SSMForm2O_FD_200262 | JGI IMG/M metagenome (GOLD analysis project Ga0272442, IMG submission 200262) | Marine sediment archaeal communities from Little Sippewissett salt marsh, Falmouth, MA, United States - SSM-Form-2O | ecosystem: Environmental > Aquatic > Marine > Wetlands > Sediment ...
CAGAAATAACATGCTATATGTGCGAAAAACCGGCTACAAGTGTGGAACACATTCCTCCAAAATGCCTTTTTCCTGAGCAAAAGGATTTACCAGGTGGAGCCGATCTACGAAAACAACTTTTAACTGTACCGGCCTGTGATGAACATAACTTAAAGAAATATCAAGTTTTGGAAGGTAATCAATCAAAGATGATAAGGTTACATTTCTACGAGGGATGTAGACTTCTCCTGATATATGCAGCCGAATAGGATATTAGCATAAGAGCTAAATGGTCTGGGTAAGCCATGTAGGGTGGGGCTTGCCCCACCGTTTTTTATTCACCAAAACCTTCTGTGTTTCCTTTCGAGATTTGTTCGAGAAGATTTACTCGGCCACAAAATCCTTCTTTTACATGCCTGTGATACGTTGATCCATAAATAATTCGGCAAGGTTAAACCTTAACGAAATCATTGTGGTGAGTACAGTTCGGCCTGAGCTCACTGCCAAAGGGGGCCGCCACCCTACAAAACTAAGGAAATATTTAACGTAAAATTTAATCAATTTTTGAGAAATAGCCTTGACTTCTCATAGAGCTGGTTTCAAACTTGAAATAAGCGTGGAGTTAATTTCTGTTACTTTTTTGGGAGGTAAGGAACCATGAAAAAGCAAATCTTTGTTTTAGCCGCCGCAGTAACATTCCTTTGCACGGTTGGGCTACAAGCAGAAACCCGGTACAGGGTCATCGACCTGGGCACACTCGGAGGCGATTCGAGTCGGGCCTACTCTATTAACGACGCCGGGCAGATCGTCGGATATGCGGAAGACAATCAACGCCGACTGCGCGCCACACTATTTGATCCCACCTCGGCCGGCAACAATCGCGATCTCTACACAATCGGAGGTGATGAGAGTTCGGCCTACTCCATCAACGACGAAGGTCAGATCGTAGGAGCGGCGGAAAAAGGCAACGGTGAATGGCATGGCACTATATTTGATACCATATCGGATACCACCGTCCTGCCCACCCTTCGTGACTTAGGAACACTAATCGGCGGCGGGAGTAGTCGGGCCTGGTCCATCAACAACACCGGCTATGCTGTGGGACAGGCTTATCACAACCAGGAGGGCGAGCGTGCCGCTTTATTCATTCTTGACGCGCCCGGCAGTGTTATTAACCTGGGCACACTGGTACAAGGGAGTAGCTGCGCATACTCCATAAACGACAGCAGGCAGATCGTAGGGCAAGCGGGTGACGAGTGGAGCCGACGCCGTGCCACTTTATTTGATCCCACCGGGGCGCGCAACAATGTCGACCTGGGCACACTGGGAGGTATTTTCAGTAAGGCGAACTCCATCAACAACGCCGGCCGGATTGTAGGACAGGCGGAAAACAACGAAGATCACACGCACGCCGCTTTGTTCGATCCCACGGGGGCGAGGAACAATACCGACCTGGGTACACTCGGAGGTACTCGCAGTGAAGCCAAGTCTATCAACGACGCCGGCCAGATCGTCGGAGAAGCGGAAAACAGCGAGGGCTCGACGCATGCCACATTGTTTGATCCTACCGGGGCAGGCAATAATATCGACCTTAATACCGTCATAGGCTCTGCCGGCGGCTGGACCCTGAGGTCCGCGAACGATATCAACGCCTCCGGCTGGATCGTAGGATGGGGAGTCAATCCGGGAGGCGAAAACCGAGCGTTTCTTTTAATCCCATGCCTGTACAGACTTGCAGGCGACGTGAACAACGATTGCAAGGTGGATTTTGCCGACTTTGCAGTGATGGCGTCGAACTGGCTCGTGGACTGCGCCTTTGGCGCGACGGATCCGGCCTGTGTACCGAATTAACCTTTAGTGACGTCTTGGAACAAGCCGGATGCCATGCTGAATATCAGGATGAGCGGAAAACCTGCCCATACCACGTCGGCCCTGCATTTCGGCGGGGCACAGTTCGGCCTGAGCTCACTGCCGAAAAGCCCTCATTCTACAAAACTTTTCTGTCATGTCGAGCTCAGTCGAGACATCTGGTTACGAACAGTCATTTCCTTGCATATGTGACCAGTTCTCTCCACTTCGGCCCGACACGACCGGGCCTCCGGTCGAGATGACATCAAGTAGGCGGAGTGAATATTTTTCGATCTCCGAGATTTCACTTGACATTGAAATATTAATTTAGTCAAATATATATCTAAATTGAAATAGAATAAAGAAGACAGGAGATAGAAGACAGGATAAAGGAGAGGGCATCCGGCAATCAGGGTATCAGGAGAACAAGCATCGAATCCTTCGGTTTATAGATTCTTCGACTACGCCCTAGGGCTACGCTCAGAATGACACTGTGAACCAGTGTTAATCCGTGTCTTTTTTAAAAGGGACTGAAAAACGAAGCCAATTCAGTTTGTAAGGCGTACTGCGTGATGCGTATTGCGAAAACGAATTTGCAGAACAAAGCCAAATTCCCCCCAAAGGGGTAGAACGACGTCCGCAGGACGAACGGAAGGTGTCCAATACCCATGGCCTTGCTCTGGTTAGAGGTCGTAGAGCTTTTCGTCCACTTCGGGCGGGCGTAGTCTGCGGGTCATGCCTTTGAGGCCCGGCTTGCCCTGGCCGAAGAGCATATCGTCATTGTCCAGGAGGTCGCCCATGTCCGCCTCGATGGCGTCCGGGTCCTCCCCGGCTTCCATGCGGCGCATGGCCTCTTCCATGCCCTCTCCCAGGGGCAGGCCGGTGCCGTCATAGAGCTTGCGCATCATGCGGGCCATCTGGCGGGGATCGTCCTCGTTGATGTTCTCGGCCTCGCCGGCCATCTCCGCCAGAACCCGCTCCATTTTGGCCTCGTCCAGGCCGGGGGGCAAGTCCAGACCGTCCGGGCCTTCCGACGGCTCCGTCAGGCCTTTGGAGATGGCGAATCGGGATATCTTACGCTCCAGCTTGGGGCGTGAACACCGCGGACAGCTCGGCCGCTTGGTTACATTGGGCCGGCGGGCCAGGAAATTATAGACCCGATGACAGTCCGGGCAGTAAAATTCATGAATCGGCATATCGTTTCATTCCCCTACGCATTCATAAAATCCATCGTGTCGGTACGGCACCGGACGATGGCTGTCAAGACCGCTCATATTACGGGAGATTATCATACTATAGTTTGGGTAAAAGATTCAATTCAGAAATGCCGATACTTGCTTTGATCGCGGCCTTTCGCTACGATCATCAAGATCCGTAATGGTCTGAGATGGGATTCGTACATGATATCCTTTTCCAGTATTCTTTATATTGCCGAATGGATTGTTTGCCTTGTCGCTCTTTTTGTTGTGGTCCATAATCGGCGGCCCACGGCCGCACTGGCCTGGTTGGCGGTCATCTTTTTTCAGCCCTGGGTCGGTCTCGTGTTGTATCTTCTGATCGGCCGGCACCGTCTGCCCCGACGTCGAACCCGGCAATACAGACGGCTTATCCGGCGGCTGGAGCATCTGAAGAAACAATTCGACGGGCATCCTCATGTGATCCACCCCGAATTGGGGCCTCAATGTAAGACGGCCATCACGTTAGCCGCACGGTATGGATCCATGCCGATTCTCGACGGTAATTCCATCACGTTGATCTCGGATACAAACCACGTCATTCAACGGCTCATCGCGGATATCGAACAGGCGAAACAGCACGTGCACATGCTGTTCTTCATTTTTCGAAACGACGACACCGGTCTTATGATTGCGAACGCCTTGAAACAAGCCGCCCAGCGCGGCGTCAAATGCCGATTATTGCTCGATGCCGTGGGTTCCTGGGGTACACTACGATCCATCGGCGACGACTTGAGGAAAGCCGGCGTTGAAGTCTATGACACGTTGCCCGTCGGCTTCCTCCGGCGCCGGGCCTCGCGGATCGATCTTCGCAATCACCGCAAGATCGTTGTGATCGACGGCATGACCGCGTACACGGGATCTCAAAATATCGTTGATGACAACTATGGATACAAGGACCTGGTGTGGTACGATCTGACGGCCCGGCTCAATGGGCCTATTGTCCAGGAGCTTCAGACCGTCTTCCTGGAGGACTGGCATTTTCGTACGGACCGACTCCTCGATGAACCGGGCATCTTCCCCCCGCCGGAACCGTCCGGCACCGTCCCGGCACAAGTTCTTCCCAGCGGTCCCGACGACCCGATCGAAAGTTATCAACGCTTGGTGGTGGCCGTCCTGTATTCGGCGCGGGAACGCGTGGTTATTACCACGCCGTATTTTGTTCCCGACGAGCCTTTTCTACAGGCCATGCAGGTGGTCGCCCAAAGGGATATCGTGGTCAATTTGATTGTACCGGTCAAAACGGATCATCCGCTGATTGACATGGCCGGCCAGGCGTATTTTGAAGAATTGCTGGAGGCGGGAGTGCGCATTTTCACCTACGAGAACGGGCTTCTGCACGCCAAGACGATTACGGTCGATGATTCGATTGCGTTCCTGGGCTCGAGCAATTTCGATATTCGCTCGTTTTCACTCAATTTCGAAATTAACTTGTTGCTCTACGGCACGGAGGCGACTCAAAATCTTCGCGAACGTCAGATGGAATATCTTCACAATAGTCGTGCGATTGATCGGTCTCAGTGGAAAAAGCGCGGTTCTTTCAAGCGTTTAGGACACGACATCGCCAAATTATTCAGCCCGCTATTGTGAGGCGGAAATGGAAACGCCCGTCGACTCATGATCCGGATGAGGCTTTTTCCGAACATCCCGCTTGTGCGGACCGTACAAAAAGATTATTTTGTGTCGTATGCGTGAAAACATGAAGCCAATATCCGATGATACCGAGTCCTATAAGGCAAGTGATTATTTGAAGGGCGCCATTCTCGGGACGCTGGGTTTCTGTACGCGCTGGGCGGTGGATGCCCAGGGAAACGGGCCGGAGTGGATTGAAGTGGTCGAAATCGATCTGCATCTGCACAATCATCACAAACGCTTGCAGGGGACACGGATCGCCCACATCAGCGATATTCATCACAGCCGGACCACCAGCAGCGGCTATTTACGCCGTTGCGTCGAGCGGATTAATCGCCTCGAAGTCGATTTAGTCGTGCTGACGGGAGATTACATTACGTACGATTTTCGAGGCACCTATCGTGAGAAGGTGGTCGCGTTGCTCGGCGATATTGAAAGCCGGTTCGGCACCTATGCCTGTCTGGGCAATCACGATTATGGTATTCGCGGCCTCCCGGACGACAAGCGAGAGCATTTGCTTCGCCGGCTGATCCGGGGCATGGAAACCAATGGAATCACCGTCCTGCGAAACGAATCCACGGTATTGAACATCAACGGTCATCCCCTGTGGTTCGTCGGATTAGGTGATCTGAGGATCGGCGATTTCCAGCCGGAGAAGGCCTTTGCCGACGTACCCACGGATCAGGTGACGATCGCATTGGTTCATAATCCCCGCGGCATTGAACACTTAGGTGAATTTCCCTCTCACGCCGTCGTGAGCGGACATACGCATGGGAGCAAAACCAAGCCGATCACAAGCCGAACGTGGAAAACCCGGACCCGGCGGTTTCACGCGGGCCTGTACGAGGTTGGAGGTAAGAAACTGTACGTCAACCGAGGACTTGGCCGGGTCGGCAGAGCACGCCTGAAGACAAGGCCCGAAATCACGGTCTTCACGCTGCGTTGATTCGTCGCCCACCGTCTGCCCCTTATTCATGAGCAGAAGGCGCTTTGCATAGAGATATTCGATAAGTATAATGACTGCCTATGGCGCCAGGTAAGTAAATCGCATTTGGGAGATATTTCATGACAAACGTATCGAATTCGTCACTTAAGCAAACCATTGCTATGATCGTCGTACTCACGATCCCTTTTTCATGGGTGGTTTCGCCTTCACATGCGGCGAATCGCGCCGGGACGCTGCGGGCCGGGATTGCGAAGATTGATATTACGCCGGACAAGCCCGTGAAGATGTCCGGCTACGGGGCTCGAAAAGCGCTGTCCGACGGTGTTCACGATCCGCTTTCGGCGCGGATCGTGGTCTTTGAGAACAACGGTCGGCGGCTCGTGATCGTTTCCAGCGACCTGATCGGTTATTACGACGGAACCGCCGAGCATTTCCGTAAGGTCATTATGAACGAATTCGGACTCAGTCCGTCCGAGCTTCTGCTTACCGCGATACATAACCATGCCGGGCCGACATTGACCCTCAATGCGGACAAAGTGCACGCGAACAACTATGATTATACGAAAGATCTGGAAAGAAAGCTCGTTGAAGCAAGTCATGAGGCTTTCGACCGTATGGAACCGATAGAAATCGGAGCGGGCGTGGGGTACTCGCCGGTCGGTATGAATCGTCGTCAATTGGTGTTCGACCGGGCCGGGAACAGCTCGATCCGTCTCGGGCGTAATCCCTACGGGCCGACGGACAAAGAGGTCCTCGTGATGAAATTAGCCAAACCGGATGGAGCCACTTATGCTGCATTGTTCGATTACGCGACCCACGCGACCTGCCTGGGCGGCAGGAATCTGACAATCAGCGGGGACGTTCTGGGTCTGGCCGAGCAGTTTGTCGAGAAGATTCTGGGCGAAGAGGTGATCGCCGGGGCGTTTGCCGGGGCGTCCGGGAATATCGATCCGTGGTTCAGAGTCCTTCCCGCCATCAATACCGAGCCGGGCTGGATTCCGGAGCCGGTGCTGCTCGGGACGTTGCTGGGCGAGGAAGTCGTACACGTATTTCGGGATATCGAGGAACTGTCCGGCGGCGGGGAGATTCGCAGTTCCATTGTCACGCTCGAACTGCCCGGGAAACCGCGAGGCTCGCTTGAGATCAAGAAGGACACCGCGCCGACGTCGCTGTGTATCAGCGCCGCACGGGTGGGTGACGTTGCGTTCGTAGGTCTCGGGGCCGAAGTTTTGACGGAGATCGGGATGTCCATCAAGGCCGCCTCGCCGTACGAGCATACATTCGTGATTGCACACTGCAACGGTGCGGCCGGGTACATTGCGCCCGAGCATCTATACGTCGAAGGCGGCTACGAAATCACGAGCAGCCCCTTCGCGCCCAAAGCCGCCGAGATAGCCATCAAGCAAGCAGTTAAAATGCTTCACGAACTTTAAAGATACCCACACGATTGGATAGCGGAGTGTACATCGCGGTGTTCTATCTGCCCATAGGCCGACACATTACTGTGGGCAAATTCGGACGGTTCGCTTTCCGAAAAGGCTTCTATTTCTATGCGGGCAGCGCCCAGCGAAATCTCTCAGCCCGGCTCGAACGCCACAGCAAGAAGATCAAGCCTTTGCGATGGCACATCGATTACCTGTCAACGAAAGCCGGGATGCTCGGAGCGATGACGATGGCCGGGCCGCGCCGGCGAGAATGTGAACTGGCAAGGAAGCTGGCCGGAATGTATGAATTAGCTATACCGCGCTTTGGCGCTTCCGACTGCCGATGCGGAGGGCATCTGTTCTATTCGCCGATACTTTAGATCAATAAGCAGAATCTGCTGCGTACAGTGCAATTTTATTGGCGCCATCGACGATTGTAATTTTGACGTCCGCCTGCTCGGCAAGCCAGTCATCCACAACGGCCTGCGGGTCATTGGTAGGATACAGATGAGCCGCCTCGATGAGATCATCGGGTATCTCTGAATACATCCAGATGCGACGCAATCGACAAATCATCCGGGCAAACTTGTACGGCTTATGACTATACAGCTTGTATGCATTCTCAATGGACTGAAGAACCTCATCCAGTGGAAGGATCAAACGGTTATAGAAGTTTTCCATCGTCTTTTGCTCGCCAATGCCGTTCGGGCACGCCGACAAAAACAGTACTTCGCCGTCATCCGTCACGGCGTTCTTCGTCAATTCAAGCGCCCTTTGAGCGATATAGAGATCGACATCGTTCGGCAAACCGCCCGGCGAGACGATCAGCCGCCCGTGCGGTGTCACCGTATGGGTATTCTTTTGATCGACCGCGGAAAAAGCGTCACGTGTTACCCGCTCGACAGATCCGAACTGCGCCCATTGTATCTGCCGGGAAGTTGTAATCGTTGTCAAGGTGTAAACGGGCCGATGCTTCGCGATAAGCCGCATCCCTTCAAGCTGGTCGGCGGCAAGCGGATTGGCTCGTCTGCTCTCGTCTTGATGCCACGGGTGAAGACCGAAGGTGGACTTTTCCTTCAGCGCCAGACTGTGATTTTGCTCGGCCGTTTCGAAGGCGCATATGCCGGGCACGAAATTCTTGACCGAATTCGAATAACCTGCGAAGTAGTGGACTTTAACGTCCGAGAGCGTGAGAAAAACATCTACATCGTCGTTCAGGACATTATACAGGACCCGTGTACCGTATGATGTCGTACCCGCATCCACGAACTGATCGTGCTGGCAATCATGGGCATGAATCTCGAATTTGCCGATTCCATTTTCTTCGGCGGCTTTGACGATTTGTCCTTTGATTATCTCGTTCTCCGGCGTGTCCGGATCGTGGGTCCCCGTGCAAATCAGGAAGCGCACGAATGAGCTTGTTTGCAGGGCACCGAATAACGGTCCCAAGATATCCCCAAAAGGATTATCGCGCGTGCCATCGTCCAGCAGCACACACAAACGCTTACCGGCTATCCCGTTTTGAAAATGGTTGACCTCGTCATCCGCCATCGCTTGTTGCATCATAGTCTGATTGTCCGGGCCTCCTTCGTTCTGCCAGGGCCGGATAATGGAGGACAGGTTGTTTTCGGGAATTTGAAGGGATAGAAACCCTTTACCGTAGTGAAGATCAATGTTCATAGCAATGATGTATCCTTCTGTAAAAACATAAAACGATTTGTCATTCCCGCGAAAGTGGGAATCCACTCTATACGTTACGCTCCTGGATCCCTGCCTTCGCAGGGATGACAATAAAATTCGGCTCGTATGAGTTATTGGGTCTGGCTGCAGGCCGTCTTCAGGATTCCGATCAATTCACTCTCGGCAAGCTCGATCGGGTTGCCCTTCATACTGCTCGATTTTTGCGCTTTCGTCACGACCCTTGGAAATTCCCGCTCGCTCAATCCGAACTCGGTCAGTGAAGGAACGTTCAACGTCGCACATAAACCCTGCACCCATTTCACGCCGTCGTTTGCCTGTGTCGTTGTTCGCCCGGTTAACAGTTGAGCCACTTCGTCGTATCGAGAGAGAATCTCAGAGTTCGGTTTTCGGCTCTGTAACGCCCGCACGTTCGTTTCCATGACGAACGGCAGAAGGCGAGCGCAAACGGCCCCGTGCGGAGCGGATAACATCCCGCCCAGCGGGCCGGCAAAGCCGTGCACGGCCCCCAGCTTGGCATTGGCCAAGCCCAATCCGCCGAAAAGGCTCGCTACGGCCATATCCTCCCGGGCGAACGAATCGGCCCCGTCTTGATACGCACGACGGAGAGAACGCCCCGTTCGCTTGAGACCTTCCCGGCAGAGGCCGTCCGTCAACGGGTTCGCCTTGTTGGAGACATAGACCTCGATGAGCTGCGTTAATGCGTCCAGGCCCGTCGTGGCGGTGATGGAAGCCGGCACCGAATGTGTCAAATCGGGATCGACCAAAGCGATATAGGGCAGCATCCATGGGCTGCGCATGCTCACCTTCACCTGATGCTCGGGCACACCCAGGACGGCGTTGCGCGTCACCTCGGCGCCGGTCCCGGCCGTGGTTGGGATCGCAATGTGCGGCGCGGCGACCTGTGTCAGCGCTTCGCCGGGGCCGACGACTTCCAGATAATTCTCCAGCTTGCCGGTATTGGTCAGCATGGCGGCTATGACCTTGCCCGTATCGAGAACGCTGCCGCCGCCCATACTGATAACGAGATCGCATTGTCCCCGTCGAGCGACCTCTACCGCTGTTTTTGCCGACTCCGTCGTCGGCTCCCCATCCACATGGCACGTTAGAGATTCGACTCCATGTGCTTTAAGTTGTTCGAGTAACGATTGGGCTCGCTCGCCGGTCCGGCCGGTGACCATGCAGGCGCGTTTTCCAAGCTCAGCCGATAAGGACGGAACGTCACGGACCATCCCGGAGCCGAACAAAATACGCGTCGCCGTCGCAAATTCGAACTTCATGACTCCTCCCGCTTATTGCAGAACACCGCCATTAGCCCCAGCCTTGCTCGTCGGGAAAAACGTTCTCGTATTTGATACTCGACCGCGGCTCGGCCATCATATCGGCCACGGTATCGCGCCATTTCTGATAGTGTGCGGTTTCTTTGTGCCGTCCCGGGTCCTCCGGCGTACGATACACTTCGACCAGAACGAAACGCGTGGGATCGTCCTTCTGTCGGATCACGTCGAACCGGGCGATGCCCGGTTCCCGGACGCTGTTCCTCGCGTTTTCAAGCGTCGCCGCTATAAAGGCGTCCACTTGATCGGACTTAACATGAACGAAAACATGAACAACAAGCATCATACTCTCCTTACTCATCGCCAATATTACGGGCGGAGTCTATCAAAAATACGACTCATACGCAAATGATTCCATCCGCGTTAGAAACGGTCTTTTCGCCGTCGCAATTCAGCAAAAACTTCCACCGCCGGGGCATTTCTCATACCCAGAGCAGATTTTAATTCCGGTGAATCGGCGCGTAAAAACGGGTTCGTCGCTTTTTCCTGCAATATGCTCGAAGGTACTGTCTGCCGGCCTCGCCTCTGTACCTGCCTGACGTCGTCCAACCGCTGTCTGACCGCTTGATTATCAGGCTCGATACTCAAGGCGAATTCGTAATTATCCACCGTGTAGTCGTGCCCGCAGTACACGAGCGTATCATCAGGCAGCAAAGCCAGCTTGAGCAGCGAATCCCACATCGTTTGCGGATCGCACTCGAATAACCGTCCGCATCCCCCGACGAACAATGTGTCCCCCGTCCAGAGCATCCCCTTTGAAATCGTGTCGCACGGCTGCATATAATAACAGACGGACGACCGTGTATGCCCCGGCGTTGCAAGCACCTTGATTTTCGCCTCGCCCATCGACAGAATCCGGCCGTCCTCAACGACCTTATTCACATCGCGTGAATGCCCTTTGTAGCCGGCAATGATCTCACAGCCGGTTTTTCGTTTCAGTTCCGAAGCCCCGCCCACATGGTCCCCGTGATGATGGGTCAGGAGAATCGTCGTGAGCGCCAAACCGTGCTTTTTCAGAATCCCCAGGACCGCTGAAGCCTCGCCGGGATCGACCACAAACGAATCCTTTGCATCGTATCGAACTACATAAATGACATTATCACCCAGCGCGGGTATCGTAATGACTGCATCCATACGCTTCCAATCAAAAACAGAGGCTCTTATTCGAGTTCTTCCCGTACCCTTTTACATTGTGCGACAGGACGCGGCGTTCCTCTCACGCCGTTAATATCTTTGTTTGTTGCACTCAACGTATCGTATTGATATAACTCATTAGAAACAGTATAATATATCTCACCTTTTAATAAAGGGTGGCTTTTTATGCATACGACGGTTGACATGCGAGCACAAAGTGACAACGGGTTTTCGCACATCTTCCAATGGAAAGGGAAAGGCTCATGAAGAAGGCACGTCTATTGACTCATCTAAGTATTTATTTCCTGACGGCCTCACTGATGGCGTCAGCGGCCTGCGCCGGGCAGATCGAGCAACAGGCAAAGAAGATTCTCGACGCAACCGGTATCCAGGGCGGTTTTATCGTCCATATCGGCTGCGGGGAGGGCCGTCTGACTGCGGCATTGCGCGCGAACGACAGTTTTATGGTGCACGGCCTGGATAAAGCCGTAAAGAATGTCGAAAAAGCCCGCAGACATATCTTCTCGCTCCATCTTTATGGCCGGGTATCCATAGACCAACTCACCGGCAGCCAACTCCCCTACATTGACAACCTTGTTAACCTCGTTGTCTCTGAGGATCTCGGCGGGATTCCTATGAGCGAAGTGATGCGCGTCCTGGTTCCCAATGGCGCGGCCTATATCAAGCAGGCCGGCACATGGCGGAAAACGGTCAAGCCGCGCCCGAAGAACATAGATGAATGGACGCATTACTTATACAACGCCAGCGGCAATGCCGTATCCCATGACACGGTCGTCGGCCCGCCCCGGCGGATGCAGTGGGTCGGCAGTCCGCGCTGGGCGCGGAGCCACGAGCACTCGGCGAGCCTCAACACACTCGTCTCGACAAAGGGTCGGATATTCTACATTATGGATGAAGGCCCGAGGAACTCTATCCAACTTCCGCCCCAGTGGTTCTTGACCGCGCGAGACGCCTTTAACGGGACGATTCTCTGGAAGCGAGAATTGCCCCAGTGGTATAACCACCTGTTCCCGCTCAAGAGTGGACCGACGAGACTGACACGCCGGCTGGTCGCCGTCGGCGATGAAGTCTATACCACACTTGGCATAAATGCCCCGTTGAGCGCCCTCGATGCCGCCACCGGCACACTCCTTCGCACCTATACAGACACCCAAACCGTAGAGGAATTTGTCTGTGAAAAAGGCGTATTGTTTGTCGTCGTCAATCCCGACCGCGAGGCGGTCGGATACAAGCAAGAAAACGCAAACTGTTGGAACGAACGCGACCGCGCCAGTAAGCGCTGGGGCTGGGACGAAACGGTTGATGAACTGATGGCCCTCAATGCTCAAACAGGCGATACACTGTGGAGGATCAAGAGCAAGATCGTGCCGCTCTCGCTGGCCACGGACGGGCGGCGTGTGGTGTACCACGACGGCGAGGCCGTGGTGTGCGTCGAATATGACTCGGGCCGGAGGTTGTGGCGAACGCCCGTCGAGCGCAGCAAGCTCATCCCCACGGGATGGTCGCCGTCGATGATCATGTATAAGAACCTGGTCTTATTCTCCGGCCGGAAACGCGAATTAGTCGTCCTCTCGGCCGAGGAAGGCAAAGAGCTTTGGACCTCGAAGCTCCATCCCTCCGGGCACTTTTGTCCCGAGGACATCTTCGTCATTGACGGCTTGGTCTGGTCGGGCGATATCGCCAGCGCCCGGCCGCGGTCCTCAGGCGTCTTTACCGGCCGCAATCCGCTGACGGGCAATGTCGAGCGCGAGTTTCCCCCGGATGTGAACCCCTTCGCCGTCATGCACCAACGCTGTTACCCGAGCAAAGCCACGGACAGATACATCATCCCCTCGTGGATCGGTACGGAATTTATCGATCCGCGCACAAAAGAGTGGGAGATCCATCACTGGGTCCGCGGCGGCTGTTTCTACGGTGTGATGCCCAGCAACGGCCTGCTCTACGCCACACCGAACGCCTGTGCCTGCTATTATCAATCCAAATTAGCCGGATTCAATGTCCTGGCTCCGGCTCAGCAGAGGACAGATGACAGAAAACAGACGACAGAAAGACTGGTGAAAGGTCCTGCGTACGATCAAATCGAAAATCAGAAATTGAAAATCGAAACTCAAAATGACTGGCCCATGTATCGTTGCGACCCGGCCCGCAGCGGACATACGGAGACGAAAGTTCCCACGCGGCTAAAGCAAGCCTGGGAAGCCAAACTCGGCGGACGCATCACCCAACCTGTGATCGCGGACGGTAAACTGTTTATTGCATCTATTGATACCCATACCGTCCATGCCCTGGACGCAATCTCCGGCACCAGGCTTTGGAGCTATACCGCCGGTGGACGCGTGGATTCGGTGCCCACGACTTACCGGGGACGCGTGCTGTTCGGTTCGGCGGACGGGTGGGTCTATTGCCTCCGCGCTTCGGACGGGGCGCTCGCCTGGCGGTTCCGCGCGGCCCCGCACGATCTGCGAGTGATGTCCTACGAACAACTCGAGTCCGTCTGGCCCGTCTCGGGTAGCGTACTCATTCAGAACGACGTCGCGTATGTCCTCGCGGGGCGTTCGGTCTTTCTCGATGGGGGTATGCGGATGATCCTGCTCAATCCACTAACTGGGCGGAAACTTTCCGAGACCGTCATGGACGACCGCGATCCGAGAACGGGCGAGAACCTGCAAGCGAAAATTAAAGGCAAGAAAATGCCCGTCGGGCTGCCGGACCTTCTTTCCAGCGATGGTCAATTCGTGTACATGCGGTCCCAGCGATTCAATCTGGACGGACAAAGAGCGGTTATCGATCCGGAACACCAGACCGACCAGGAAGGCGAAGGGATCCATCTGTTCTGTCCGACGGGATTTCTGGACGATTCCTGGTTCCATCGCACCTACTGGATTTACGGCAAGAACGCGGGCGAAGGATGGGGCGAATGGTTCGTCCCGGCCCGGATCGTCCCTTCCGGCCGCATTCTGACATTCGACGATTCTTATGTTTACGGTTATGGCCGGCATCCCAAATACCTGACCAACTCGTCCGTGCTGGAATACCGCCTCTTCGCCGCCGACAAGACGCTCGACCCCGGGCGGCTCGCGCGGGTGAATAAAACAAAAATCGCACAGAACACCGTGAACTGGAAGAACCGCGCCAAATTCCCGGAATCGCAGCTCAGCGCGGTTCATCGCAAATGGATGATCGAAAAGCCCGACCTGTTGGCCCGGGCGATGGTCTTGGCGGATCGAACGTTATTCGTGGCGGGTCCGCCCGATGTCGTCGATGAAGAAGAAATCTGGGGACGGACCCTCGAAGCGGGCGTCCAGGCAAAACTCCACGCTCAAAGTGACGCTCTCGCAGGGCAAAAAGGTGCAATGTTGTGGGCCCTCTCGGCCTCGGATGGCGAGAGACTCGCCGAGTACAAACTCGACCACGTGCCGATCATGGATGGCATGTCCGCCGCGAACGGTCGGCTTTATCTGGCGACTAAAAACGGGCGCGTTTTATGTATGGCGGGCATGTAAGTAAAACCGGAGGAAGCAAATTATGAATAAAACAATTACGCGACGACAATTTCTTAGCGCAGCCGCCGCGGCCGGAGCAACTGTTGTTGGACACCGGGTAGCCGGTAATGTACCCATACAAGAGCCCATCTTACCTGCGGTGCACGGCGCTCACGTCAAAAGAAACGTTCTGTTCATCACCGTTGACGATCTAAATCTCTCCCTCGGATGTTATGGGCATGCAATCGTCAAATCGCCCCATATCGATCAGTTGGCTTCGCGGGGTATTGGCTTCGATCGCGCCTATTGTCAATTCACCGTATGCAATCCGAGCCGGACGTCTTTTCTCACGGGGCTTCGACCGGATGTGACCGGCGTTTTAGACAACAGGACACCCTTCCGCGCCAAGCTGCCGGATGTCATTACCCTGCCGCAATTGTTTCGTAGCCACGGGTATTTCACCGCGCGCGTAGGCAAGATTTTCCACGGCCGTACAGACACGGACGATCCGAAAGCGTGGGATGTCACCTGTGATCCGAAGGGAACACCACGGGGCCAAAAAGGACAGGGCAGAAATCTGACCGGCGGTCGCGTCAAGTGGTGCCGATGGCTGGCGGCCGAGGGAGGCGACGAGGCCCAGCCGGACGGCCAGGTGGCCGCCGAAGCCATCCGCCTGCTGGAGCAACGGGGACAAAGTCCATTTTTCCTGGCCGTCGGATTTCACAAACCACACGATCCGTTTATCGCGCCGAAACGCTATTTCGATCTCTATCCGCTCGAGCGCCTCAAACTCCCCCGAGAACCAGCCGACCGCTCCGCCGAACTTCCCCAGGCCATTGGAAGTAGCTGGAAAACGGAATTCGACCGCTTCACGGACCGGGAGCGGCGCGAGTTCATGCGGGCCTATTACGCCGGCATTTCTTTTATGGACGCCCAGTTGGGTAAGATTATGGCGGCGATGGATCGTCTCGGACTCTGGCAAAATACGACGATTGTGTTTTTCGGCGACCACGGCTACCATCTCGGCGACCACGGCTGGTGGAATAAGAACACCCTCTTCGAACTTTCGGCCCGCGCCCCGTTGATCGTTGTCACGCCGGAGATGAAGAACCGAGGCGCCCATTGCTCGGGGATGGTCGAGTTTCTGGATATCTACCCGACGTTGGTCGATCTGCACGGTCTGCCTGCGCCCGGCCATCTCGCCGGCACGAGTTTCATATCTCTGCTGAACGATCCGACCCTTCCCGGCAAAAAGACGGCGTTCACGCAAGTCCAGCGAGGCCGCATTGCGGGGCGCTCCGTTCGTACCGAACGCTGGCGTTACACCGAGTGGGACGAGGGCCGAGAAGGCGTTGAACTCTATGACCACGAGAACGATCCCGGCGAGTACTATAATCTCGCACAAAATCCGCAGCACATCCGGACCGTGGAAAAGCTCAAGAAGCTATTACGATGACCCTTGAAATATGCAGAAAGGTTGTTCCATGAGATACCTGACTTTCGCTCTAATCATGACGGTAGTCTTCGTCGCCGGAGGATGCACAATGCCATTATCCGAAAGGAATGAGCAGGCCGAAAAACAGTTTGCGCTCCATCCCATAGGTAAAGTGGCCCGGGATAACGGCAAAACGTTGATTGTTCTGGACAAGAAGTACGAACCGGGACTTTCGGGCCTGGAGAAACACGCCCACGTTACCGTCGTGTACTGGTTCGACAAAAACGATACACCGGAGAAACGAGCTATCTTGAAGGTTCACCCTCGCGGGCGCAAGGAAAACCCGCTGACGGGTGTATTTGCCACCCATTCACCGGTCCGTCCGAACCTCATCGCCATTAGCCGGTGCAAAATCATCTCGGTAGAAGGAAACGTCATTGAAATCGAAGAAATTGATGCCTTCGACGATTCACCGGTGCTCGATCTCAAAAGCGGTTGACTTTAATCCGGATCATTAATCATTGTCTCAGGTATATTATCTTCGCTCAGATAAAGGAAAACCGTGCGACTCTACACGATAACTTCATATCGATAGACAAATTATCATAGAGAGGTCCTGAAGATGGATACAAAGATTTACACACGGCGAAGTTTCTTGCAGACGGTGGGAATGAGCATTTCAGTGGCATGTCTGACCGATATGACACGTTTGGCCAGGGCGGCATCGAGCAAACAACCCAATATACTCTATATTATGTCGGATGACCATACGGCCCATGCGATCAGCGCGTATCGAAGCCGCCTGGCGAAAGTCGCGCCGACGCCCAATATCGACCGGCTGGCGAACGAGGGGATTCTCTTCGAGAATTGCTTCTGCACGAATTCGATCTGCGTGCCCAGCCGGGCGACGATCCTAACCGGTCAATACAGCCAGACCAACGGCGCGCTCGACCTCGGCGGCAAACTCGAACCAAAAAAGCAAACGCTGCCCCGGCTGATGAAACAGGCCGGCTACGAAACCGCCATGATCGGCAAGTGGCACCTCAAAACAGAACCGGCATTTGATTATTACTGTGTGCTGCCGGGGCAAGGCTCTTATTTCAATCCGATTTTACGCGAATCGGGCGGACAATGGCCCAAGAACGAGAGACGGTTCGCACGTTACGACTCGTGCCACTCGTCGGACGTGATTGCCGACCTGTCGCTCAAATGGCTCAAAGGCAGGGACCGGTCGAAGCCGTTCTTCCTGATGCACCACTTCAAGGCGCCGCATGATAATTTCGAGAACGCCGAGCGCTACGACTGGCTTTTCGACGATGTCGATATCCCGGAGCCTGAAAGCCTCTGGGATTCCGGCCGGCACGGCTCGCAAGCGACCCAAGGCATGGGTACGTCCATCGGAAAGCGCAACAAACGACGGAACATGGGGCACCACATGTTCGTCGATCCATCGCTACCGGACGACCAATACAAACGCACGGCCTATCAGCGCTACCTGAAAAAGTACCTGCGATGCGTTCGCGGCGTCGATGACAATATCGGCCGGCTGTTCGCCTATCTCGAAAGCAGCGGACAGATGGATAACACGATCATCATGTACACGTCCGACCAGGGGATGATGCTCGGCGAGCATGACTTCATCGACAAGCGCTGGATGTACGAAGAATCGATGCGGATGCCGTTTCTTGTCAGATATCCCAGGATGATTAAGCCGGGCATTCGCACCGATGAGATCATTAACAATACCGACTTCGCCCCGACGATTTTGGCGCTGGCGGGTCTCGAAGCCCCCAACACCATGCAGGGACGGAGCTTCGTTCCACTGCTCAAGGGCAGGACGCCCGCCGACTGGCCCCAATCCACATATTACCGCTATTGGATGCACATGGCGCATCATGACAACCCGGCCCACTTCGGCGTGCGGACCAAGGATCACAAGCTCATTTTCTTCTATGGTTTGAATTACAGGAAAGGCGGGCCGAAACGGACGCGGCCGGGCTGGGAACTGTACGATATGAAGAACGACCCGCACGAGATGAATAACCTTTATGGCGAACCGCGCTACACTGATGTCGTAAAAGAGTTGAAAGTCGAGTTGTTGCGTTTGAGAAAAAAATATAACGAAACGGACGAGCGATACCCTCATATCCAAAAAGTCATTGACGAGTATTGGGACGCATAGATCCGTTCTTCACAGCCTACGATTTTTGATACACCGGGAGGATAGTTATGACATATCCAGTATTTCACAGGGTAGTTAACAAGGTGCGTTCAGTTCTCTTTTGTATGATCATCATCTCCGGTTTGATAACACCGGTTTATGCAAGAAGCGCCGACCCATCAGCAAACGCCTATTCGGGAATACCTCGCCCACGATTACTCTTTACCGCCGAAAAATTAGAGCGTTTGCGAGAACGCATGGATAACAAGGCTATGTTCGAAGAGGCATGGAACACACTCCTCAGGCGAGCCGATAAACTTCTCGAACAAGAATTGGTCTCAAAGGAGTACGCTGAGGGCGGTCGCGGCCAGCACGGCAACTATAAACGACCCAGCAGTCAGATCAGCAGCATGGCGGGAACGCTGGGACTGGCTTATCAAATGACCGGCGAAGAGCGTTATGCCGAGAAACTCCGAGACGCCCTGATTCATTACAGCCGTTTGAGTCGATGGGCCGGCGACGCACATCACGATCCGCCTTGGCATTCGGAACTCAACACGGCCAGATTCTGTTACGGATACGCGGTCGGATACGACAGTATTTATGATTATCTGTCCGCGGGCGAAAGAAAGACCATTGCTGAAGCTATGGTCCGGCTGGGGATTTTACCCACGCTGGATGATTGGGTTTTGGGCGAGAAGCGCATTCACGCGCTGGATTCGATGGGGCATAACTGGTGGAGCGTGTGCGTCTCGATGGCCGGGCTGGCCGCCTTGTCCCTGGTGGAAGATGAGCCACAGGCGGAATGTTGGGTCCAGCGCGTTTCAGAGGCTTTCCCCGAATGGTTCACCTATCAGGGAAACGTTTTACAAAACAAGCCGGCCAACTTCGACGATAAAGGCGCGTTTTATGAAAGCGTCAGTTATGCCAACTATGCGTTATCCGAGTATTTGCTGTTTCGACTCGCCACTACGAATGTTTACGGCAAATCCTCGGCTCCGGATATTCCCCTGCTCGATACGGCCGGGGATTTCTTCGTTCATTCATGCTACCCGACATCAGACGGAATACTATCGGTGAATTTCGGGGACAGCAATCTGAACGCAACGGGAGCGCGAACGCTCCGGCTGCTATTGGCCAACGGCTATGATGAACCGCAATATCATTGGTATCTGAACCGGACCGATCCGGGATTAGACGATCCGGTGGGCCTGGTCTATTACGAACTGAATCCGCAGAAATCTCCTGCCAATCGCGTCGCCCAATCGATGCTGTATCCGGATATCGGCTGGGCGATTCTACGAACATCGTGGGATGATAACGCCACCCTGCTGGCCGTTAAGTCGGGATTTGCGTGGAATCACGCGCATCCGGATGCGGGTAGTTTTATTTTGTTTCATGAGGGAAAACCGCTGATTATCGATTCCGGCAATTGTTCGTACAGCCGACGGGAATATACAACCTACTACCGTCACAGCAAAGCGCACAACGTGATTCTCATCGACGGCCGCGGACAAAATCCCGAAGACTGCGGGAACGGCGACCGTGGGACGGTGACACCGGGCCGGATACATCGGTTGATCGATACGGTGGGGCTTAAATATGTGTTTGCCGATGCGACCGGCCCGACGTCGTGGCGGTTCTCCCGCAATTATCGTCACTTCTTATGGATCGGCGATGCGATCCTCATCTTCGACGACGTCAGGAGCCACGAGGAGGGCAAGCTCGAATGGTTGCTGCATTATCAGGACAATGTCGAAAGACAGGACCGGGAAATACTGATTTCCAACGGAGACGCCCATGCGATCGTGCAACCGTTGTTCCCGGAAGAAATAACCGTGGCTAAAAAGAAAGGCTTGAAAGATCATGATCCCGATACGGAAGTCACCTATCTTGCCTTCTCACCCAAAGAAATCACACGCCAGAATAAATTCATCACTGCCATCCTGCCCTGCGATTCCGATGGCCAAGAACCTGCGGTCCAGATCGAACGACTCGAAGATAACGACGCGATCGGCGTTCGTCTCAAAGAGGCGAAATCGGTTACGGACATCTATCTAAACCTGCGGGCGGACGGGCGAAAGATGCATCGCAATAGCTGTAACGTGATCGACGGCTGGGAGACCGATGCGTATATGTTTGCCGTCACACGGCCGAACGGAAGCCGGACGGATGATCCGGACTCGGTCGTACGTTATTTTGTCGCCTGCGGCAGCTACCTGCGGAAGGACGGCAAAGTCGTGCTCGATTCGCTCTCGAAAGTATATGCTGTCTTCACGCCGGGCCAAAGAACAGAAGTGCATTTGCAGGGACAACCTCTCACTACCGTGCGATTGAGAACGGCGACAAAACCGGACATGGTTGTCTTGAATGGCGAGAACGTCGAGACATTCTATAATGACGCAGCGCATTGTATTCGCGTGGGCATAAACGGATTGAATTGAAAAGGCGATGAGCCTAACGAACACCTCAATCGCCTCTATACGAGAGACCGAAGATATGTTACGATCCGGGAAAACAAATCCTATTTGATAAGGAACCATCATGACGAGCAACACATCTTTAACGAGAAGAAGATTTTTAAAGGCAATCGGTTTAGGGGCTGCGGCGCTGTCCATGCCCGGGATACGGGCCTTTGGCGGCGACCGGGGTAAGCCGAATATCTTGTTTATTTTCGCCGACGATCAGTGCTTCGAAACACTGCGGTCGTTGGGCTGCGATGAAATCTATACACCCAATCTGGACAGGCTCGTCGGCAACGGCGTCACCTTTACGCACGCCTACAATCAGGGCGCCTGGCATGGCGCCGTGTGCGTGGCCAGCCGGACGATGTTGAATACGGGCCGTTTTCTGTGGCACGCCAGGGACCTTGAGCCGAATCTCAAGCAAGAAACGCAGGCCGGGAGGTTCTGGTCGCAATATATGAAACAGGCCGGCTACGAAACCTACATGAGCGGCAAGTGGCACGTCAAAGCCAAGCCGGAGGATATCTTCGATCACGTCAAGGATGTGCGTCCCGGGATGCCCAATCAAACGCGGGAGGGATACAACCGCCCGATCGAGGGCCAGCCGGACCCGTGGAAACCGTGGGACACCGAACGCGGCGGTTATTGGAAAGGAGGCAAACACTGGAGCGAAGTGCTGGGGGACCACGCCGAGGCGTTCCTGGAAAACGCCTCAGCGAGCGACAAGCCGTTCTTCATGTATCTGGCCTTCAACGCCCCGCACGATCCGAGGCAATCTCCGAAAGAATACGTGGACAAGTATCCCCTGGACAACGTAAAGGTCCCGACGAACTTCCTGCCGGAGTACCCTTACAAGGATTCCATCGGTTGCAACGCCAAGCTCCGGGACGAAAGGTTGGCCCCCTTCCCTCGAAGCGAGTATGCCGTCAAAGTGAACCGTCAGGAATACTACGCAATCATCACGCACATGGACGCCCAGTTGGGACGCATTCTCGACGCGTTGGAGGCCACCGGCAAAGCCGACAACACCTACATCTTCTTCACCGCCGACCACGGTCTGGCGGTCGGTCATCATGGCCTGATCGGCAAACAGAACATGTACGATCACAGTGTCAGGGTCCCGCTGATGGTCAATGGTCCGGGCGTACCTCGAAACCGAAAGATCGATACGCCGGTCTATCTCCAGGATATCATGCCGTCCACATTGGAACTCGCAGGCGCTCGAAAACCGAAGCACGTGCAATTCAAGAGTTTACTGCCGTTGATCGAGGGTCGAACGGATCGCAACTACGACGCCATCTACGGTGGCTATATCGACCTGCAAAGGATGGTCACCGCCGACGGCTATAAAATGATCTACTATCCGAAAATCGATAAGACACTACTCTACAATCTTAAGACGGACCCGCTCGAGATGAACAATCTGGCCGACGATCCGGCCAACGCCCGCCGGCTCGGCAAGCTCAAGGCCCGCTTGAAAAAACTACAAAAAGAGGTCGGCGATAAACTTGATTTGTGAAAGGACATCCAATGAAGAAGCGATTCCTGTGTCTATTAGGGACGATGCTTTTATCCCTGACGGCGGTTGCCCAGGAAGATATCCTGATTGCGGATTTCGAAGGGAAAGACTACGGCGACTGGAAGGTCGTCGGCGAGGCGTTCGGTCCCGGTCCGGCACGCGGCACGCTGGACAATCAGATGAAGGTGACGGGCTTCGAAGGTAAGGGACTGGTCAACTCGTTCTATAAAGGCGATAAAACGACGGGAACCCTGACATCACCACTATTTGAGATCGAGCGACATTACATCAACTTTCTCATCGGCGGTGGTAAATACCCGGGTCAAACGTGCATGAGTCTATTAGTGGACGGGAATGTCATTCGCACCGCTACCGGTCCCAACGACCAGCCGGGCGGTTCGGAAGAACTGGATTGGCATAGCTGGGACGTCGCCGAATGGCGCGGGAAAGAGGCACAGATCCAAATCGTCGACAATCGCACCGGCGGCTGGGGACATATCGGCGTGGATCACATTATCCAAAGCGATAACAAAATCGAGATCATCAAAGACAAAACGCGGGAATTTCTATTGAACAAGAAATACTTGAATTTTCCCGTCAAGAACGGCGTCAAGAAACGCCTGATTCATTTGATTATCGACGACAAGATTGTGCGTGAATTCGATATCGAGCTGGCGCCGGGTGAGCCGGACTTCTGGGTGTTTCTGGAAATTGACGAGTTTAAGGACCAAAAAGCTCTCCTGCGAATCGACAAGTATGATCCGGCCCGGAACAAGGGATTCGATGCTGTCTATCAGGCAAATACCTTCATTGGTGAAGAGAACCTCTACCGAGAAAAGCTGCGCCCGCAATTCCATTTTACGTCCAAACGCGGCTGGAACAATGATTCCAACGGGATGGTTTATTACAAAGGCGAATATCACCTGTTCTATCAGCATAATCCCTACGGCTGGCCCTGGGGCAATATGACCTGGGGGCATGCGGTCAGCACCGATATGGTCCATTGGACCGAATTAGGCGATGCGATTCACCCGGATCATTTGGGGACGATTTTTTCCGGTTCGGCGGTTATTGACGAAAACAATACGGCGGGATTCCAAACCGGCGACGAGAAGGTGGTTGTCTGCTTTTATACCTCCGCAGGCGGAAGGAATCCCATGTCCAAAGGTCAGCCCTTCACCCAGTCCATCGCCTACAGCAACGATCGCGGCAGAACATGGACGGTTTATGAAGGTAATCCCATCCTGGATCATATCAACGGCGGCAATCGCGATCCCAAGGTCATCCGGCACGAGCCGACGAATCAATGGGTGATGGTCCTCTATCTCGATGACCGTGAGATGGGATTTTTCACCTCCAACAATTTGAAATCGTGGGAATTCCAGAGCAAGCTGGAGTGTTTCCACGAGTGCCCCGAGCTGTTCGAGCTACCCATCGACGGCAATCAGAACAACAAGAAATGGATTCTGTACGGCGGTAGCGGCGAGTATCTCATCGGCGACTTCGACGGCAAAGAGTTCGCCACCGAAGCCGGGCCGATCCCTTTCCATCACGGCAATTGCTTCTACGCCTCACAAACGTTTAATAACATCCCGCCCGAGGACGGCCGGCGAATCCAGATCGCCTGGGGCCGGGTCGCCATGACGGGGATGCCGTTCAACCAGATGATGCTCTTTCCGGTGACACTCACGCTGCGAACGACGGAAGCGGGACCTCGGATGTTTGCCGAACCGATTCGCGAACTCGCCACACTCCACGGAAACAAACAGCGATGGCGAAACGAAATAGTGAAGCCGCAAGACAATCTACTCCCGGAGCTTTCCGGCGAGTTGTTGCATATTCGAGCCGTGTTGCGCGTTGACAACGCACAGGAAACCGGTTTCGTGATCCGCGATACGCCGGTTGTTTATAACATCCCGAAACAGCAAATAATGTGCTGCAAAAAAACCGCTCCTCTAAAACCGGTGAACGGCAAAGTTCGCATCGAGATGTTGGTGGACCGCACATCCATCGAAATCTTCGGGAACGGCGGCAGAATGTATATGCCCAACGGTGTGATCCTGGCGGACAAACCGAAGTCGATCGAAATCTTCACAAAAGGCGGTGATACCGAGATTGAATCTCTGGAGATCATCGAACTCACTTCGGCCTGGAAATAGAAAACGTCGGAAATCATTGCTCCGGTGGTTCTTCGAGGCGTTTGTAGAATTCGGCTTCTTTGTCGGAGAGTTGGTTCTGACGAATCATTTCACGGACGCGCTGCAGATCGACGTCTCGGACCTGGCCGCCGGTCGCCGATACCACCTCCGTATCAGCCCCGGCGGGAATCACCTGCAGGAATCTTCGGATAGAAACCGCCGATACAAAGACCGCCACCACAAGCACAATCGTTGAAAATACAGGTGTACTTCGTTGCTCTCGTGCCCTTGCGACAGCGGTTTTGTCGTAACGGCATTTGTCACATTGTATGCAATCCATCATGTCTTTGCCCGTCAAACCAAACGAACATCGGCCGTATTTCTTCGCCGGCAGGTATCTTTTGAATAAGGCAACTCGATTGAGCAGAGAGAGAAAGGCACCGACGGGACACAGACAAAGGCACCAAAAACGCGTATATAAGATAGAGACAACCAGCACTCCTAAGACAACCGGAAGCAAAGTTGATTTCAAGTCGCTCGTTGTGAAGGTCAAGTGAAAGACTGAAATGAGCGGATCGGCTCCCAGGGTCGTTCGATCCCTGGAAATGAAAAACACGCCGATGACGATCAGAAGGACGACGTACCTGGCAAATCGCGCCTGACGCATCGATTCCGGTTGTATTCGTGGCTTAAACCTGGCGGGCAGGAGGTAGCTGACCAGTTCCTGCGCCGCCCCGAAGGGACAGATGTAGCCGCAGTAGAGATTACCGAAAAGCAGGACGATCAGGGGGATAGCCACAACGAGCAGGAAGACGCCCGACAGTGTTATTGAAGGTATCTGGCCGGATAAGAGATTGATGATGTGCTCGCTGGAAAATTGAGCGTTCAGCCAAAGGCCGCCAACGACAAAAGTCAAGACAAGAACGCCCAGCCGGCTCCAAAAACCACCCACATAGGTTACTACCAAGGCAAGAATGACGGTGCCAACCAGGTAGATCCCGCTGATGTCCGGCAGGTATTTGGCATGTTCGGATTTTGTGGCTGTTTCCGGTTCGATGGGTCGGTTCAGAATTTCTTCGGCTAATTTCCTGCCCGAAGTTTGCAGCGCTGCGAGAATCGCTTCGGAGCTGATTGTGGCTCCCGTTACGGTGTGAATATCCTTAAACGGTTCCGGCTCAAAAAGACAATGACCGATGAGTGAATCGCGCCACGGATCGAGAAGCTCAAGATACGCCGGCGTTTCATTTGATCGAACGATATGAAAACCGATGATTTTACCGTTGGGATCGTCCACATACACGGCCAGATTGATCTTGCCGCCAAAGCCGCGGATTTCGGGCGCCAAATCCAGAGAACTGAAGATATATCCGGTTAGCTTGTCATTGGCGTCAAAGACACTGAAATAATCAATCTTATCAGTCGTCCCGACAGGAATACCCGACTCGGGTGCTATCCGTAATTCGCTGGCCAGTGCCTGAGCTGTGAGTTGCGGTAATGTGGATTTAAGTTTCGCCCCCGCTCGAGCGAGCAGGTTAGAGCACAAAACGATAGATAAACCAATTCCAAATAAGCAATAGCCGAGACTGTGAAGCCGAAAAACTGTTGTGCCTGAATATACGAGTTTCTCTGCCTTGAATAACCTTAAAACTACTGTAGGTATATTGGCCAGAATGAGTGCAACGAAGACTAAGAGCGTTGTCCCCGCTCCGAGTACGGGGACCAGTGCCAGACTCGTAACAATCCCCCCTACCGATGCCCCGATGTGATCGGCGGTCTCCAGCATACTGCCGGCCCGGCCTGTCTCTACGCCGGAGTCGGCTAATTGCAAGGCGGCGATGGGAAAATAACAGCCCGTACAAAAACCGCCTATAACAAAAGCGATGGCGAAAGTCAAATGCGTCCATTGTTCGCCCGGCCAAAAAGCGATCGCGCAAAGTATCAATGAATGGATAATGATCACAGGCAATAGCCATATCTGCACGCGATATTTTGCTGTTTTTCGCAGCAGATAGCGCATCGAGGCGGCACCGATGGTCAATCCCGCCATAAACAAGGATGACACGACGCCGATATGCAAATAGAGCGAGCCGAAATACGTTTGGTACAAATACATGAGAACGATGACGGCGCCGATACCGACGGCGCCGGCGGCAAAAACCAGAACACTGCTATCGAAGCCGGACGCCCGCCCCTCTCGAACGGGCCTGAGAACATAGAGGCCCCTTAATATGACGAAGACCAGAATAGGGATCAAAAAAGGCAAAGGACCGGCCATGACAAGGTGCTTAACAAGTCTCGCCGCCGGTGCGCCGGATTGCCTGGCGGTCAGCAATAAGCTGTAGAGATAGGTTAAAGGCTTTTCGTCGCGATTGATCAGAAACTCGGCGGGCAAATCCGCCTGCGAGTAACTTTCCAAAGCTGCGGCTGCTCGATCCGGCAAATAGACGGAAAGCAACGCGTCGGGCGTGAAAATACGGCTCGCGCCCTCTATCGATGCAAAGCGGTCTCGCAAGGTGCCCGGCTCGCCGGTAATGGTTTCGGAATCGGAAGCGATGAACCACGTCGCTTCACCGGGCGTTAAAACGAGATTGGAGAAGACTTTTTCAAGCGTTAACTTTGTCGAGGCGCCGAGATTCACCAGTTCCGTACCCATGATATTCTCGCCACCTGATGTCCGCACGGCAACAATACCTTCCGGACTCAAGGCCTGTTCTATTCCGCGATAGAATTCAACCGTATAATACCGGTTCAATATCGAACTGGTCGCTTCGGGCAAATTGAGAATCACAATATCGAAGGATCTTTTTTGGTCGGCAAGCGACGAGCGAATATCACCGGACAGAATATGAAGTCGCGGATCGACGATTCGCAATTCGGGGGGGATGAATTCATTGATCTTTTGCACGTATTCGCTGTCGCAATGTGCCCAGGTCACATTCTCGATCCGAGGTAGGTGCAGAAGCTGACGACAAAGACCGAGCCCCGAGCCGATGACCAGGACCTTCTTTGCTTCGGGAACCTGGCACAGCGCTATCGCCGCCGTTCGTCCGCCGGCGCTTTCGTCCGGCAGCGTTTCGACCACACTGCCCTCACGAACCGCCACCCATTGGCCCTGATACGTGCCGTAAAGATATTCGGCCTGAGGCGTTTGGAAGGAGCCTGTCAGTGCCTCTTTGGGAAGAAGCTTCGTCCACTTCGCGATGCGAACGCGACTCATCAATGTTTTGTCCGCCCCGATGGCAATACACAGGCAGGCACACACAAGTACTGAAAAAGAGGCAATCCGAGGTATCGCTCTCAATCCAAAACCTTCACGCCCTGATTTCTTTTCCGTAAACTGGACGGCCAAGACCGACAGTGAAAGAATGAGCGCGAGTAAGAAAAACGCCATCATCGGATTGACGCCGAACCCAAGCAGGATTGTCATTCCGATACCCCCGGCGAAACTTCCCGCCGCTTCGAGGGTATAGACGTGCGAGACGGAAAAACGTTTACGTTCCTCCGTGGATCTCAATTCGATCCAGCGGCAAATGGTGGGAAATAGAATTCCCGTCACGAGACTGATCGGCGCATTGACGAGGATCGAGACAAGCACGATATTCCGAACGGACCATAAGGCATACGATTCGATCCCGGCGATCTCGCGCGCCTGGATCATCAGTATCATCTGAAGCGCGAACGCCGGAAGATAGGCTAAAAGAAGTAGTTCCGCCTTTGCCGTTAATTTCTCCGCGAAGCCTTTGGCCCTGCGTACGATCATCGCGCCGGCGCCGACCCATAAAAACCACGTGCTGAAGAAGATGCCGACGCTGATGTCGTTGCCCTCGAAGGCCGTGACGAACTCGCGAAAAAGCAAGGTTTGTGCGGCAATCGAGAACAGGCCGTAACTGAATATCAGCAAGGCGCGGGCGAACGTCATTTTTCATTCTCACTAAAAACGTCGGCCTGAAAAACCAGGAAACTCGCTCCTTCTTTCCATGCATCGGCAGGCAACCCCGCCTTCTGCGACAAGTGCGTGAGGGTTTGATCGAGATCCCAGCCCTGCTCGGGGGCGACCTGCGGGAGAAACACGGCCGAGTGCCCGTCTTTATTCAATACGACGCCATCAATACCGATCCGAATTTGATCCGACGATTCAACCGGCGACGGAGGCGTGAGCGCCGAGATATCGATGGTTAAGTCATCACATTCGTCCAGTGCGACCGGCTCAAAACGTCTGTCGTTCACGCAGGCATGAATCGCGTTGAGAATGACCGATTTATACAGGGGCCTCTGCGGGAAGATGTCGCCAATGCAGCCCCTGAGATGGCCTTGCTTTTTGAGCGTGACAAACGCCGCCCGCGGGGATTGCATCGCCGCGCTGGGCGTAATATCCAGATCGGAGGCCTCCGGCACGCGCCGTTTCTCCAGGGCGTAAACCATTGTTTTTCGCGCCAACGTCAAAAGCTCTTCCTTATCCCCTTCTGTCAATTCTGAGCTGTTCGCATCCGGAATAACTCCTGATGATTCGCCCCAGGTTCCGGAGCAAGCTATGGAAAGATAACTCACTGAGTTCGTATAATCTCCGCTAATTTCGCCCGACGTCGTATATTGGACTAAATGTGCCTCGGTCGATTTGTTCAACATCGACAGTAATATCGCAATCGGCACGGCGCCGCAGATCGTCGCCCCGGTCGTTCGACGGTATTCAAGAAATCCCCGGCCGTCTAATCGCGCGATACACTCGTACGCTCCCATATCCAGCTTCTTGATTTGCTCCGGGATATTCCCTTTGAAGGGGACATAGCCGTAATTCGGACCGTAGTGGACGAAATCCGAACTGGCTATGACGAGGGTGTCCCGATCCACCAGACTTTTGAGAATCGCCGCCGCCTTTTCAACCGTCTCCGGCGAGCATTGGCCCGCCACAATCGGGACAAATTGAAAATCCTTATACCTGTGCTGCAACAGTGGTAACTCGATCTGAACGCAATGCTCCTGACCGCCCCGGCTGTACTCGTGAGCCTGAGGGACGTGACAAAATATCGAATATTCGAGTAGCTTGTCAATCAACCCGACGTCCAGAGGGACGTGCCCTAACGGCGTTTCGTAATGGGTTGCTCTGGGCACACTGAGTATCTCTTCCATAGGAAGTCGATGCGTCGCGCCCATCACAATAATTCGCTTATACGTCTGATTTGTCGTCTTGATCCCCGCCGCCGCCGTCCGGCCCGAATACGCATACCCCGCATGAGGCAGGATCAGCCCGACGACATTATCGATGGATTGAACGTCGGCTTTCTGGAAAAGGCCTTCGATTTGCCCGTCCAGCGCGTTTGGATCGGAGGGATACCACCCCATCTCGGCTAAACGCGAACGCAGAACATTCCTGGTTTCCGGCTCAGCCTTTTGTTCGGAAGATGGATTCTTTTCACTACAGGCATCGCCGGTAAAAAGACCACAAATACAAACAGACAGAACAAGCCCTCTCACCACGCCGCTTTGATGATTGGATCTATTGATTCGTTTTCCCATCCTAACCGCTCCATTTGCTTCGCTTATTGATCTTTCCCAGGGGCTTCACCCGGCCGGGGTATCGATGGACGCGAAAGGCCCACGTGAATTTGCGTTTTCTATATTTTCGGGTAGATCGGCTCCGAGTCCATCCGAAGATGCCGGCCAGGACAACCGAGCATGATTTGACGAATTGGCGAATCAATTTTCTGCGTGTCACTTCCAGACTCCGTAAACTTCTTTCCCACAACTCGGACAACAGTTATTTCTGATGCGCATCTGGCGAATCTCCCAGCCGACGCGTTCGATGAGCAGCGTCTTGCAGCCGGGACAATACGTGTTCTGGCCTTCCTTGCTGGCGAGGTTGCCGATATAGACGTAGTTCAATCCTTCGCTGATCCCAATTTGACGCGCTTCATCCAGCGTTTTCAGCGGTGTCGGGGGTAGATTCAGCATCTTATAACGAGGATAGAATCCCGAAAAATGCAAAGGCGTATCACTACCCATGTTCTGTTTGATCCAGCGGGCCAGCGCGCGGATTTGCTCGGGCTTGTCATTGAGCGTGGGTATAATCAGGTTCGTGATTTCGACGTGGACGCCACAGGACTTCGCCACGACCAGCGCATTCTGGACGGGCTTCAAGGTCGCCGAACACACTTGGCGATAAAAATCGTCCGAGATCGCTTTGAGATCGATATTGGCTGCATCCACATATCGAAGAAGCTTTCTCCACGGCGCCTCGTTGACATAGCCCGCCGTGACGAGAACGTTGCGTATCCCGGCCTCCCGGGCTAATTTCGCGCTGTCATATGTGTACTCATAATAGATAATCGGCTCCGTGTACGTATAGGCCAATGAAGGGCAATTTCGCGTCTCGGCCAGTTCGATAAGCTTCTGCGGCGGACAGAAATAAGCAGCCATGTTTCCATCTTCCGGATTGGATTGGGAGATCTCCCAGTTCTGGCAATTTTTACAGTGCAGATTGCAACCAACCGTGGCGAGCGACAAAATGGGGCTGCCCGCCAAGAAGTGGTAAAGTGGTTTTTTTTCGATCGGATCGATGCTGATCGAGCAGGGATAGCCGTAAACGACGGTACGGAGCACGCCGTCGATATTGATTCTCACCCGGCACTCGCCGCTCTGGCCGGGCTGAATCAGGCACATTTTCGGGCATAATTCGCACTGAATCTTCAACCTCATTGCTCCGAGTCTTCATTGGCGCTATAGTGTGATATCTTAGCGATTCTGCGAATTATGTCAAGCCAGGAGGCCGTTCACGGCGTCCTCATTTATCCCTGATCTGCGGATTCCCCACGGCAACGCTCATCGGAATGTACGCTGAATTGATGGTCCCGGTGAAGTCGGAACAGCCGGAACCTTCGCAGAAACCTACCGTGAAATGTGCCGGGACGATTTTCATCCATTTTCTCAATCCCTCTCGCCCCCTGCCCTTGCGGCCAAAGCCGAAGACGGTCATCTCACCTTCCATCGGCCAGTACGAGTCGATTTCCTCATCGTCCTCATGATGGATCAGGTAGATGGCTCGATTACCGTCACCAAAACACACCCATTCACCTGAGCCGCCGGGGGCCGACAAGTCGCCAACCCACATTTCATTTGCCCGGGTCCTGATGTCATCCGGCCGGCCGGGGCGAAAACAATAGTCACAATCCTCGTCGAGTTTTCCGCCCGGCGTCCCCTCGTATAAGAACCAGTACGGTTTTCGCATCTTCAGGACGGTTAATCTTGCATAAGTCGGGAAGATGTCCCAAACGCACTGCATCTTCAAGTCGTTAGAATCAGAAATAATGCTGACCTTGACGGGGCCCCGGCTGATGATCTTGCTGCTGGAGACCGTATTGCCCGGGTGGCAGTAACCCTCGGGATGGCCCATATTGGGGATGCCGCGATACTCGCCGGCCGGGCCGCCGCCGGGGCGATAACTGAGCCAGTCGTTGCCGTCTTTGTCGATGATGCTTGCAAATCCCGCTCCCTGAATATGGTAATAGTAGGTGGCATTTTGTGACTCGATCTTAAAGCTCTCCTGTTCCTGGTAGTCAACAACGCCACACAAGCGAACGAGTTTCTCACACGAGGGAAGGGTAGAGGCCGAACCGGATGGGCCGAAGTAAGTATGAAAAATCCGAGTCGAACGGGCCGGCGTCTTCCCGTCCATCAGAAAAGTCAGTGTGCCGCATGCATTCTCAGCGTCGAATTGACAAACGACACTGCTATTGATTACCTTCCCGGCGTCGTTCACCTCGACCACTTTGATGGCTCGATTCTCCTTGGCCCCCCTTTCGCCCATCCGACCGGACAATTGTGTGAGATTCAAACTCACCTCGACAGGCTTATCCCATCGCTCCGTTCCAGCGGCGTTGACCCTGATGGGCACACGATATTTGAAAGCGTCATCCAACCAGGCGCCTTTTGCTTCATTGGTTCCATTGTTTAGCCAGACATCCACGCGCTGATGTTCCTGAAAATCCTTTTGGAGAATGTCCAGATCGCCATCGCCATCCAGATCGCCGATTCGACCCTCGTGGGTGCCTATGCCCGTCGATACGATTTGCGTTTTGAATTGGCCTTTTCCATCTCCGTATAGAACATACTGCCTGCATTTGTCCCCGGAACCCGGTCGATACATCTCCGCCGCGTAAATATCGAGATTGCCGTCGCCGTTAATATCACCAACTTGCAGGGTATGCCCATGATCGATTTTCTCAATCAATACATGCTTGATCCACTCGCCAGTTTTGTATTCGTACAAGTTCAAAGGCCCCACGCCGTCGCCTGAATTGAGCACGATTTCCGGCCGGCCCCCTTTAATGAAGTCGCCGACCGCCGAGCGGGACATTCCATACTTTTGATCGACGACGTTCGCGGTAAACGTCTTATCGCCCTCGTGCTTGAACCACATGCCGCCGCCGATCAGGTCGATCTTGCCGTCGAGGTCTACGTCCGCTTTGGCAAAACCTTCGTATTTAAACGCTTTGGGCCAAGACCAAATTTCCGTGAACGACCAGTTCTTCTTAACTTTGGGATCGTTGGGGATATCGGCGATCAGAAGCTTCTGCGCTCTCTGATTCCAGAAGACCAGCTCCGCCTCACCGTCACCGTCGAAATCACCGAAGATCTGGTCGTGATGCTGCTTTGACCCTGAATCCTTGATGGTATATCGATTCCACGGGGTTTCGGGATCGTAGTTAGGATATGGATTCTCCCACCACCAGACTTCGTTTGTCGCCCAGCTTCCGCCCTGCAGGATATCGAGATCGCCGTCGCCGTCGATATCCCAATACGTGCCTCCGGCTTCGATGTGGCTTTTTCGATCGTCAATGATGTGCCGTTTCCATCCGGCTGCGGTGCGCCTGAACCAGACCATGCTCGTTTCGTCGCGCCAACCGGCGATGACAAAATCATTGACGCCGTCCTTGTCGATATCCAGGATCAACGACGCCGCCTGTCGCCCGACGTCGGCCAAAGGCAAATCGCCTTTTTGATTCGACAAATGAACCCAGCCGCCGGATTGATTTTCCCACATCTCGATCGGCTGATAGGGACCGCTCCAGTTGGCGCCCATGATATCCATATCCCCGTCGTTGCCGATATCGCCGACCTGGATAAAGTGCGATCCTTTGGATGAGACGACCTGCTTTTGCCAGGAGGCCCCGTTGTTACGATTAATAAAAACAGCCACCTCATCGGGATCGGCCCCCTGGTGCATTTCGGACGAAACCACATCGATCAGGCCATCGCCATTCATATCGGCCGTCACCAATCCGTGAATCACACACTCAATCGGTTCGACGATTACATGCTCGGTCCAGTGATCCTCTTTGGGATCGGCAGGCGCCTCGAACCAGGACATCTTATAGGACTGCCCTCTTAGTTCCGATGGAGACAGGACCACATCCGGGCGCGAGTCACCATTAATGTCGGCGACCTGTGCCGTCGCGCTGGGATGCCACTCGCCAAACCGGTGTCCTTCCCATGGCCCGTTGACAATGTCCTGAGTATTCTCAAACCAAATGCCGCCGATGACGATATCGGGATCGCCGTCTTTATCCATATCCCCCATCGTGATGGCCTCTCCATGCGGGCAATTGATGACCTTCTCGGTCCATGTGTCGCCGGCGTCCTGACGCCAGAGGTGGATTCGATTACCCGCTTTGTGACCGAACTCGGATTGATCGCGGGTAATGATGTCCACGTCGCCGTCGCCGTCCAGGTCGGCCAGCTCGATATCGTGCGTCGGATGGTTGGCGACCTTATGCGCTTTCCAGAGCGGCTTGGCCGGATCGCCGCCGGGCCGCGGATTCTCGTACCAAATTAAACCGCCCATGACCACGTCTAAATCCCCGTCGCCGTCGATATCCCCCAACTCTCCATCGACGGTTTTGTAGCCCCCTTCGGCAATCACCGACTTGGTCCAGGTCGGATAGGCATACCACACGAGAGGTTTCTGGCGGGCGCCGATGACGACATCGGGAAAAGAATCGCCATTAATATCTCCGATGATTTTCGCCCACGGATCTTTCGGGCCTTCGCGATCCAGGACAATGTGATCGAATTGAACCTCTGCCAAAACGGGAAGCGAAAAGGCAAAGATTAACATGACCTTGACACACATCGCAAATCTTCTACTACGTCCACTCAGACATTTAAAAACCATCTCTCGTCTCCTTAGTTCTATTTGCCGTTGCGTTCTGCAAAATTGAAGGACAGGCATACTCATTCCTGATATTGAATTAATACCATGATGCCGGGCCAATTCACTTCCATGCCATGCACCATTTTCCCATTGATTTTAGGCGTCTTACCCGTTTTGAGAACGTTGACACCCTGTTCGAAACAACTCACATCGTTAACAGTGACACGATGCGCAAAATACTGATAGTTCGGACCTTCTCTGTCGAATACCTTCGCATCGTTAATATAAACTCCCCTCATGTAGCCCGGACTCCAACTGGACCAAACCAGTTGAGCCGCGACGGCGTTGCCAAGGTTTCCGGTCACGTCGAAGTATTCTTCTTTCTCACCGCTTCGGGTCACCCATTTTTTCGGAATATTATACGGTTTGCAGAGTTCGACCGAGAAACCGGGGCGCACGAGATGAAGATTGTCAACCGCTTCGGTCATATAAATCATGCCGGAGTGGTCTTTAATGCGCGCCGCGATTTGCATCGGCTCTTTCTGATCGGGCACCCAGGATGTATCCCACGTTGCATCGTACGGCGCTCTTGTCGCTGAGCCTATATGATTCATAATCTGGCCGTGGAAGAAGTGATAGTGCCACTGGCGATAGATGCCGTCCCCTTCGAAGTTCACATCCTCGTAGAGACCCACATAATCAACCTGCTCAATTTTGTCGTTCGGTCTGTTCGCTTCGATAGCCAGCGTTACTGACCGACCCATCGTTTCACCGGTTTGGGGACTCGTAATACGGAAGGCCGGATGCGGTTTTTGAGCCGGATCGTAATAAATACGGAAGTGTACGCCATAGATCAGGTTTTGAGGCCAGTTCCAGGGATGTTTCTCATCCACCTTCATGCGAAACGTATTGCCCTTTCCCTGCTTGAGACCACTCAAGGGAATCCGTACTATCGGGTAGAAATGGTGCTGATAGGCGCTTCGAGGGACCGGGATAGTCGAAGGTTCAGGGACATAGATCCAATCGCTTTCGTTGACTTGAATTGCCAGGCCGGTTGTCCCGTCATGGCACAGAATCTTTTCGATGACTACCTCCGCTTTCGTGGCATGCTCCAGGTCGAAATCGTGTTCGAGCACAATCGAACCGTCATAACCTTCCCGGCCGCCCACCCGTAGAGAACCGCCGGCGTCGCCGTCTTCCTTAGACCACAGGTATTCGCGAAACACATCCCCCGGCGCCGGTTGCGAAAAGGCTTCAACCGTCAACATCATCAGGATAACCACGAACGGGCAACAACTCTTCATCATATGAACATCTCCTTTATGTCTAACCGACCTCAATCATCACACAAAACGCCTATCATTCTCACATCAGAATACACCTTAATAACGTTTCTTTCAAGCCCTTAGGATGAATCATCTCCTGAAAACATTGGGCGTCTCTTATTCAGGCCCGAGAGTCGATGAGGTTTTGTTTTGACCCCGGCTACGGTTTTGATTATGTTACATTGTCTCTTTGAAAGGGATAATGAGGTAGACTGTGCAATCCGCCAGAGGTGGACACACACTACCTTACGAATTGGAAATGCCGGATAGGAGAATCGTTATGTCACGCAAATCATGGCTTATTTCGATGTCACTGATCTTGACCTTCTCACTGTGTATTCAGAATCAATCTCAGGCAGATTTAGCCGACAGCTTTCAAAATCCCCCCTCCTGCGCCCGGCCGGCGGTTTATTGGGTCTGGGTCAACGGATTGTCCGATCGACAACAGATGACCTATGAGCTCGAACAATATAAGGCCAAAGGAGTCCGCAGGGTCTATATCTTCGACGTCGGCGCCCGGGACCTGCAAAAAATCGTTCCGGCCGGACCGGCTTTCATGGGACCGGAATCCGTCAAGGCCATCGGGCATGCCGTCAGAGAAGCCACACGACTGGGTCTGGAAGTCGGTCTCGTGACGTCGAGCAGTTGGAACTGCGGCGGTCCCTGGATCGAGCCTGAATACGCGAGCATGGGTCTATACCACCACACGCAAACCGTCGAAGGCCCGCTTAAATTTTCCGAAATCCTTCCGTTTCCGACCCTTCCCAAACGAACGCCTAAAGGTCCCGACGGTTTGCCCCTGTATTACAAAGATGTCGCGGTCCTGGCCACACCCGAGGCCCAACGACTGGCCGGCCACGAATTCATTTTTGAGCTGGCGCCGCCGGGAATCCATCGTATTGACCGGGCGGTCCTGACCAACACGCCAAGCGGCGATGAAGAGCAATACGGTCCAATGCACTTGTTCACGAAGGATTTTGCCGTCTTGGCTTCGACAACGAACACCGATCCGGAAGCCTTTAGAGAAATCACCCGCACAACACTGAAACCGAACGCAGAAGCGCAAACCTTCCGCTTCGAGCCGGTTCAAGCGCGATATGTCAAGCTCATCATACTCTCCGGCTATAACACCAAAGATGACAAGATTCAATTGGGTGAATTCGAGGTTTATTCAACGCAGGGCACGAACGTCGTCGGGGCCTACCATGCGGACGGCAGCAAGACGGCGGCCAATCTGTTGCATTACAGCTCGGCACTGGGCCAGGAGCGGGAATGGACCGCCGCGAATATTCACGACGGGAAGACATCCGGCGCAGAAGGAAGCTGGTGCTCGGCCGGGGCCCCGCGGCCCGTGATTGAAAATATCCACTCTATTGTCAATGTGACCGGGTATCTGGACAAACAAGGACGGTTAACCTGGGATGTCCCGCCGGGCAAATGGACGATTATGCGGTTCGTCTGCGCCAACACGGGAGCAAAACTGGTCCTGCCCAGTCCCAAATCCGGTGGGCTTGCCATGGATCATTTCAATGCCGAAGCGACCCGGATGCATTTCAATTACCTGATCGATCTTTTGGAGCAGGAACTCGGAAATTTAGAAGAGACAGCGTTGAAGCATACTTACGTGTGTAGTTACGAGCTAAGCGGCTCGACGTGGACGCCGGACTTGTTACAGCAATTCGAGACACGCCGGGGTTATGATATGACGCCGTACCTGCCGGTCCTGTTGGGTTCGGTCGTTTGCGATCATGAGACGACCGAGCGATTTCGTTACGACTTCCGCAAAACGCTGGGCGATCTCTTGGTTGACGCTTTCTACAAACCGGCCAGAGAGATATCCAACGAAAATGGTTTACTGCTCTGCGCCGAGGCGGGCGGACCCGGACCGCCTTTGCATCAGGTACCCGTCGATGCCCTAAAGGCGCTCGGTGCACTGGACATTCCACGCGGCGAATTCTGGAAAGAGCATAACGTCTGGGTCGTTAAGGAAACGGCGTGTGCGGCGCATATCTACGGCAAGAAGATCGTGGACATGGAAGCCTTCACAAGCTGGCGGCACTGGCAGGACGGGCCGTTCGATCTCAAGCCGATCGCCGATCGCGCGATGTGCGGCGGAACCAATCATTTTACCTTCCATACCTCCGCTCACAATCCGCCGGACGCGGGTTTGCCGGGCTGGGTGTATCACGCCGGAACGCATATCAATCCATCCCTGGCATGGTGGCCGAAAGCCGGAGCGTTTATCGACTACCTGTCACGATGTAGTTATCTGCTGCAAGAAGGACTGTTCGTCGCCGACGTCTGCTATTACTACGGCGACCAGGGATTCAACTTCGTGCCGCCCAAGCATGTCGATCCGTCTTTAGGGTACGGCTACGATTACGATGTCACCAATGCCGAAGTGATCCTGACCCGCATGAGCGTCGAGAACGGCCGGCTGGTTTTACCGGACGGGATGAGTTATGCGATCCTGGTCCTTCCCGAGCGGGAGGATATGGACCTGGCGGTTCTCAAAAAGATCGAAAAGCTCGTAAAAGCGGGCGCCACCGTCGTTGGCCGCAAGCCGACAAAAGCCAACGGCCTGACTGGCTATCCGCAGCGAGATGAGAAAGTCAAAACACTCGCCGGCACCCTCTGGGGACCGTGCGACGGCCAGACGGTCACAGAGCATCGATACGGAGAAGGCACGATCATCTGCAATCGCAGCCTCCGCGAGATTTTGCAGAGCCGGGGCACGGGGCCGGATTTTGGATTTAACAGCGCCAATGGGGAGAAAGCCGATATCGACTACATCCACCGCCGAACGCCGGAGGCCGATATCTATTTCGTCAGTAACAGAACCATGCAATGGCAAGACGTCGAGTGTACCTTCCGCGTCTTTGATAAGATCCCGGAAATGTGGGACCCGGTAAGCGGCAAAATGCACCCGCTCGGTGTTTATCGTTCCGTAGAAGGCGGGACACAAGTCCCCCTGCGACTGTCCCCCGCCGGGTCCGTCTTTGTCGTATTTCGTAAAGATGCTCCGAGAAATCATCTCGTCTCCGTGACCCGCGATAGCCGCCCAATCATACCGAACTCAGACATTGAAATCCTCCCCGGGCCATCCGCCAACTTGGAGTTGCGAGTCTTCCGACGCGGATCCTACGTCTTCAAAACGGCTCGTGGAAAACAGAAGAAAGCCGAGGTGAAAATTGTCCCGGCGTCTCATGAAATTACAGGCTCCTGGGACGTTCGATTCCCGGAAGGCTGGGGCGCTCCTACGGCAAAGACGTTCCCCGAACTTATTTCATGGACGGAAGCTTCCGATGAAGGCGTTAAATATTTTTCGGGCATTGCAACGTACCATAAAGAGTTCACGCTTTCCGCCAGACAGTTGCGGAGCAACAAAGCGGTTTATCTCGATCTTGGCCGCGTCCGATTCGTCGCCGACGTTTATCTCAACGGCAAGCATCTCGGCATCTTATGGAAACCGCCCTTCCGCGTAGAGATCACCGACGCAGCCGAAGTCGGCGGGAACGAACTCGTCATCGAGGTCGCGAACACCTGGTCGAACCGCCTCGTCGGCGACGCCAACTCGCCTGAAGGCCAGAGGTATTGCCGGACGAATATGACGAACTCACTGACCTGGGAGAAGCCCTGGAAGGAAACGCCGCTCCTCGAATCCGGTTTGCTGGGTCCAGTGCAACTGGTGACGGCAAAAAAGCGGAATATGAAGTTGCCAAAGTAGCGGAGCGAACAAGGGTATGCAACAAGTTGCACACCCTGCCAAATGGAGAAGTACACGTGAAACTGAAACGCTATGAAGGCAATCCAATCCTCTCCCCGCACCCGGCGAACGCGTGGGAGAATCTGGCCGTCTTCAACCCGGCCGCCTGGTACGACGAGGACAAAAAGCAGGTTTTGCTACTGTACAGAGCCGCTGAGGCGGATCCTGAATATAAATGCTATTTCGGTCTGGCCATAAGCAATGACGGCTACCATTTCGAGCGGGTCAGTGACAAACCGATGATCGGGCCCAGCATGGACGGCTTCGACGCCAGCACGATCCAGGACCCGCGCATGGTCAAAATCGGCGAGTGGTTTTACATTACCTATGCCTGCCGATTTTTCCCGTTCGGCCAGTTCTGGATACCGAAAGAGCAACAGTATAAACATCCCGTCTGCCCGCCGGATGTCCCTCGCGTCATTCGCAACAACGCCACGAGCACCGGTCTTCTACTCACGAAGGATTTCAAGACCTTCATCCGCGCCGGGCGGATCACCGATCCTTTGCTCGACGACCGCGACGTGATTCTCTTCCCGGAAAAAATCAACGGCCAATACTGGATGATCCATCGCCCGCTTGAATGGGTTGGTCCCGAGTACGGCGTCGAACAGGCCGCGGCGTGGATATCCTCGGCGGATGATCTGCTCGGATTTCGCACATCGAGCCTGCTCATCAAGCAAACGTACGATTGGGAAGCGGGCAAAATGGGCGTCAACACACCGCCCGTCAAGACCGATCATGGCTGGCTAACCCTCTATCACGCCGTCGGCTCCGACACGTACTATCGCATCGGGGCACTACTCCTGGACCTCGACGATCCGACGAAGGTCTTGCATCGCACGACAAATTGGATCATGCAGCCGGAAGAAAACTATGAAATTGATGGCTACTATCAAGGCTGTGTTTTTCCATGCGGCAAGGTCGTCATCGACGGAACGCTCTTCGTCTATTACGGCGCCGCTGATAAGTACGTGGGCGTTGCCACGTGTCCGCTCGACGAGCTTTTGGACTACCTGCTTTCGTGCCCGGCTTAAACGAAAGGAATCTCAATGAAGCTGCAACTTCACACCGTCGATATTCTCATCATCGCCGGCTACCTGCTCACCGTCATTGCGCTAGGTTGGTTCCTCTCCAAGCGGGCCTCGAAAGACCTCAGCGCCTACTTCCTCGGCGGCCGGTCCCTGCCCTGGTACGTCATCGGCACCTCCCACGGCGCCAGCGGCTTCGACATCACCGGCACGATGTGGTTCGTCGCCATGCTCTTCACCTACGGCGTCAAGGCCGCGTTCATCCCGTGGATCTGGCCGCTCTTCGACCGTGTCTTCCGCCAGGTTTATCTCGGCCCGTGGATCAGGCGATCCAACGTCCTGACCGGCGCCGAGTGGATGAAGACCCGCTTCGGCACCGGCTCCGGCGGCAACGTCTCGCACATCAGCGTCGTCCTCTACGCCCTGGTCGCGACGGTCGGTTTCCTCGGATACGCCTTCATCGGCATCGGCAAATTCGCGAAAGTCTTCTTCCCGTGGAACCTCGCCGTCGGCCCGCTCTCCTCCGCCGACGTTTACGCCATCCTCATCCTGATCGTCACCACCGCCTATCTTCTCCTGGGCGGCTGGTATAGCGTCGTGCTAACCGACCTGATTCAATTTCTCCTGCTGACGGTCGCTTCGGTATTCATCGCCGCGGTCGCCATTGATAAGGTCAGCCCCGACGCCCTCGCCAAAGTCGTGCCGGAGGGCTGGAACCAGCTACGTCTCGGCGCCAGGCTCGACCTGGACTGGAGCAACCTGATCGCCCAGCTTAACGACAAAATCGTCAACGACGGCTACTCCCTCTTCGGCGTCCTCATCATGATGATGTTGCTCAAGGGCCTGCTCGTGAGCATGGCCGGGCCGACGCCGGGCTACGGAATGCAACACGTCCTCTCGACGCGCAATCCGCGCGAAGCCGCATTGGAAAACTGGTGGATGTCCATCGTGCAGCTCGTACCGCGATTCCTGATGATTACCGGCATCGCCATCCTGGGCCTGGTTTACTTCAGCCCCCAGGTCAACGAGATGCTCGCCGCGGGTGAATCCTTCGACTTCGAGATAATTCTGCCGATGGTCATCCGGGATTTCGTCCCGGTCGGTCTGGTGGGCGTGTTGCTGGCCGGCTTGCTGGCCGCCTTCATGAGCACGTTCGATTCGACGGTGAACGCCGGAGCAGCTTACATCGTCAACGACATCTACAAACGCTATATCAAGCCGGACGCGCCCGCGAAACGCTACGTGCATTTCGGCTATTTCTGTTCCATTTTTCTCGTCCTCCTCGCTATACTCATCGGCGTTTTCAAAATCGAGTCCATCCACGACATCACCACATGGATCACGTTCGGCCTCTACGGCGGCTACGTCGCCCCGAATATCCTCAAATGGCACTGGTGGCGCTTCAACGGCTACGGCTACTTCGCCGGCATGATCGGCGGGATCATCGCCTCCCTCGCCCCCCTTCTGATCTGGCCCGAGATGAACAAAATGTACGTCCTCCCTTTCAGCCTCCTCGTCAGCACGCTCGCCTCGGTCATCGTGTGCCTCCTCACGAAGCCCGAAAACGACGACGTGCTCGAAAGCTTCTACCGCACCGTCCGTCCCTGGGGCTATTGGCGGCCGGTTTATCAGAAGCTTCTCAAGAAAAACCCCAATCTTCGAGCAAATACGAACTTCGCGCGCGACGCCCTTAACGTCGCCATCGGCATCGTCTGGCAACTCATGCTCATGGTCGTCCCGATTTGCATCGTCATCCGGAACAAGCCGCTCCTATGGATATCACTGGCCGTGTTAGCGGTCACATCCGTCATCATGAAGTTCACCTGGTACAACACCCTCGGCCCCGGCGACATGACCCTCACCGACGACGAGTAAATTGGCTTCGTTTTGAAAAACTAACCACGAATGAACTCGAATGAACGCCGACTCACCCAAAAGGAGTAGATTGGGTTTGTTTTGCAAAATGAACCGCCGATGAACGCTGTTTTCTGTAATTTGTGATACAAATTGACGCTGATTCGCAGAATCTTTAGAAGCTTTTGGACGGTTTTTGTAAAAATTTGTAAAATTTTAAGATCGTCCCAAATTCTTGAGTTTTTCAGGTTATGCGGCATGGCTGATTTCCCATTTGAGCAGCTTGATGTCACACCGTCCCTGCAGATTCATTCGCGATTGCCAATAGCGTCTCCA
>Ga0272442_10001043_pt1 | contig 42894 bp, 34 predicted proteins | sample SSMForm2O_FD_200262 | JGI IMG/M metagenome (GOLD analysis project Ga0272442, IMG submission 200262) | Marine sediment archaeal communities from Little Sippewissett salt marsh, Falmouth, MA, United States - SSM-Form-2O | ecosystem: Environmental > Aquatic > Marine > Wetlands > Sediment ...
GGGATGGCGATATTTGTTTTTATTCTGGATGTTTTTACACCCAAGAAGAAGCTGGCCGCTTTGGCAGGAGTCTTTTTCGGCCTGCTGGTGGGTGTGCTTATCAGCGGTACTCTAGCGCCGATCGTCGATATGATGGCTGAATCATATAGCGTTCAATTAACTCCGGAGGCGGTTTATGCAATCAAATGGATCATCGGGATATGTATATGTTATCTGACCATCACGATCGTAATGCAGACCAAGGACGACGTGCGCTTCGTGATCCCCTACGTGGAATTTGCCAAGCAGACCAAGGGAGCCCGGCCGCTGGTTCTGGACACCTCGGCCATTATCGACGGGCGCATTGTGGACCTATGCCAGAGCAAATTGTTCGATGCGCCGCTCGTGGTGCCGCGCTTCGTGCTCAATGAGCTTCAGCTTATCGCGGATTCGGCCGACAAACTCAAGCGCAATCGCGGAAGGCGGGGGCTCGATATTCTGAACAAGATGCAGACGGATCCCGTCATCGACGTGGAGATCGATGACAGTGTGGTTGCCGAGGTCGAGGAAGTCAGAGGCGTCGATCAGAAGCTGATGATGTTTTCCAAGGCCTTCAACGGGCGGCTGGCCACAACGGATTATAACCTCAGCAAGGTTGCGAGGGTGCGTGAAGTGGACGTGGTCAATATAAACGATCTGGCCAATTCGCTTAAAGTCGTGGCCCTACCCGGTGAGACGATGCAAGTGAAAATCATTAAGCCGGGCGAAGAGGCGGAACAGGGCATCGGGTATCTCGATGACGGGACCATGGTCGTTGTCGAGGGCGCCCGCAACAAGATCGGACGAGAGTTAATGATTAGTATCACCAGCTCGCTTCAAACTTCCGCCGGGAAGATGATCTTCGGCAAATTCGAGGGATTCGTGCAGGAGACGGGCAACGAAAATCGCAGAAAACCCTATCGAAGGTCGACCCGTTCAAATTCATCAGGGCCCAACAGGAACAAAAAATCATAACCTGTGAACAAAAGTGACGAAAGTTGAGAGTGACTAAAGTGCCAAAAGTTTAAGACGGCGCTGACACACTTTTGTTCGCTTTAGTCACTTTTCTTTTCGATCCGGATTTCAAAAGGCAGACCAGGAACGACGCCACACCGAGCAGATAACCAACGGCAAACAACCACGGATGGAAATACGAAGCATAATCCGGCTCAGTGATATGCACGCCGCCGATGCAAAAAGATTCGATCACAATCAGGGCCGACAGCGAAAAGGCGATCCAATCCCACAAGGACGTCTTGATGGGCCGAGCGAAACAAGAACAGCAAAGAATGACGACGGCGAACACGAGCACCGTCATGGAAATGAGAACGGGGTAAAAGACCGGCGACGCCCAGGTGACGGGTATGAGGAACAGGATGTCCCAGTCCATGATGGAGGCGGGCCAGTCGAGCAGGATCTTGAGCCAGACATAGTAGAAGATATCCCAGACGGCAAAAATGACCATAAAATAAGCAAAGCGTTGCTGGCGATTTCGACCGAATAACCACGCGCCCGTGAAAATAAAGACGATCGTAGCCCCCTCTCTTCCGATTTCCGTCAGCAGAATTCTCAGGGACGTGGCATCCCGGCCGAATACGGTCATGGGAAATGTAAATCCATCGGGATGAAAAATCGCCCGCAGATACACCACGACCGCGGCTTCGATGTATCCAAACGCGATACTGAAAACGATAGCCAGACAGAGTCGTTTGAGCATGGTTTTAAAAGGCTCGGAAAAAATCTCTGTCGGTTTCTCATACTCGCGCACCGTGTTACACCCTCTGCAATTCTTTCAATAGGGTTGGAATGATTTTGTCCTCCGGGACGATGGAGATCCGCCGGCCGTTGCGATAGAGATAAGCCTTGTTCTTGGCCGCACAGACGGCCAGTTCGGCGTCGGCGGCCTCGCCGGGACCGTTCACTACACAACCCATCACGGCCACGCGCAACGGTTTGTCGATCCGGCGCAGAGCTTTTTTCACACGGCGCGCCAGCTTGACGACGTCGATTTCGGCCCGGCCGCAGGTCGGGCAGACGATCAGCTCCGGATTCGAGCGCTCGCGAAGGCCGAGCGCATCGAGAATCTGCCGCGCGATTCGAACCTCTTCAACGGGATTGCCGGCGGCGCTGACCCGGATTGTGTCACCGATACCTTCTGCCAGTAATGTGCCCAAAGCAACGGCCGAAGGAATCACCGCATCTTCAGGCAAGCCGGCGTGCGTCAAGCCAAGGTGGAGAGGATAATCGAACGTCTCAGCCATCCGACGGTTGATCTCGATGGTCCGAAAGACATCGCTGCTCTTTGCACTAAGAACCAACCGTGTGAAGTGGCGATCCTCAAACAGGCGAATGTACTTTTTCATCTCCCTCAACATCAGAGCGACGCGTCTTTGGGCGGGGACCGACTGTTTTTTGAGATCTCTGATACTGGCCTCATTGACGCCGACGCGGATCGCCGTCTCGTGCCTTTTGGCGGCGTCTATGATTCGCAAAATATCCTTTCGATTCTTAATGTTCCCCGGATTCAGTCTCACCTTGGCCGCACCGGCTTCGATGGCTTCAACGGCCCTTTCGGCGCTGAAATGCACATCGGCAACCAAAGATACATCGACCTTCCGAACGATTTGAGCGAAAGCCGCCGTGTCGGCGCGCCGGGGCACGGCGATCCGGACCAGTTGGCAGCCGGCCCGCACGAGTTGATTGATCTGCCGCACACACCGGCTGATATCCACCGTCGATACCTTCGTCATGGACTGAATAACGATTGGGGCGGACGAGCCGATCTTGACGGACCCGACCTTAATGATTTTTGTTTTTCTTCTCTTAATCATCTTAGGAACCACAGCTTATCTCGGAACCCGTCCAACACCTTATTATTTTTTCACCCATTTTAGTTTGGCGATATGGATGCCTTTCAAGCTCGGCATTAGAGAAGCGATATAGTACTTTCCCTTATGAAGGAGAGTCTCCGGAGCCGCGACGGGCAGCGTGGCGACCTCGAGGCGGTTGTCGTTGATTCCGAAATGGAGCGGATCGGAAGAACGGAACACGGTTGCATGGTTACGACGCCCGTACCGTTGCGTATTGAAGAGATAATAGTGTTTCGATTCGGGTAAATACACGACGTGGGGACACTCGGCGCAGTACGGTCCCTTGCCATAAGCGCTGCCTTCGGCCACGATGATGGACGGTCCCCAGTTCTGCAAATCCGTGGAAATTCGACAGTAGTTCACGCCGCGATGGTTTTTCGCCGGGGAGCGCATCGAGTGGGCCGTATAGTAGCAATGGTACTGATCGCTGACTTTCAGAATCATCGGATCGCGGGCGTGTTCGCCTTCGCCTTCGTTGAACATTCCGGTCTTGCCGTTTTTGCCGATCACCCGCGTGAAGTTTTTACCGTCTTGGCTCGTCGCCCGGCAGATGTTCATCCAATCACCGTAGAACATATGATAGGTCTCGTCGATTCTAATCACATGGGGGGCCTGAAGCCCGCCGGGCGCTTCGCCCACGGAAGGATCGCCTTCCATTGCGATACCCATCGGCTTCCAGTGGGTATCGGTCAGATTCTTGCCTTCCCAGCGGTAAAAGAATCTCGTATTGCCTTTCTTTCCACCGGCGGTTGTCTTGCGAATACAGGACCAGAGCTGCCACGTCCCGTCCGCCGCCCGCCAGACGGCGAAGTCCACCGGCTCTTGCCTCTCGGTGGCGTACTTGTGATCCATCGGACTGCCCGCCACCTGCCACCACGGTTCGTCAATCACCGGCACCAGGATCGGTTCGGACGAAGCGTTTCCATACGAAGTGATACCCAAAACAAAAAAAAGAATGAATGATAAGAATAGCCGCCTCATTTCAAAGCTCTCCAAAAACCGAAACTCCGTGTCAAGGACGTCCTCCGTAAGGAATCCCAAGGATCGCCCTCGAATCGCGGGCGAGCCTGTCCCGAGCGGAGCCGAGGCAATGCCCGCGAGAGGAACATACTATCAGGAGTTCCGGCTTATATCAAGCTGATTGAGCCGCTTCCGGTTTGCAGATGGAGCTGTCCCGTTCCCTGGCCGATCGCACCGTTGAGTTTCTTCTTGCTGACGTTTCCGCGGATCGTGATGGGCCGTTCCGTCTTGACCGAGCCGTAGCTGGTGGATAGATCGACCCGACCGCCGAAGCCGGGAGGGGCCGTAAAGTCGATGCTCCCGTAGGAGGTCACCAGGTCCGCCGTCATGTCGGCGGGAGAGCCCGAGCAGACGATATCGAGATCTCCGCTGCCGGATTTGGCGATAAGATCCGGTGTAGTGAACTGCCGGCACGTGATACGTCCGTAGGAGGTGGAAAAATCCGCGGCATCTGATGCGGCTGCCGTCACTTTGATGCTGCCGCTGCCCGAATGCAGTTTAATCGAATCGCCCGTCAATTTCTCGCAGACGACTGAGCCATAGGAGGTGTGTGCATCGCAAACGCTGAACGAGGCGTTCGTGAGTTTGATTGTCCCGCTGCTGCTCTTGAGATGAATATCACCCTCTGACATATCCCTGCAGGTGATTGGACCGTAGGACGTATGGAGCTGGGCCGAGCCCTTGATATCCTCGGTGGTAATCGAACCGCTGTCGGACCTTGCCGCAATGTTGTCGCCGGAGATGTGCCGGTACGTGACGGAACCGTAGGACGTATGGAGATCGACCGAGCCATCGATGTTCTCGGCGGTGATCGAACCGCTGCTGGTTTTGCCGCGTACATTTCCATTGATATCGCCGACCTTGATCGTACCATACGAGCTGCCGCATTCGAGGTTCGTCTGCCTTGGAATGGTGATGGTGTAGCTGATGCTTATCGAACGATTGTGTCCGGTCTGCGGCTTGTCGGCCTCGACCGTCAGTGTGTCGCCGACCATCTCAAGCGCAATTTCCACCTGCTCGGCCAATTCCTGTGCTTCCTCTTCGCTGGGCGCTCTGCCGCAAATCTCGGCCACAACGATGCAATCTGTCACGTCGGCGCCGGTGACGGTGACGGAGCCGTGGCTGGTTTCCACTGCGAGCGTCGAACCTTCGGCGAGCGGGGCCTGCCGTTCAACCATCCTCTCATATTGGGCCTGCGACCAACAACCCAGATGAATGTCACAGCCGATTTGGAGCAAAAAACCGCCGAGACAGCCACTCACGAGTAAGATTGTCCGAACGTTCTTCATTTTCGGTTCTCCCGAAGTTGAATGTTTGTCATTCCCGCGAAAGCGGGAATCTATGAAAGTCGCGATAATTCAGGATCCCTGCTTTTGCAGAGATGACGTGCGAACCGTTTCCTTCGACCTACCTTATCTTTATCGAGCCGTTATGCGTTTCGAGATACAGGTTTCCTTCGCCATTTCCGATCGTTCCGGTCAGCTTGTTCTTGCTCACTTTCCCGGTCACTGTGATCGGCAGATCGGTATGGACGGAGCCATTGTTCGTAGAGGCATTCACCCGGGCGGAAAAACCAGGCGGCGCTGTAAAGCCGATCCCGCCATTGTGTGTGACGATCGAGACATCACAGACCGATGGGGCCGCTTCGGAGTACACAACATCGACGCCGCCATTGTGCGTGTGCAGCTTGGCGTCGCCGGAAATTTCCCGGCAATTGACCGAACCGTTATGGGTTCTGAGCACGGTCGTGCCGGCGACGTTTTCGGCCGTCGTTTTGCCGTTATGCGTTGTCGCATCGATATGGCCGTTAATATCGACGATGCGTACGGACCCATTGTGGGTCGATAATTCCAGGTTCGTCTGATTTGGCATCTGAATGTCGTAGCTGACGCTCACGGATTTATTGATTAGGTGGGTTGGCTTGTCGATTTTCGCGGTGAGCCGGTTGCCGGAGGGAACGAGTGTTACACTAACCTGATCGGAGAGTTCCTGGGCCTCTTCGTCGGTCCTCGCCCGCGTGACGATTTTGGCGGTCAGTTGGCATTCGGCGATGTCGGCGCCATGGATCGTGATCGAGCCGTTATGCGTTTTAGCGGCGAACGTCGAGCCCGGCGACAGCGGGGCCGACAGCTCGACCGTGCGCTCGTATTTGCCCAGCATGGTGCAACCCAGGTTGATACAGCAGCCGGTCAATAGCACGAACATACACAGCAGACAGCCCAGGGATACTTTTATCATGTGCCGGTCTTTCATTTCATTGTCCTTTCTTCTTAAATTGAATGGATCCTACTTCATTCTCACGGTCATTCACGGCTCTTTTCACAATTAGTCGCTTACCCTATACATTTGTTTCAGAAAAAAAGCTTTTTTCGCCCAAATTTGGCTTGTTTACTGTTTTTTCTCAATAAACAGCTTTCTCTCACTATATTAGGTTCAAGAGAATCGCGATCTTGTCAAGCTTTCTGTGCCTCCAAATCACATGTTTCTCCCCTTCAAAAGTCGTTTTTTCACAAAAAGGGCCGTGTCCGAACCTCGGAAACCTCAAAGAACGCCGACGCGCCCGAATGCGAAATAAAAGAAGTAACTCCTTCCGAACTCGGAGATCAAACGCTTGAGCGTGGCTTGATGATTATCGGGCCTCATACTGCTTCTCAATTGGACAAATTTCACGTAGCGTTGAATGGTTCCGCGCTTGATGTTGAAGGTGTTCAAGTCGAATTTCATGCCCTGAGATCCGAAGTAGATCACCATTGCTTCTTCATAAAGGGTGGGAATACCATCGTAGTCGAATTGCTTGAATTGTTCCACGCTCGCCGTGATCTTATCCACTTGGCCCGTCAATAAATAGCACGCCATAAGATATTCGAACGCCATTTCGTTGGTGGGATTGGAAACGAGCAATTCCGTCAAAATCGGTTCGACGGATTTGTCGCCGGTTCCCAGATATTCCTCGCGATGCATACGAGAACGGATGGTGTCGATGTAAGTCGCTTGATCCGAGGTGAAGCCATTGTCCAGTGACTTAAGAAGAGACCGGGCCTTCTGACGATAAACAAGGTCTTTTGTGAGCGCGTTGAGAAAAATCCGGGCGGTCTTGTTTTGTCCCTTGAGGATGTTGATCCAGGCTAATTTTTCAACGACAATCCCGGAATGGTTCCTTGCGGTCAGAATCTCCGTCGCCAGTCTCTCGGCGGTGTTAACGCGACCGAGCTCCATGTAAATATCGCACAGTTTCAATTGCGTGAGAGCAGAGGCCTTTTTCTCGTGCGTCAAAAGCAGTCCGTCAGGCGTTTGAGGGAACTCGAACATATCATAGGGCAATCTCCCGGTATGATACAAAGCGCGATTGACGTAATGGTTGAAATAGACGTTGCTTTGGCCTTTAGGCAAAGTCCGGCTGAGCTCGAGAATCTTGCCCCATTGTCGCTGGAGAGAATAGTCATGGGCCTGGAGGAGCGGCTTGCTCATCCGGTCATAAGTGAAATAAAGTCCCGCGCCCGCCAAGACCATCGGGAACACGACCCACACGCTTTTCCTGAATACAATCGGAAGCCACCGAGTCCATTCGGCTCCAGCTTGTTTTTTCTTTTTCTTGGGCTTGCCGGGACGTTTCTTGGGCTGTAACCCGATCTTTCCGAACACTTGCTTACCCAGAAGCATAAGCATTGCGCTGAGAGGAACGTAACCGTACAGAATGATGATCGAGACGTCTGAAAAAGTATCCGAGCCTCGGCTCGCCGACGAGACAAGAGATCCCAAATCAGCAAAGGTCTGTCGGGGTGGCACGAGGAAGACGTACTGAGCGAGGCACCAGACGATCCCAAAGCCGGCGGGTATCGCCAAGGCCGTCAAAACGAAATCCTTGCGGATGAAGATTCCGTAGATCACGGTCATGAGCGAGAAAATCAATATTCCCCCCGCCCCGGCCAGCCAGAAGAACGCCGCTCCCATAAGGCCATACACCAATAAACGAACCCCCCATTGACGCAAAGGCAGTCTTTCGAAAATAAGCGAACAGACCAGGCCCAGAGACACAACCAGGCAGGCGACAAGAGGGTGTTGATAGTGACTATAGATCAACACGAGCAAGACCGCGGGCAGAGAGCTTAGAACCGTAGCCCGGGCGTAACCGACGACAACAAGATGGCGCCGGGTCAATTCGCACAAACATAAGGCCGAGAGCGCAACGATCAGAGCGCCGAGCCACGAATAATAGTAGCCCTGAGAGAGAAATCCGGATACGACCATAACGAATCCGCCCGGCAGTCGCAGGGCGTTGTTCAGAAACGACCATCCGGTAAGGAAAATGGGGGCATCCGGCAGAATGATCCCGAAACACTGATAGATCAGACGCGGCTCCACAACAAGCCAAAGATACAGCATAGCCAGCAAAAAGAAAATCAGATTGTGCGGAATCTGTCTTATTCTATGCAGCATGCGTTGCCAGCTCCTATAACCACACAGTCACTCACGTTCCAGCCATGGATCGGATGGTTTAACCACAGGCGTTGCCCCGGTAATGGGAATGTCCAAGGCTACCGGAGGTTCGGAGCGAACGATCCGGGCCAGGAGCGATTTGCTCACCGTAACGCGATCCTCAATCAACTCAGGGACACTGAACGTCTCTATCAGCGAGTCATAATAGTCCGGGTTCTTTTGTGGCAAAACAAAGGGCTTGTGGACTTCGCCGGCCGCGCCAACATAGCTCAGATATGTCCTGGTCAAGGCCCCTCCCTGACGCTTACTACTGAATGCGATCCACCGGCTATTGCCAGACCAACTGTGCCACGATTCGGAATACGGACTATTCACATTCAGCTTGCGATAGTCACCTGTGTCCAAATTCATAAGGTAAAGGTCGCTGCTCGACTGATAAATGGGAAAGCAACCGTACCGGCACATACAGAACAAAAGAAAACGGCCGTCCGGCGATATCCTCGGCAACAGAATGCTCAGTCCCGTCTCATCAGCGGACAGCACCGTCTCGGCTTTGCCCCATTGGTTCGTCTCGCTATCATAAGCAATGCGACGAAGGTCATACTTAACCTTGTCGTAGTTCTTTGGAGGCACCGTGTCCCGGTCCTGCCAGAGAACTGGAGCGCTGCAAAAATAGAGAGTCCGACCGTCCGGAGACCACGTCGGATAGGTCTCGAGCCGGTCCTTGTCGGCCAGTTCCCTCGGGGATGTCACTTTCTCACCATCGAGGTGATAGCAAAGTAACGCTGAATCGAGGTCCACAACGTCCCGGACTTCCATGCCGCCGGCGTGAAAAAATTGACGAACCTTGTTGATCGAGTACACGGCCAGTCGGCCGCTCGGATGCCAGGCGGTGTAGCCCCATTTGGTGCCGATCTTGCGGACATCGCCATTGCGAGCCAACAGGGTGTTGCTGCCGTATCTCTGACTGCGCAGACAGATCGTCATCGTATCTGACATATTGCCCGCAAAGCTGTGGCAGTTGAGACACCCTTTGCCCAAGGAACGCCCCTGCATGACTGGCGACACATCAAAATCGGTCAGGTCACGCTGAAAAATCCCCATGTCGTTCCACATATTATAGACCGGTTTCATAAACCGATACACGAGTGTCCGGCTGATATCCTCATCCGCGATCGTATTGACAATGCGTCGAAATTGCAGCCATTCATTCTCCGCATTCCTGACGAAAACGTCTACAAAAAGCTCCCGGCCTTTGTTGGCGCCAAGCAGGATTCGCCAGTTTCTCTGAGGGATGCATATTCGGCCCGTCCTACTGGCAATTTCTATAGCCGGGCCGCTATTGGAATGAATCCTGACGCTATAAGCCTGTCCCGTTTCGAGGATTCTGAAATTCAAAGGCGCGATGTTGCATGGAATGACTAATCCGGAGTAGTCCGGGGAAATATTGGGCTCGCGCGCAATGGGTAGGCCCTCTCCGATGACCTTTGAGGGTGAGAATATAAGCCACAGGCCCGGAAGGAGGATAACGACGCAAAATATACCTATGACAAGAGGCCCTTTTTTCATTGTTCTCCAACAGTTAGCCACCTCATGGGGCTCGAATATTCGATGAATCACCACCGGATTATAGACGACTTGCCATTTATCTACAACCCGAGATTTTGCTTGACGAGTCGACGGCCAATCTAGTATAAATAGGGATATCACTATTGGTTTATCGGACTAATACTGAGGGTGTGTATCTTAAATCCATATTTTCACGCCCTTGCCGACTACCCAATGGGGCGCGGAAAGGGCAGGAAGGAGGTTACGCATGCCTTGAGGAAACAATCCGGGCGGATACGGATTAAGAACAACAAACATGATGCCGAAATCACTGTATTGCTTTCGGATGTAACCAAAACATGATTATTTTTATATTTTCTTGAAGGAGATCTATCATGTGTCGAAGATTTTTGTTTGTAATGATCGTAATGATTTTGGGATTAGCCCCACTGAATCGGGTTTATGGTTCCGTACCGGATCTCATCGCCTGGTGGACGTGTGATGAAGGGGCAGGTAATGTTGTGGGTGATACTTCCGGCAACGGTCACGACGGAACCTTCGTGTATGGCGATCCAGGCTGGACCGAGGGTATCCGGGGCAGCGCCGTGGAACTGTACGGGCCCACTTTGGTTGAAGTGCCCCCGATTGACATGGAGCTGACGGAAGCCACGATGGCCGGATGGATCAAGCCGGACGGTTCCCAGCCGGACTGGTCGTCGTTCATTATGACCCGCACTCCCGGTCTTGCGACCGGTTTCAACGTCCTCGGCTATCAGTTGGCCTATCACTGGAATGATACGTCAACGTCGTGGGACTACCGCGGAGGCGATATGATCGCGTCCGATGACTGGACCTTTGCCGCCGTCGTGGTCGAGCCTGATCAGGCAACGTTTTATGTCAATGGTGTGCCAGGATCCGTCAACGCAATTACGCATGGCGCTTGCACGTGGAACAGCCCCATCTATCTGGGCGGTGACGGCAATGATGAGTGGATCGCACGTCGAATGAACGGCGCTCTGGATGATGTGTCGTTGTTCAGCCGGGCACTCACAGAAGAAGAAATTAAGGTTATCATGGATGGTTTAGGCGCCTATCCGAAGGCATCAGGTCCCAATCCGGCTAACGGCGCCATGCACATGGATACGTGGGTGACCCTTTCCTGGAAAGCCGGGGACTTCGCCGCCTCGCACGATGTGTATCTGGGTGAAAACGTTGACGATGTAAACGACGCCTCCAGGGACTCCAACGTATTCCAGGGAAATCAGGTCACTGAATTCTATGTCGCCGGCTTCCCGGGTTTCGCTTATCCGGAAGGGCTTGTGCCGGGTACGACCTATTATTGGCGCATCGACGAGGTGAATGCACCGCCGGATGAAGCCGTCTATAAGGGTGACGTCTGGAGCTTTTCGATCCCACCCAGGAAGGCCTATGCCCCTGATCCGGCCGATGGGGCCGACTCTGTCGCCTTGAATGTGCAGCTTAAGTGGACGCCGGGTTTGGGTGCGAAATTGCATACGGTGTACTTCGGTGAGGACTTTGACACCGTCGCAAATGCCACCGTTGGAATGCCCGCGGGAATGGCCAGTTACAATCCGGGTCCCCTCAAAGCAGCTAAAATATATTACTGGCGTGTCGATGAATTCGATGCCATGACGACGTATAAGGGGAACGTCTGGAGCTTTACGACGGAGGGCGCCGTAGGTAATCCCAGTCCGGCTGACGGGGCGGTGGACGTCACGCAAAACCCCATGCTGACCTGGACGGCTGCTACCCCCGCCGCTTCACACGAAATATACTTCGGCTCCGACGAAGAAGCCGTTCGAAATGCCACTAAAGCATCGCCGGAATTCAAAGACACCAAGGCCCTGGGCGACGAGAGCTACGATCCCGGTAAGCTGGCCTGGAATACGTCTTACTACTGGCGCATTGATGAAGTCAACGACACCAATCCCGACAGTCCGTGGGTAGGAAGAGTCTGGAGCTTCACAACCGCCGATTCCATGATCATCGACGACTTTGAGGGATACACCGATGACGACGTGGCGGGTGAGGCCATTTGGCAGCACTGGATCGATGGATTTGGCGTTGCCGATAATGGCGCCCAGGTCGGTTATTTACTTCCACCCTATGCTGAGCAAACCATTGTCAATGGCGGCCTGCAATCCATGCCGCTGCTTTATAACAATACGGCAGGCGTGACGAATTCGGAAGCGGTGCTGACATTGAGCAAGGCTCGCGACTGGACCGAGGAAGGCGTTGCCGATCTATCATTGTGGTTCCATGGTGCTCCGGCTTCCACCGGCAGCTTCGTGGAAGGACCGGTCGGCACCTATACCATGACGGGATCGGGCAGGGATATCTGGGACAATGCGGACGCGTTCCACTACGCCTACAAGACGCTCATCGGCGCCGGCTCCATCGTTGCGAGAGTTGAGAGCCTCCAGAACACGAACGCCTGGGCGAAGGCTGGCGTTATGGTCCGCGAAACCCTGGATGCCGGCTCCAAGCACGGGATGATGATCATCTCAGCCGCTTCAGGCGCCTCCTTCCAAAGACGTACCGATACGGACGGCGCTAGTACCAGCGATGACGTAGCAGATATTGCTGCGCCGTATTGGGTGAAGATTGAGCGCACCCCAGCCGGTATGTTTGGAGCTTCTTACTCGGAAGATGGAATTACCTGGAGATCGGCGGGCGCATCGCTGAATATTTCCATGGGCGCGACGGTCCATATCGGTTTGGCGGTGACCAGCCACGATGCCGCTCTGACGTGTGAAGCCGTGTTCTCGAACGTCACGACGACCGGAAACGTGAGCGGCCAGTGGACGAACCAGGATATTGGTATCGCCAGCAACGCCGCCGAGCCGCTGTACGTAGCGGTCTCCAATGCTTCCGGTTCACCGGCTGTCGTGGCCAATGACGATCCGGCGGCGGCGCAGATCGACGACTGGACCGAGTGGCGCTTCCCGTTACAGGACATAGCCGATCAGGGTATCAACCTGGGGAACGTCGATAAGATCGCGATCGGCCTGGGCAGTAAGTCCGGCATGGCATCTGCTGGCGGTTCAGGCACGATGTACATTGATGATATCCGGCTGTATCGACCCGCTCCGTAACTACCAGCCGCAACCGTAAGTCTCGTTGATGTAACGTGATGAATTGGTTTAAAATGGGGCCTATGTTGAGCAATTCGACATAGGCCCCTTTGTTTGGGAGAGAGTTGCTTCGGAAAGGGGCAGTCGAGAAATCCTCTTATGCGAACAAAACCGGCTTTCGGACGGAATCTCATCAAGTGCATACGCCCAATTGCCGATCCATGATCTGAAGTTTTCTCTTGACAAAATGTGGCGTTATTCCATATAGTGAAATAAGGTGAATGAAACAGATGATTGATCTTTTAGCCGTTCCAAAAGCTCATTACGCATTGATGACGATCAACGAGCCATTTCAAGGCTTGGAGGAAGGAGGTGGTGACACGTCGATACACATTATTCGGGGGTGGACGTTAGTCTAATATCGTAAAAGTTGTATCATGATCAATGTTCTTATTTAAAGGAGGACTATTATGTGTAAAAGATTGATGTATCTGGCAACGTTTAGCTTCGTGCTGAGTTTGGCTCTCACCGGCCCGGCGCAAGCGGCGGATCCCGATCTGGTTGCTCACTGGAAGTTGGATGACGGTTCCGGAACAATCGCTGTTGATTCCAGCGGCAACGGCAATGACGGTACCTTCGTCGGGGAACCGCAGTGGGTCGCAGGGAAGTTGGGCGGCGCGCTGGATTTCGATGGAAATAGCGAGTATGTGGATTGCGGCAACGACGAAATATTTGGTATCACCGATGCCTTTTCTCTGACTATCTGGATTAACTGGCGAACGCCTACAGTGACTTGGCAAACGGTTATCGCCAAGGGAGATAACACCTGGAGAATCGCCAGAGGCGGCGATACGCAGACCATGGACTTTGGTTTCGACGACGGAACCCGAGGTTGGGCGGCTGCGAGAACAGCAAGCGATTGTCCCTTGAATGAATGGCATCACGTGGCCGCGACGATTGACAAAATCGAAGGAGCGAAAATCTATCTGGACGGTGTTTTGGAAGGGACCAATCCCGATACCGGGGGCATCTCTTCTGGTGGCACCAACTATCCCGTGCTTATCGGTGAGAATGCGCAGGCTACGGGACGTTATTGGGTTGGACTTATTGACGATGTCCGTGTCTATAAACGGGTGCTGGCCGAGTCGGAGATTCTGGGTGTCATGGCAGGCGGCGGAGCCGAGTATCCGCTTGCGTCCGGCCCGAGCCCGGCCGACGGGGCGCTCCACGCCGACACATGGGTGACGCTTTCCTGGCGGGCGGGTGACTCTGCCGTCTCGCACGATGTCTATTTGGGTGAGGATCTCGACGTCGTTAGCAACGCCACACCAGACGCCGACGTATTCCGGGGCAATCAGGTAGCAACATTCTACGTCGCCGGATTTCCCGGATTTGCCTATCCGGAAGGTCTCGTGCCGGGCACAACCTACTACTGGCGGATTGATGAGATCAATGATGTGGATCCGAACAGTCCGTGGAAGGGCGATGTCTGGAGTTTCTCCATTCCACCTAAGACGGCGTATAATCCCGATCCAGCCGACGGCGCCGAGTTCGTGGATCCGAATACTGTAACACTGAGCTGGACGGCAGGTTTCGGTGCGAAATTGCATACCGTATTTTTCGGCGACGATTACGATACCGTAGCGAATGCCACAATGGGCATCCCTTCAGGAACGACAACCCATAGACCCGGTGTCCTTGATTTAGAAAAGGTTTACTACTGGCGGATCGATGAGTTTGACGGTATCGAGACGTATCAAGGCGACGTCTGGAGCTTTACGACGCCGGGCGCCGTTGGAAATCCGAATCCGGCTTATGATGCGACGGACGTCGGGATGAACGCAATCCTGAGCTGGACGCCGGCCGACAGTGCCGCCTCGCACGAGCTTTACTTCGGGACGGACAAAGAGGCCGTGCGCACCGCCGATACCAGTTCGCCCGAGTACATCGGTTCCAAGGCGCTGGGCGCCGAAAATCATGATCCCGGATTGCTTGAGCCGGATACCACGTACGCTTGGCGCGTGGATGAAGTTGACGCTCAGGGCAATACGGCGAAAGGACCCGTCTGGATCTTCACGACAGGTGGCTCCCTGATCGTGGATGACTTCGAAGCCTACACCGACGACGATGTAGCCGGCGAAGCCATTTGGCAGACGTGGATCGATGGCTTCGGTGTCGCCGATAACGGCGCGCAGGTCGGTTATCTGGTGCCACCGTATTGCGAGCAGACGATCGTTCATGGCGGCTCTCAGTCTATACCGCTTGTATACACCAACGAAACCGGCGTAACGAATTCGGAGGCGTCTCTGACATTGACGTCGCCGCGGGACTGGACGCTGGCGGGTGTCGCCGATCTGTCGCTTTGGTTTAGGGGCAGTTCGGATAATGCGGCTGAGCCGCTGTACGTGGCAGTCTCCAATAGCGGAGGCTCCCCCGCGGTGGTGGCCTACGACGATCCGATTGCGGTCACGTTCAGCGCGTGGAAGGAATGGACGATCTCATTACAGGCTTTGGCCGATCAAGGGATCACCCTGACCAACGTGGATAAACTCGCCATCGGCCTGGGCAGCAAATCCGGATTAACCGCGGCCGGTGGTACAGGCACGCTATTCGTTGACGATATCCGGCTGAATCGGCCGTAAATCTCATTAATGTAATGTGATTGAATGGTTTAAAAAGGGGCCTATATCAAACCGGTAGAGGCCCCTTTATATTCGTAAGCACCATGGCAAGCCATCACCTTTGTGCAGTACGTATGGTTTTCTGCAACCATCAGGCACGTGTGTGTCTAATGGATTCGGAGGTTTTCGATTGACCGGTCCGGAGTGATTTGGTATACATACTAATGGTAAAGTTCGCACCTGATGCGGCCGTTATCTGAGGAGTGCCGAGGTTAGAAGAAAGGAGGTGGTGTCAGATCTCGAAAATTCATCGTGGCCGACACGGGCATATAGTGATGCCGAGAATTATGGTTGGTTGTGTACTTATTCACTCTCTTTTACTAAAGGAGGATTATTATGTGTAGAAAACTGGTTTATTTCATTTCTTTTGTTGTGACGCTGAGTGTTGCAAGTAATGTCTCTGCGGATCTGGTGGCGCACTGGAGCTTTGATGATGGCTCCGGAACCAGCGCTTTTGACTCAAGCGGCAACGGCAACGACGGTACTGTCCAGGGTAACGCAGAGTGGGTGAATGGTCAGCTCGGCGGCGCACTTCAGTTCGACGGTTCCGGCGCTCGCGTCGTGGCTGCGAATATTCCATTCGATAATCGAAGTTTCTCTGTCATGATGTGGGTCAATGCGGTGTTGTATACCGGCGAACAAGTCGTCTTCTCAACAGGGCTAACAGGTTCAAACGATACGGATATGCATTTTCGCATCGGTGGCGAGGGCAGCGGGAATGTGCCGCCAGGTGGAGTCCGCATGGGATTCTACAACAATGACCTCGACACGGCCGGCGGGATTATCGAGGAGAATACCTGGTATCACATCACCTTCTGGTACGATTTTGAGAATCAAAACAGAAGGATTTACGTGGACGGCGTGATGGAAGCGGAGGGTTCTGCAAATCCTTATCTCGGGACCACAGGAGATACCGTTATTGGTGCATGGGGTACCGGCCAGTGGTTCAGGGGCATTATCGACGATGTGCAGGTCTACAGCCACGCGCTGACGGACAACGAGATTTTAGCCGCGATGCAAGGTCTCGAAGGATACCCCTACGCCTCGAGCCCAAGCCCGGCGGACGGAGCGCTCCACGAGGACACCTGGGTGACCCTGTCCTGGCGGGCGGGCGATTTTGCCGTCTCGCACGATGTCTATCTGGGCGAGAGCCTTGACGAGGTGGACGCCGGGACCGGCGATACATTCCGGGGCAACCAGGGCTCGACGTTTTATGTGGCCGGCTTTCCGGGGTTTGCCTATCCGGAAGGTCTGGTCCCAGGGGCGACCTACTACTGGCGAATTGATGAGGTCAACGAGGCCGATCCGAACAGCCCCTGGAAGGGCGCTGTCTGGAGCTTTTCGATCCCGCCCAAGACGGCTTATAATCCCGATCCGGCCGATGGGGCCGAGTTCGTGGACCCGAATGTTGTAACGCTGAGCTGGACGCCCGGTTTCGGCGCCAAGCTGCACACGGTATATTTCGGTAATGATTTTGACACGGTGAACGATGCCGTGGGCGGTATGCCCGGCGGATTGACAACCTACAACCCCGGCCCGCTCGAATTGGCGAAGGTGTACTACTGGCGCGTCGATGAATTCGATGCCATCGAAACACATAAGGGTGACGTGTGGAGCTTTACAACACCGGGCGCTGTTGGCAATCCGCAACCGGCCTACGGTGCAACAGATGTCGGGATGAATGCGACTCTGCGTTGGACGCCGTCGGATTCCGCCGCCTCACACCAGCTTTACTTCGGGACGGACAATGATGCCGTACGCAACGCCGATACCGGTGCACCGGAGCATAAAGGGTCCATAGCGCTGGGCGCTGAAAGCTACGATCCCGGTCTGCTTGAGGCGGACACGACGTACTATTGGCGCGTGGATGAAGTGGATGCTCAGGGGAATACATTAACAGGCCCTCTGTGGACATTTACGACGGGCGCATTCCTCCTCGTGGACGACTTCGAGGGCTATACCGATAACGACGCGGCCGGCGAGGCCATCTGGCAGACCTGGATTGACGGCTTCGGTGTCGCCGATAACGGCGCGCAAGTCGGTTATCTAATACCACCGTATACCGAGCAGACAATCGTCAATGGCGGTTTGCAGTCCATGCCGCTCTTGTATGTCAACGAAGCCGGCGTGACGAATTCGGAGGCGTCGATGACGTTAGCGGCGCCGCGCGACTGGACGCAGGCAGGGGTTGGGGAGCTATCGCTCTGGTTCAGGGGCGGTTCGAGCAACGCCGCCGAGCCGCTGTACGTGGCCATCTCCAATAGCACCGGCGCCCCTGCGGTGGCCGCCTACGATGATCTGGATGCCGCAGCGACCAGCACCTGGACGGAGTTCGTGGTCCCACTGCAGGTGTTTGCCGATCAAGGGATCACCCTGACGAACGTGGATAAGATCGCGATCGGCTTGGGCAGCAAAGGTGGCGCATCGGCCGGCGGTTCAGGCACGATGTACATTGACGACATCCGGCTGTACCATCCATAACAACCGATGGCAGTTGTTAATCACGTTAATATGACGTGATTGGTTTGTATCAAATGAGGGGCTTATACCGATTGGGTATAGGCCCCTTTATATTTTGATTTATTATTTACTATTTATTCTTCCGTCCGGCGAAAAGCCTCAATCATAAATCGAAAATCGCAAATCGAAAATCCCTAAAGTGGTTAACCCCCAGGCGCATTTGACCGATAGCTCCCATAGGTTTGATTTATGCCTTGGGTATTTATGCCTTAGGTATTTATGCCTTAGGTAATGAAGCCACGGAGGACATCGTCCTATAACAACGGAGGTAAGATCAAGACGTCATTTGCCCTGAGGGCCGGGGCCGAGAGGCTCATCGGCCGGGCGGGAGTGAGCTATCGCATTCGACGCCAGTATAAAGGAATATCTAAAAGAAATCGACGAGGCATCGCTGCTGACCATGGAGCAGGAGCAGAAACTGGGCAGGCAGATTACCGAACAAAACGATCAGTGGGCCCGGGAGCAACTGGTGCGGAGCAATCTGAGGCTTGTCGTCAATATCGCAAAGAAGTACGGCGACCGGGGGATGAGCCTCGGCGATTTGATCGAAGAGGGCAATCTCGGCCTCATCCGAGCGGTCGATTACTTCGATCCGAACCGCGGGGTGCGCTTTAGCACGTATGCGGCATGGTGGATTAAACAAGCCATCAAACGCGCCCTGCTCGAAAACATTCAGCCCGTGCATATTCCCACCTACATGGTGGCCCTGATTAACCAATGGCGACATACGACGTCGGAACTCGAAAGCACGCTGGGAAGAAGGCCACGGGTTGAGGAGATGGCCGAGATCATGCAATTACCGTTGCGGAAGGCGAAGGTTGTCTATCGTATCGTCGAGATTCTCAGCTCCACGGGAGAATCATATACCCTCGATGAATCCGATGACGACCAGATGCTCGAGGCGATTCTGGAGGATCCGCGCAGCAGCCGGCCGGAAGAAGTGCTCATGGCGGTCGAAGAAAAGGTCAAAGCACTCAAATTGCTCAACGAAATCGATCCGAGAGAGGCGGAGATATTAAAATTGCATTACGGCCTCGATGGTAAAAAGCCAATGTCGCTCAAAGAGATCGGCAAGCAGTTGGGCCTGACACGAGAGAGAATTCGGCAGATTCGGCGCGATGCCCTCACGAAACTCTACGAGCTCATGAACGAAGAATAGCATCGAAGTGTCTAAAGTTCAGAAGAAATCCATCACACGTTGTTCCCGTTCGTTCACTTTAGTCATTTTAGCTCACTTTTGTTGACATTTCTTTCACAATCCGTTAACAATAGGCAACGGTAAATGTACAAACTGGAATATATGATTAACGGATGCGATGGAAGAGTTCCAATGACGAGTAAAGAAATCGACGTGCGAGAATACATTCGCAGCATTCCCGACTGGCCGAAGAAAGGGATACTATTTCGTGATATCACGCCATTATTAGCCAACTCGGAGGCTTTTGCCGCCGCCGTGGATACCCTGTGCGCTGATTTTGCGGAGGCGGGCGTCGAGTATGTCGCCGCCGTGGAGGCCAGAGGGTTTATCTTCGGTGCGGCGGTTGCTAAAAAACTGGGGACGGGTTTTGTACCTATCCGAAAGAAGGGCAAATTGCCCGGACAAACCGAGAGCATCACGTACGATTTGGAATATGGCACCGACACTTTGGAAGTCCATTATGATGCCGTCAAAAACGGTGCGAAGGTCCTGATGGTGGACGACCTGCTGGCGACGGGTGGGACGATGGCGGCGGCCTGTAAGCTTATCGAGAAGATAGCCGGACAGGTCGTGGGCATAGTGTTTCTCATAGAGCTTACCGACCTTGGAGGCAGAGAAAAAATCAACGATTATAAAATCACATCGATTATTACATACGAGTAAGCCCACACGGAACAGCGAGCACGGAAAGGAGTTTTCATCGTGGTCAAGAGCGAACGCAGGGGAGAAAGGATAATCCGAAGAGGCCCATACCCTGAGTTGACGCTGACCGCGATCCTCGTCGGCTACGCGCTCGGCGTGCTTATCACCATCAGCATGGGGTACGCCTGCCTGATCCTCGGATTCTCGCACGAAGGCTCGGAGCTGGCCGCGATCCTGGGCTTCGGCGTGCTCAGGGGCATCCTCCGGCGAAACAGCATTATCGAAAACAACATCAGTCAGACGGTCGCCAGCAGTGTGAACGGCGCGTCGGCGGGCGTGATGTTTTCCGTGCCGGCGTTGTTCATCCTGGGTCACACGGATTTCAATCCCTACCTCATGACGTTTGCCTGTATTGCCGGCGGCGTCCTGGGTATCGCTTTTATCATTCCGCTTCGTAAACAAATGATCGACTTCGAGCGCCTCACATATCCGGGTGGCGTGGCCGTGGCGACCGTCCTCAAATCCCCCGGCGCCGGCGTTCATAAGGCCATGCTCCTTCTGATTGGGATTCTCCTGAGCGGCGTCGTGAGTTTCTTTAGCCATTGGACTGGGTTCGAGAATTGGGCTATCGGTCAGTACATCGGCATGCCGGATTATATGAATGGCGTCTGGTTCGTTTCGTTGCTCACGATAGGGATCGGTTTTATCGCCGGCAAGGGTGGGCTGTGTTTTGTCATCGGCGGTTATGCTTGTTATTGGATCCTGGCGCCGATTTTAGCGAGGATGAACCTGTTGCCGTCGCCGGAGCAATTACAGGAATTTGGGCAGACGATGCCGACATATTTGCGAATCGCGTTGTTCAGACCGGTTGGAATCGGGATGCTGGTCGGCGGCGCATTAACGGGCATTGCCCTAGCGCTGCCCTTAATCGTCAGCGCGATTCGAAGCATGCAATCGGCGGCCAAAACCGGCGCCTCATTATCAAAAGATGAAATGCCAATCAAGCTGCTCTATGTCGGAATCGTCGGCGCCGTCATTGTTCTGGGTATTGTCGCGGTTTCATCGGTCGAACAAATGGGCATCGTTCGGGGCGTCATTATGGCCTTGCTGGGCACGGTTTGGATCTGGATGGCCGGGGTGATTCTCTCCGAGTGTATCGGCAGGACGAACTGGTCGCCCATGAGCGGGATGACCCTGATTGCCGTGACGATCCTCATCGTGATTACACGAGGTCTGGGCGATACATCGGCAATTATTTCCTCGGTGATGGTCGGAGCCGCCACGTGCATGGCGATGTCTCAGGCGACGGACCTGATGCTGGATTTAAAAACCGGTTACCTCGTCGGCGCCATTCCCCGAAAGCAGCAGATGGGACAATTCATGGCCACGTGGCTTGGGCCGGTTCTGATGATCGGCCTGTTGTTCGTGCTTCACAAAGCCTACGGTCTCGGCAGTGAGAAATTGCCGGCGCCGCAAGGCACGGTGCTGGCGAGCATGATGAAGGGGATCTTGGAAGGAAACGTCCCGGTTTACAAATACCTGGCCGGCGCGGGCCTCGGCGCGCTGCTGAGCACAACCGGGATCGGCGGGCTTGGGATTCAGGTCGGCCTCGGATTCTATCTGCCGTTCAGCATCGTCCTAACCTATACCATCGGGACCGTTTTGCGAATGGTCAGCGATAAAGTCAAGGGGCGACATTATAGCGAGCAGGTGGGGATTCCCATCGCGGCGGGTTTGATCATTGGGGAAGGCATTGTCGGCGTCGGTTTTGCCATCTATTACATTATCAAAGGAATGCAAGGGGGATAGGAATCGACTATGAAAAAGGTTGGCTTTTTAATGGTTGCCGTGGGTTTCATCGCAGCGGCCTTAGCTTCGGTTGTTGATGAGAATGTCGTTCGATGGTTGTGGTATATTCCCGCGCTGGGCCTGGGGGTGGCCGGCGTGGTGCTCATTAAAGTTGAGCACGCCCGCCACAGCAAGACGGAGCATCACGTGGCATCCAGAATTGAAACCGTGGACAGCAGCCTCGAACGCATCGCCGCCAATATCAACAAACTCAACGCCGACAAACATTCGATTCACACGTACGATATGCGTCATCGGATCGATGAGTTGTTCGTTGAGGATATCGACCGTTTTGTGGACGCCCGTGAAAGCATCGCTCATCGTTACGGCCTGGCCGCGTACGGCGAGGTCATGAGCATGTTTGCCGCCGGAGAGCGCTATCTCAACCGCGTCTGGTCGGCCTCTGCCGATGGGTACATCGATGAAGTCAATACCTACCTGGAGAAAGCACGCGAGCAATTCAGCGAGAGTCTCAATAAAATTCGCCAGTTGAAGGCGCAAGCCTGATTCGCAACATCATCGTCAAGAGAAAGTATGATACCTACGAAGTCCCGGATTTGAACTTTTTCAGCAGCCTTGCTGAACTTCGTTATTCCGCTTTATGTGGATTGGATGGTTAAACGCAGCACTTTCCCTCAGTCTCGAACGATGCGGCAGTCCACAACTCGCTCATCCGTATCCAGGCGTAATACTAACCACTCTGAATCGATACTCATAAAGCCTCGTTCGGGGCCGAGCCAGTAAACCAAGTCCCAGTCTCTGAAATAGTCGGTTTCTGGCGGTTCCCCCAGTAACTTGACCACTTCGTTCCGTGTCATAGTTTTGAGGGTGCCTCGCGTGATCAGTCGGTCTGCCATGCCCAGCCGGATACCTTGCTGCACTTGGCCTTCATCCTGCCAAGTAATGGGATCAAACGCCTGTCCAGGGAACCATATCCGCCAAATGGCGGCGCCGCCGAAAATCGCCAACCCGATGATGGCAATAACGATCCATCGCGTTCGCCATATCATCCGTGTCCCTCTGAAGGACATCAGAGGTGTGCGTTTCATTTCTTGAGCCTTCCAATCGGTTGCAATGCTTGCTCCAACTTTAGTCGTGCTCCGGTCGTAATTAGTTCCTGCTGCCGGAAGCATAAACTCACGCTGTCACCCCTGCGAAGGCAGGGGGCCAGAGCGAAAATGGATTCCCGCCTTCGTGGGAATGACAAATCGTGTTTCCGCAACAGAAATTAATTATTCCCATAGGATGACTTATGTAAAGCGGAAAATGGATCGAATGCATTCAATTCGACACCGGATAGATAGATGACCAGGGTCATAAAAATAAATTTCCTCATTTATATGAATGACATATAATATTGACGCTATATAAATCAACGAAAGGAACCATTATGAGACATCCATCAACACGTACAATCGCTCCTGCCGTAGCATTAATATTTATTCTATCCGCATCGCCACTTTTAGCCGATGCGGGGGGGCTGGCAGACGAAACCATCGACAAGATACGCTCATCCTTCAAGATGGACAATCACAACAGGGCTATGTACAACGCCATCACGAACAGTGACATCAGCAGCCTCGCTTTGAACCGTGACATATTACGACAGCACAATGAGATCTTCAACCACAAGATCGAGGCCAAAGGAATTACCAATCAAAAAAGCAGCGGCCGATGCTGGCTCTTCGCCGGCCTGAACGTCATGCGCCCGGCGGTCATCGAAAAACACAATCTGAAAAGCTTCGAGTTTTCGCAGAATTACCTGGCGTTCTGGGACAAGCTCGAAAAGGCCAACAGTTTCCTCGAGTACATGATTGCGTTCAGAGACCGTGATATTCTCGACCGCGAGATGGAATTTCTTCTTCGCAAGCCCATCCCCGACGGCGGCTATTGGGAGAACGTCGTCAACTTAGTGCACAAATACGGCGTCGTTCCCAAAGAAATCATGCCGGAAACCAACAGCTCCGGAAATACGGGCCTGATGAATACCCTGATCAGCCGGAAATTGCGCGCCGACGCCGTCAAGCTCCGACAAATGCACGAAGAGAATAAGCCGGTTAAGAAACTCCGGGCTAAAAAGGCGAAGATGTTGGCCGAAGTTTATAAAATGCTCGTGATGAACCTCGGCGAGCCGCCAAGTGAATTCCAGTGGCGTTTCGAGGACGCCAATTCCGTGATCAGTAAGTTGAAAACGTATACGCCGAAAGGTTTTTATGACGACTTTGTTGGTGTTGATTTACACCAGTATGTGGACATCTTCAACGACCCATCGAAGCCGTACGGTAAGCATTACCAGATTGCACTGACGAGAAACCTGTACGACGGCGATGATGCCCACTTCGCGAACGTCGAAATGCAAACGCTCAAAGCGATTGCGGTCAAGGCCGTGCTTGCCGATGAGCCGCTGTGGTTCTCCTGCGACGTCGGCAAGGACCAAAGTAGAGAGCACGGTATCATGGCGATGGAATTGTTTGACTACGATTCGATCTACGGAACCAAGATGGCGATGACGAAAGCCCAGCGGTCGCTGTTTCGCGAGAGCGTGCCCAACCATGCCATGGTATTGATCGGCGTCGATATGCAAAGTGAAAAACCGGTTAAGTGGCTTGTTGAGAATAGCTGGGGAGATGACAAAGGCAGCAAGGGCTGCTGGACCCTCTACGATTCTTGGTTCGATACGAACGTTTACAGTATTATCGTCAAGAAAGAGTACGTCCCCAACAATGTTCTGAAAATCTTCGAGCAACCAGCCATTAAACGCCCCGTCTGGGACCCAGCGTATGCGTTCGTACAATAGTCATGTCGTCGATCACTTTAATATCGGCGGTCGCTTTCGAGGATTCGTCATCTACAGGGCGATTTGAGGTTTTTCACAGTTTGCCGCCGGGATCCACGGCGACGACCAGTCGTCGATAACTGGTCAGGTTCGGTTTGCCGTCGTCGGTCACTTCCAGGATAATATGGACCGTCCTTAAAGAATCGACCGAGGGCGCTTTGAAGCGAGCGTTTTTTGAAGTCGAACCGCTTATGTCGATCATGCCTTCATACGAATCGGCCTCCTCGTATTCCCACCAACGATAACTGAGCTTGTCGCCATCTGGATCGCTCGATCCGTTGGCCGAAAGATTAACTGTTTGTCCGGGACTTACAGTTATCTCCGGCACACGCGTACTACTGTCTCCATTTAGATGCGCCACGGGATTGTGATTGGCGTTGGCGTAGCTTTTCACACACCAATCCATGCGGGCGGCGAACTCCGGATTGCGCTGTTGATTCCATCTGGCTGTCGTCCATCGCTTTCCTACGGTCGTATCGGATGTGTTGGGATGTTTATCTCGGGCATCAACATAAAAATGCGTGCCGGCGCCATAGGCCCTGAAGCGTCCGCCCCAGCCGCCCCACTCCGGGTGTTCCGGATCGCTCAGCCCGGGGGCCAACAGGTAAAGAAAGGATGGCGTGTCCCCTTCCTTGATTCCGTCGATGCTGCCTGCTTTGGGATATTGCGCTCCTAACGGACCGTGGTTTTTTTTCACATTCTTGTCGATCCACTTTTGATTCCTGTATGCCGGATCGCTGTCTTGATACATGCCTCTGAAACCATCAGTGGACTGAATATAGAACAATGTCGGAAACTGCTCCCATATCCAAACCGCCCCGGTGTCTTGCCAGCTTATTTGATACAAACGAAGTTTTCTGACGAAGTCCACCGTTTGAGCGGCGGTCCGATCGTGTCGCACTCTCCAAAGCGCTTGGGCAAGATCCATCGGCCCTCCCCAAACAACAATCCAAACCGGACGTGAATCTTTCTTATCAACCACGTTGATAATGTGGTTTGATGCAGTCGTATCTTTGTCCGGACCAATCCATTTTAGAGCCGGATCACAAGATCTTGGATCTTTAGCTCCTTGTGGGTACGGAACGGAAAATCCTTTATTTCTCCCACGGTACTTCCTTATCACTGGAGCCCCCTCTTTTACGACATGCTTCAATTCGCTGACGGATGGATAGGAAAAACCCGGTCTTTCATGTTGTCTCAGATTGCCCAGGACCTTCCCGTATTCATCAATCATATCGTTTATCCATTCCGGGTGCACCTGGCCGTCTCCAAAGGCAAGAGACGTCGCAATGAGTCCTTCGATATCGAACTCATTCGCATACGTTAACAAGCGGATCATGGACTGCTTGTCATCCGGATCCTTAAAAAAATCCGTTAATACGATCACACGTTTTTTTTCGCAGGCAGAATGATTCGTCGCGAGCCCAATTCTCACGCAGGTCATCACAATGACAAGCATCCCTATAAAAATCCTGAACCACTGGACTCGGCGATCTCGAATGTGTACTTGTTCCATCATAGGCGTATTCCCTTCTCATGGTCACTCATTGAACAATTGTCGCGACCCAATGGGCAGAATTACTTGGGCGATCAATGGTGACCGTGCTGCCACCCGATAGATTTGTATTTGGCCCCCAGTTACCCGTGCCGACATTGATCCAGCGAAGCTCAAATGTCGCGTTTGGATAACGGTCCAGCTTCAAACCAACGGACCCGCCGCCATTCTTTGTAAAATAGAGGATATAGCCCTTGCCCGGATCGGCCGCTAAGTACGCCTCGTCGGCCTGCCGGTTTGTCAACAAATCCAGCCTGGGCTTGACGTCCCAAAACTTCACTTTCGTCTCGACTTTCCTCGTCGCGCTTATACAATTCTTTGCCTCTGGGTACAGACCTATCCCTGACGTCGGACGATGAAACCTCACCCCGGCTACACCGGATAATAGATTGCGCCACCATTCTTCGATCGCATTGTCACTATCCCCCGGTTTGAACCGGCTCCAGGGTTTGCCATCCAGAGCGAGATCGTTGCCATATATTTTGGTCATATGCATCAGATACGGAGGGTTCATTTTTCCCGTCGCTTCAGCGATCCATTGAACAGCCTTCCAATGGGCTTCATCCTTGTGCCGGCTGTTGGCCTGAGAAACATCGACATAGTCGTATTGATTTCGATGGCCCAGTTGATACGTCAGCCCACGCGAGTCTTCCGCCCTATAGACATCATCGAACATATCCGTCGTGCACACACTCTGGCCCCGGGCCTTTGCTTTATCTTGAATGAAGCCCATCCAATACAGTCCCCACGCGGGATCTTCATGCGTTTCATTGTTCATGCAATAGAACACGTTGTCGTAGCGCAGGGTAATCGAGAGGAGCTTGTCAATAAATTTGTCCTGAAAACCGCGGACCACGTCGTACTTCTTTTTTCTTGTTTCTGTGGCGTTCTCATATTTCGGATGCCCTGGTACGCCCTGAAGAAAAGGATGTGTGCCGAATGATTCATACGACATAGCCAGTCCCGACGATCCGGGGGTATAGTTGATATTGTTTTTCGGATTCCACGGACTCTCGGGCCAGGAGCCCCAACTACCGTCGATCAAGTCAAATCGATCCCAGACTTCGATCTGAACAATGATATCCCGTTTCTTCGCTTCGGCGATAAACATCTCTATGCGCGCCCAGAACGGACCGGTCATGTTATTCAGATCATAACGGACACCTGATTTCGCGCAGAAATCAAATCCCTGTATCGCGGATGCCATCCCCGGATCGAGCACGCACCGAAGGTAGTTCCCTCCGGCTGCGGCCAACTCATCCATCGCGTTTTTGATTTGCTCGGGTGTACTGACGCCTTGCTTATCTCTGTCATTGTCGGTGTCGTGATCGATAAACGGATTGTGGCCATGATTCCAACCGCCGAGCAACAACACGCGCCGACCATTATATGTCCAATAGCGCCCATCGACGGCGATGCGGGCAAAAGCGAAATGGCTCCCTATCAAAACAATCATAAGCCCCAGCAAAAGGCGAGGGGTATGTTGCTGTTTTATCTTCATGAAGATTGTTCCTGACGCCTGAGTCGATGCCCTACCGATTTCGCAGAAGAGGCTTGCTTGTCGATGATAAAGATTGGGTGCTCGCGTGTCTCTCATCATTACTCCTTTCGGTCTTAAAAAGAACCATCATTTTCCGACACTTCCACCAAATATTTTTCCCTTGGTATGCGTCTAATGGTAAGCATGGGATGAAGGAAGTAAAGCAAATAATAAACGGGATAATGTTTACTTCGCGGCCGGGCAGAATGTTTCGGTGCCAACGGGATTTTGCATCTTTGACTCTATTTCTTATACTTTAGGGAAGCGGATTCAACGTTATAAGTCGATCCGGGCTCTGCCTGTATCCAAAGGCAGATACACTCACGTGTTGGAGGATCAGGGATCATGGCTACGATTCGAGGATTTTGGCAGCATACGAACGGCAAGGTCTATGCCGTCGAAAGCGATTCATTCGGGAGAATTTTAGGGGCCGCCGGACCTTTGGATCCCAACGACCTGCGGGATCTTGATGAATACGATTACAAGCCAGCTATTACCGGATGGATAGCGGATGCCGTGGACCGCAATGCATTGTGCAGAATCAATCCATCCCCTTGTTGCCGTTGATGCTCCACTCTCGTAAATCCACCACTCATTCACATAGATTTTTTCCCGTCGGCATTTTGTGGTCACTTCTTAATTGAGTTGTATTCACACGAACTTTTCTTGTAATAATGAGTAGAATCTGCTAAGAGAGAGCAGGCTGGCCCGTCCGATTTCCCATGGTTGGGAAAAAAGCTTCGTGGGCTTAGGGTCCGTTTATCTCCTGCAAGTAAGATGATGGTTCAAAAAGGATGAAAACAACGATATTTGACATTGAGAGGAGGGTATTAGCCGCTGTTCAGGGGGGATTTCCGAGAAGTCAAATTCCCTATCAGGATATGGCCGAACAGGTCGGAATCAGCACGGACCAGCTCTTGTCGGTTTTGAAGAATTGGAAGCGAGAAGGCAAGCTGCGACGCATCGGTTCGATCGTCGATCATTTGAGAGTCGGCCTGTCCGGCGGGGCGATGGTGGTTTGGCGGGTTGAGCCGGAGCGCGTTGAGCAGGTCGGAGCGATATTGGCGGGATTTCCCGAGGTCAGTCATGCTTATGAGCGACATACGTGCGACCATTGGCCCTATAATTTGTATACGATGGTGCACGGAGCGAATGCGCAAGAAGTCGAACAGATTGTCAAACGAATGAGCCGGGCGTGTGGGATTTCCGACTACCGGATGTTGACTACCGTAAAGGAGCTGAAAAAAGTTCCTCCGACCTATATCCTCGACCCAGTAGGTAACGGTACAAGAGAAAAAGGATAAGGATGTTTGGTTTACCCTTACATGAAATGGTGACGTTCGCGCTTGTGGTTGCGATTGCTCTGGCCGCAGCGGCGGTTGGGATTCTTCAACTGTTGCCGGGAATTGAGAAATCCAGGCGATTTCTTTTGCCCCTGGTTTCACTGGCTTTGGTCCTTGAGGCGGTGATACTTGTCTTCAGGGCCGTAGCGATAAAGGCGGTTCCCCTGACGGGGCTTTTTGAGTCGATGATAGTTCTGACCATCGTGTTCGGTTTGACGTATCTTTTTTTCAGTCTCGCGATCCAGCAGGTGTGGTTTGGTTCGGTCACGGTCTGGGTCATACTGGTGCTTGTCGTATTGACAGGCATCGTGGCCGAACCCGCCTCGCAGGCCCACGCCGCCGCTTCGACCCCTTGGGCGATAGCTCATGCCATTGCCATGATCCTCGCAGGGGCCGCGGCCATGCTCGCAACGGCCAGCGCCGTTCTGTATCTTTTTGCCCGGCGAAAGCTCAAGCAGAAGAATCTGCTTCAGATTCTCGGCAAAGTGCCGAACATTGAAAAACTCGAACAAATGAATCTCTTCGGACTCAAGTCCTGTTTCGTGCTGATGACGCTTGGTCTGGCGAGCGGTATCGGTTTGGCGGCGACCACGACTTCGCTCGATATGACGGCCTACGACTGGCTCACCGATGCGAAAATTGTTCTCATCTCATTCGTCTGGCTGCTCTTGGGAACCATTCTCGTACTGTGGAAGGCGATCAAACTCAAGGAAAAAACAATCGCTCACGTAACGATTGTGGCGTTTGCCTTGATTCTGTTTGCCGTGGTGGGGACCTCGATTTTCTGCGGGACAGGACATGATTTTTCCGGCGCCGAGACGACCGAAGAGGCAAGATAAGAGCACGATATGAAAATTGCAGTCCTGGGACTCAACCACAAGACGGCTCCGGTGGAGGTTCGAGAGAAGCTGGCCTTCGACGCCGCCGGGGCGAGCGAAGCGCTCCGCGCGCTGAAAAAGATGTACCCTCAGGCGGAATATGTCTTGTTATCGACGTGTAACCGCGTCGAGCTGTATTGTGCCGGCAAACATTGCCAGGGCGCAAATCCGGATAAACTCGCCGAGTTCCTCTCGGAATTCCATCACTTTGAATTAGACCGGTTTCGCTCTTTTCTTTATATCTACGAAAATGAAGATGCCGTCCGGCATCTGCTGACGGTCGCTTCGAGTCTGGATAGCCTCGTGGTGGGAGAAGCGGAAATCATCGGACAAGTCAAGGCAAGCTACCGGCTTGCCTGTGCAGCCCAAACCACCGGCAAGGTGCTCAACCGACTGTTTCACTGTGCCTTTGCGACGAGTAAGAAAGTGTATACGACTACCTCCGTTTCCAGCGGACGGGTGAGTGTGGCCGGCGTGGCGGTGGAACTGGCCAGGCAGCTCTTTGACGATATATCATCGGCTAAGGTGGTCGTAATCGGCGCCGGCGAGACGGGCCAGCTCATCATTCAGCATCTGCTTGCGGTCGGGGCCCGGAATATTACCGTTGTGAACCGTTCCTACGATCGTAGCATTCAGGTCGCCGAACAGTTCGGCGTTACCGCTCGGAAATGGGGGCAGCTCGAAGAGCAGTTAACAAACACCCATATCGCCATCGCCGCCGCTTCCGTTCAGGACTATTTGTTCAGGAGGGATACGTTCAAAAAGATAGCCGGCCGCCGAAAAGGCGAAACCCTGTTGATCGTCGATATCGCCGTGCCGCGCAACTTCGAGCCGGCGGTCAACGATCTCGAAGGGATTTACCTTTACAGTATTGACGATCTGACCGCCGTCGTCGAACAGAATCGAAGGACGCGGGAGAAGGACGTGGCTCGGGGCATGGAGATCGTCCTCGACAATGTCGCGGATTTTATGGAATGGTTCGGGGCCAGAGACATCGGGCCATTGATCGGCCGGATGAAGGAGCAATTTACACAAATCAGCAACAATGAACTGGAGCGGTTTTTTGTCGGGATTCGGGAGGAAGCCTGCTGTAAGGAAGTCCTGGAGGCGATGGTCAACCGCGTCGTCAACAAGCTACTCCATTGCGTCATTAAGAACGTCGATGAGGTCGCCAGGAAGAACGGGGCGAGCGAAGCGGCCAAGCTCGTCGATACTATTGTCAGGCAGGCTGAAGCCATCAGTTCTGAGTCGAAGGATAAGGAGGATACGCAACCGTGAGAGAAACTTCAGGCCCCAAACAGATGCTGAGGCTCCTATTTTGGGAGAGCACGATCCGGTGCAATCTGACCTGCGCGCACTGCCGGCGTGTGGAATCCGACGACACTGTCCATCGGGATCTGTCCACCGAACAGGCCAAGGGTCTTATCGAACAGTTGGCGGAGCTGGGCCGAGACCAGCCCATGATGCCGGTGTTGGTGTTTTCAGGGGGCGAGCCGCTCTGCCGGAACGATCTGTTTAAGCTTATCAGGTATGCGAAGTCTCTGGGAATTTCACCCGCCCTCGCAACGAATGGGACGCTGATCGATGCAACCGCGGCCGGGCAGATACACGATAGTGGTGTCGTGAGGGTTTCAGTGAGTCTGGATGGAGCAACCGCCGATGTCCACGACCGGCTGCGCCGGTTAACGGGATCGTTCGAGAGAGCGATTGAAGGAATCGGATATCTTCGTGAGGCGAAGGTGCCCTTTCAGATTAATATCACTCTGACGAAACACAACGCCGGACAATTGGAAGACATCTACAAACTCGCCAAATCACTCGGCGCCGTCGCGGTGCATATTTTCATGCTCGTGCCCGTCGGTTGCGGACAATCGTTGGCCGAGACGGATATGCTTTCACCTGAGCAGTATGAGAAGAAATTGCTGGAAATCTGCACGTTAGACGGTCGCGGCGAACTGCAAATGAAGGTCACATGCGGTCCCCATTACGAGCGCGTCGTCAGACAGAAAGGTTTGCACACGTCTCGCACGAAGGCCGGCGGCGCTGTTCCCGGCAGGAGTGGCCATGGAGGGGCGTCCAAAGGCTGTCTGGCCGGACTGGGAATTTTATTCGTTGGGCATCAGGGGGATGTCTTTCCTTGTGGGTATCTGCCTGTCAAATGCGGAAACATCCTCGATCAGAAACTCTCGGATATATGGTATAAAAGCGAAGACCTCGCACGTATGCGGGATACCGACGCGCTGGAAGGCAAGTGCGGCCTGTGCGGCTACAGGCAGGTCTGCGGGGGATGTCGGGGCAGAGCATACGCAGCGACAGGTAATTACATGGCCGAAGAACCTTTCTGTGCCTACGTACCGCCTGAGGCGCTTCATTGATTTTTGTCATTGAACGGGATAATGGATGATTAATATCAGTAAATTGTATTGTGACCAGGTGACGCCGGGGGATTGGCTTCGCTATGGCAAGAAAAGCTCGGGCGAACGCCAGGGCGAGATCGTCCCCAAGACCGCCTCCGAGCGACGGCCCATTGTTGTCTGGAATATCACGCGAGCGTGCAATCTCAAATGCGTGCATTGTTATAATGACAGCGGGGCCAGCAAAGCCGACGATGAGCTTCCGACGGAGGAGGCAAAAGTTGTTTTGGACGATCTCGTTCAGTTCGGCGTTCCATCGGTTCTGTTTTCCGGGGGCGAGCCGTTGATGCGGACCGATCTGCTGGAACTGATTGGATATACCGTCGAGCGAGGGCTGCGCGCGGTTATCTCGACGAACGGAACCCTTATCACGACCGAGATGGCTAAAAAGATCAAGCAGCACGGCGTTTCGTATGTCGGCATTAGCCTGGACGGCATCGGCGATATCAATGATAAATTCAGGGGCGTTGACGGTGCGTTTGACAGGGCGGTCGCCGGCATTAAGAACTGCCAGGACGCCGGCGTACGGATCGGCCTTCGATTGACTCTAACGAAGAGAAACGTCCAGGATTTGGAGGCTTTATTCGATTTTTTCGAGGCGAAGAAGATTGAGCGGGCCTGTTTCTATCACTTCGTCCCGAGTGGCAGAGGCGGGACGATGGCGGATGAGGACCTGACGCATGCCCAAAGTCGGGACGCCGTCGAGATGATTTTGGCCAAGACCCGATCCTTCAAACAGGCCGGGCGGACCACCGATATTCTGACGGTAGACAATCACGTTGATGGCGTCTATTTATATCTGAGATTGGCAGAGCAGGATACTGCCCGTGCGGAAGAGGTCTGGAAGCTTCTGAGCTGGAACGGAGGGGGAATGTACAGCAGCGGGGTTGGCATCGGCTGCATTGATTTTCACGGAAGGGTGCATCCGGACCAGTTCTGGTGGCATTACAATCTCGGCGACGTGCGTCGGAGACCTTTCAGCGAGATTTGGATGGATACGAACGATCTGGTGATGCGGGGTTTGAAGGATCGCCGCAACCACATTAAGGGCAGATGCCGGCTGTGCAAGTTTTTCAACGTATGCGGCGGCAGTTTGCGAGTCCGTGCGGATCTGCATTTCGGAGATCCCTGGGCGCCGGACCCGGCTTGCTACCTGACGGACGCCGAAATCGGCCTGGATGAAGCCAAGCAGGCGGAACTGGAACGCAAAGGAGAGATTTTTCAAATGCCCGATTAATCGCCGGTTCTTTTACCTGATAGCACGTATTGCCGAGATGGTCCTGTTGATATCCTTCTGCTTATGCTCCGTGGAAAGAAAGCACGCCTCGAACTGTGACGGGGGCAAATAAATCCCTTCACCGAGCATCGCGGTATGGAATCGCGCGTAGGCCTGAGTGTCGGATTTTACCGCTGAGGCGTAGTCAACCACCGGTCCCGAATTAAAAAACACGGTGAACATCGAACCGATGCGGTTAATGGTGTGCTCGATGTTCCGTTTCAGCAGGGCTTTTCGAATACCGTCGCAGAGGGCTTGGGTTTTGGCATCGAGAGGAGAATACACCCGGCTCGATTTGAGCAGCTTGAGCGTGGCGATGCCGGCGGCCACACAGACGGGATTTCCTGAAAGGGTGCCCGCCTGGTAGATCTGCCCGGTGGGGGCTAACTGATTCATCAGTTTGGCTTTTCCACCACAGGCGCCGATGGGGAATCCACCGCCGATGATCTTGCCCAGGCAAGTCAAATCAGCTTTAACACCCATAACGTCCTGAACGCTACCGTATTTAATTCTAAAGCCGGTGATCACTTCGTCAAAGATCAATATGCTCCCGTTCTTCGTGCATAGCTTTCTCAGGGTCTTCAAGAAATCCTTTTCGGGTGGCACGACGCCCATATTGCCCGCGATGGGCTCAACGATAATCGCGGCAATTTGGTCCTGGTATTTACTGAAGGCTTTTTCAATTTTTTCCGGATCGTTGTAAGGCAAGAGGAGAGTGTGTTTCGTGAAGTCTTTAGGCACGCCCGGGCTGCTCGGCGCGCCGAGCGTCGTGGCCCCGGAGCCGGCCTGTACGAGCATGTGATCGACGTGACCGTGATAACAGCCGATGAACTTGATGATTTTGTCGCGTCCCGTGCATCCGCGGGCAAGGCGAATCGCGGTCATGACCGCTTCGGTGCCGGAACTGACCAGACGGACTTTTTCGACCGAACCAATCGCCTGGACGATCATCTTCGCCAGGTGAGTTTCAAGCTCCGTCGGTATGCCGAAGCTGGTCCCTTTGGCCATAATCTTCTTGACGTGCGCGAGGACTTCGGCGTGTGCGTGACCGAGGATCATTGACCCCCAGGAAAGGCAATAGTCAATATACTTGTTACCATCCACATCGTACAGGTAGGCTCCTTTTGCCTTGTCGATAAATATCGGACTCGAACCAACGGCTCGGAAGGCGCGTACGGGGCTGTTGACGCCGCCGGGGATGACCCTGTTTGAATCCCGGAATAATTTCTTGCTTTTTTGAAATGCGTTCATTTGACTCCCTTTAATGTTCAGTCGTCCCGCTTTGGCAAGATCTCCGCATCGATTCCATGTGTTGCCGCCTCCGTTTGTGTTGGTCGGCCAAGGCAATATGTTTTGATATGTGGCGGAATTCGGCCGAACTTCTTCGAGAAGGCCCTCACCGTAGAGCCGCTTGTGAAAAGGATTTGATTGATAGGCTCGAAATCAACATCGGCCTGACAAATAAGCTTGTAGCCCTTCACAGTAATCAGCTCAAAGTCGCCGGGACCGGCGCCAACGAGATAGATTTTTCCTTTCGACATGATGGCCTTAATCCCGAAAGTTTATCCGAATAGTAGGAATTGCTTTAAATTTTCAAAAGCGAAAAAACCATATCCAGGCATCGGAAATAGCTATCTCCGGAAAGTTTCTCATTTCGTTTTTCAACATCTTTATACTATATTCTCAACAATATGCGTCTATATCTATAGGTGGCCAGTACGACAATTTCAAGTGAAAACATGAAATGGTTGAAGTAAGCTGCAACGAAGGATACACTGTGTCGTGCCGGTAGAAAGGCTCATATGGACCCTATCAATCGTCGAATACTGCAGGCGCTTCAGGATGATTTTCCTCTCGAGGCCAAGCCTTATGAGATTGTGGCGGATCGACTGCAGATCTCGAAAGAAGATCTCTGGGAAAGAATCCAGCGGCTGCTCGACGAGGGCGTGATCCGGCGAATTGGAGCCAGTATCGACTCCAGGAAATTAGGATGGAGCAGCACCCTGGCGGCGGTGAGTGTCGAGCCCGAGCGTGTCGATCGGGCGGCTGAAGTGATAGGTAAATTTCAGGAGGTAACCCATAGCTATCTTCGTAATGATTCCTTCAATATCTGGTTCACGATTATTGCCGTTGACGAAAAGCGAATCGAAGAGATTCTTAGGCAAATTCGCGAGTCGCTTTCTCTTGAAAAATCAAAAATTCTTAACCTGCCCGTCAAACGGCTTTTTAAATTAGACGCTCGTTTTAACGTATCCTCACAACGGGGTAGTTGACAAAGCGCCCCCAGGATCGCCTGCAACGTGCCGCTTGATTCTGGCATATTCAAAACCCTCTGAAGAAAGCATTCGGTGAGGCGCTCATATTCTTAACACAAAGATGGAAGTGTAATTCCGGACCACAGGGATTCCTTTTTAATTGAAAATATGATGTTGAACATAACCGGTCATTCGGATAAAATGGCGACGATTTGGGCAACACCTATGTCAATTGTCCTGATAATAATTCTTGGAACATTTTAGTAGGAAAGCCATTCAAGTGAAATTCAGAGGCGGCTACAATATCTATCTTGAGGGCAGGCCGGACGACGCGGTCACCATGATGCCGGAACCGACAGTTCTTCATTTGCCCTTAAGGAGTGAGCGTTTCACATTTAGCGACATTCAGGTTAAGGACGGGCAAAAGATTCACGCCGGGGATGCATTGGCAAAGGATCCCGACAACCATGCGGTTCCCCTGCTGGCGCCGCGGGCAGGGACCGTTCGTTTGGACGTTGCCGAAAACCATATCGTGCTCGAGGACGTTGCTCAACTCGAGGAACGGGCCGACATTGCCGAAGAAGAGATGGCGCACGTGCAAAAGCAAATGGGCGCTTCAGGCACAAAAAGGCTGAAGCTCCTGTCGCTCGGTGCGTGGCAATTCTTCTATGACGCCTTTACAGGAGCGTTGCCCGATCCGCTCGGCACGCCACAAGCCGTCATTGTTTCCATGCTCAGCCTGGAGCCGTATATGGCCCGGGGAGACGTACAAATCCAAAAACGCCTTTTGGATTTCACCCGAGGACTCGAACACCTGCAATCTCTGCTCGAATACCAACCGATCTATCTCGTAATGCCGGACATCACATCGGAATTTGCGACGTTGGTTCGCAATCAGATTCGTGGATATGCCTGGGCGAAGATGCTGACGGTTCCCCTGACGTACCCGTATGACCATTTTGCGATTCTTGCCCGACGGTTCGGTCTCAAACGCGATGCAGGATCGATCTGGGCCGTTCGAGCAGAGGGCATTCTGGCGATCGATCGAGCACTCACACTGACAAAACCCTGCACGGTCAGGATCATCTCCATAGGCGGGATCGGAGTGGATTCGCCCACGCATCTAAAATTGATGCCGGGATATCCATTAAAGACGATCAAGGACAAGTATGTCTCTGAGCCGGTTACGAGACTCATCAACGGCGGTATCCTGACAGGTGAGACCTTTGCAGACGAGGCTCTGGGAATTGATACCGAATGCAGAGGCATTACCGTTCTGCCCGAATTGCAGGAGAGGGAATTCCTCGGATTCGTCAGGCCGGGCTGGAATCGGAGATGTTACTCTCCGTCTTACTTGAGCGCTCTGAGATTGCCATTCTCGGAGCGATTGACGACGGGTTTGCGAGGAGAAGGACGACCCTGTGTCGCGTGTAACTACTGCGAGGAGGTTTGTCCCGCGGGAATCATGCCCTACCTGATTCACAAATATCTATATGCAGATCTGATCGAAGAGGTCGAGCAGGCCCGTGTGGATCTGTGTGTGGAGTGCGGGCTGTGCTCGTATGTCTGTCCGTCGAAAATCGACTTGCAGACGCAACTCATTGAAGCCAAAGCCCTTATCGAAAAAGAAAAAGAAGAAATACGTCAGGAACAGTTGCGGCAGGAACAACTGCGTCAGCAGGAAGAGGCACGCAAGCAAACAGAGGAGAAAACCGAGTGAAATGGTTGTTAAAGGTTATTGAGGCCGTTCGCCCGAATTTCGAAGAAGGGGGCAAACTACGGTTGCTTAATCCCGTGTTCGGAGCGTTGGAGCATTTCTTCTTCGCACCATCGACGACGACGATCGGCGCCCCTCATGTTCGGGATCCGATGGACCTCAAGCGGTTCATGTCGATGGCCATTATCTCCGTCGTGCCGTGCGCGCTGGCGGCCCTCTATTTATTTGGACTGCGATTCATTGCGATAGTCATTGTATCCTACGCCGCGGGTTTGACCGTGGAAACCCTCTTTGCCATGATTCGCAAGGAGGGCATTAACGAAGGTTTCTTCGTGACCGGGATATATTTTGCATTGATTCTGCCGCCGAACCTGCCACTTTGGATGGTTGCTGTCGGTGTCGCCTTCGGTGTGTTTGTCGGCAAAGAATTATTCGGCGGAACGGGACGCAACCTGTTTAACGCCGCCCTTGTGGGTCGCTGTTTTCTATCGCTTGCCTATCCGAAAACCATGTCGGCCAGTTGGGCCGAGCCCGGCCAGGGCTTGATGGGCCGGCTGCTGACTTGGAATGTGGATTCCCTCAGTTCGGCCACGCCTCTGGCCGCGGCCAAGCAAGGAGAAATAACGTCGTTTGTACATATGTTTTTGGGTAACATTTCAGGAAGCGCGGGGGAGACCTCGGCTTTGCTGATCATTCTTGGCGGGGTGTTCTTGCTGATTACACGGGTTGCCAATTGGCGATCGGTCGTGAGCACTTTAGGCTCATTCGCCATTCTGACCGGCGTACTGATGACCCGCGGTGAGGTCAGTGAGCCCATGCCCACCCTTATCGGTTCCGTCCTCTGGCAGGTCTTTGCGGGAGGATTGCTCTTCGGCGCATTTTTCATGACGACCGACCCGGTGACAAGCCCGACAACAAATACGGGCAAATGGTTCTACGGCATCACTATCGGCTCGGTGACGGTTCTGATCCGACATTTTACCGGATATGTCGAGGGCGTGACATTCGCCATCCTGCTGGGTAACATTGTCGCCCCGATTCTCGATGAAATCGTCGTCGCTATTCGTATCAGGAGACTCAAAAGTGAAGGGTAACGCTTACATTCTCAGTTACGCGGGCGCTTTAGGGGCGGTTTGCGCACTTCTTTTAACCGCGGTGGCCAGTTTTACCAGGCCCTACCAGCAAGCAAACGCCAGCGCCGACAGGAAACGCAATATTTTAAATGTCCTGCAAGTCTCTTATCCGGAGGACGTCTCCTCTGAGAAGCTTGTAGAGATTTTCGAGGCGAACGTTCAAGCCGAAACACAAAATGAGATCGAGCTGTATCGGTACGTTCCGGGCCCCGGTTCCGAGAGCAGCGCCACCGTCGCCGTTCATTTCGAGGGCCCCGGCTTGTGGGGGCCCATCAAAGGGTTTCTCGCCCTTGATACAGATATGAGAACGATTCGAGGCATTACATTCTACGAGCAGGAAGAGACGCCGGGACTGGGCGGCGAGATTACCTCGGCCTCGTTTCGCAATGCCTTTGTGGGCAAGGAGATTGTCGATGCAGCCGGCGAACCGGGCCTTATCATCAAAGGCGGCGGGGAACAGAACGCCGTCAATGAAGTCGATGCGATCAGCGGAGCCACGATGACCTGTGATAAGGTTGAAGAATTGCTCAATACCGTTATAGAAAAAATAAGAGTTCTGCAAAATTGAAGGTTAGGCATATATTATTTTAGAAAATCTTCTTTAAGGATTTTCTAAAAAATAATGAGGTATTGTATGATAACACATGATCAAATAAATGTTCCACTTCGCTCCATCGCCATAGCCAAGGAGCATCCGCGGTTTGTTTTAGAAAGAAAAAATCAAGAAAAGAAATTTTTTCTTTCCAAAAGTATGCCTAACCTTCAATTTTGCAGAACTCTTGGAATAAATATTTACACTAAGGAGAAGTCATAAAATGGCCGATAAGCAGCCTGCCTGTATGACATGCGCAAGTCAGGGACTTTGCGGGGGCAAAGGTCTGTTGACGCTGAAGGAGGGAGCATGGAAGAATAATCCGCTCGCGATCCAGATGCTGGGTATTTGTTCGGCGTTGGCCGTGACCAACCGGCTTGAAAACTCGCTCGTCATGGGCGGGGCCCTCATCTTTGTTTGCGTCTGCTCGAACCTGTTCGTCTCCCTGCTGCGAAACATCACGCCGCACCGCATTCGAATGATCGCCGAAGTGGCTATCATCGCCACCTTCGTCATCTTGTTCGATCAGTTTTTGAAGGCCTTTTATTGGGACATGTCCAAGCAGCTCGGGCCCTACGTGGGATTGATTATCACCAACTGTATTATCATGGGGCGGGCAGAGGCGTTCGCATTGCAAAATCCTCCGGTTCTTTCGATTGTTGACGGCATCGCCAACGGTCTCGGCTATGCCCTGATACTGGCCGTTATAGGCTTTTTCAGGGAACTAATGGGCAGCGGCGAAATCCTGGGATTTCCCGTCCTCAGCAGCGAATGGTATGAAGCGAATCAACTCATGATTTTGGCCCCGGGCGCATTTTTTACAATGGGTGTTGTGATTGCGGTCTTTAACGTTTGGAAGGGACCGGAAACCGAGGAGAAGAAATAATGAACGAGACATCGGCTCTTGTTATTCTTGTTGCAGCCATTTTAACCAATAATATCCTCTTGACGAATTTCCTGGGGATGTGCTCCTTTATCGCCTGTTCGGGACAAATCCGAACGGCGATCGGGCTGGGCACGGCGGTGACGTTTGTGATTACGATGACGACGATGATCAACTATTGTATCTATCACTTCATTCTTGCCCCCGGCGGTCTGGTGCATCTCCAGTTTATTGTTTTTATTGCCGTCATCGCGGCTTTTGTCCAGCTCGTCGAGATGTTCGTAGAACGATTCAGCCCGAAGCTGTATTTTGCCCTGGGTATCTTCCTGCCCCTCATCACGGTCAACTGTGCTATTCTGGGAGCGTCTTTATTTATGATTATCCGGGAGTACACGTTTATCCAATCGGTCGGTTTCGGCTTCGGCGCCGGGGTGGGCTGGGCGGTCGCCATCGTGCTGATGGCGGGACTCAGGCAGAAAATGCGATATAGCAACGTCCCCAAGCCATTTCAAGGTGTGGCCATTGCCATGATTGTGACCTGCGTGCTGGCGATGGCGTTTATGGGATTTGCGGGCATGGTTTCAATCCAATAGGAGTGCTCGATGATTTACGTGTTATCCATCGTATCTTTTGCGGGCCTGACCGTTTTGCTTTCGGCCGGCCTGATCGTTGCCGAGCGTTTTCTCATCGACTACGGCATTTGTAAGCTCGATATCAACGCCGGCGAAAAACCGATCGAAGTGGAGGGTGGGCAAACCCTGCTTGCCTGTTTGTATGCCAACGAGATTTTCATCCCCTCCGCCTGCGGCGGCAAAGGCACCTGTGGACATTGCAAAATCACGGTGACTTCGGGCGGCGGTCCTGTGCTCCCCATCGAAACGCCGCATTTGACTAGGAAGGAAATTCGCTCCGGCGTCAGATTGGCCTGCCAGGTCAAAGTCCGGGAAGACATCTACGTTCGTATTCCCGAGGATTATCTGAACGTGAAACTTTTCTCGGCGACGGTCGTGAGCACACGCAGTCTGACGTACGATATCAAGGAAGTCAGAGTAAAATTGAACGATCCGCCGGAGATTTCTCAGCGGCCCGGCCAATACGTCCAGATTCAGGCCCCATCGCCCGACGGCCCGGAATTTCGGGCGTATTCGATCAGTTCGGCCGTCTATGAGCCGAATGAAGTGGAAGTGGTCGTTCGACTCATCCCGGGGGGGATCGGCTCGACGTATATCCACAATTTACAAGAGAACGACCCGGTTGTTTTCACCGGACCCTATGGCGAGTTCCGCCTGAATGAGAATCCGTCCGTTGAGATCGTTTGCGTTGGCGGCGGCGCCGGCATGGCCCCGATGAAAAATATCATCTATACCATCTACGATCGATGGCCCGAGCGCTCATGCTGGTTATTCTTCGGCTGCCGGACCACGAAGGACATTTTCTATCTCGAACAATTCAAGGAGCTCGAGCGCAAGCATCCCAATTTCCACGTGGTCTATGCCCTGTCCGACGAATTGGGACCGGACGAGAAATGGGACGGAGAGACGGGTTTTATCCACCTGTCCGTGGACAAATATCTGGAGCCGGACAAGCCCCGCCAGGCCTTTCTTTGCGGGCCGCCTTTGATGATCGAAGCGGTGACAAGAGTTCTCGAGGAAAAAGGGATACAGTCGGAAGATATCTTTTACGACGATTTCGGATAGGTCCATTTCCGAATATGTCGAGTTGATCAAAGAATTTTACTGGTTACTCAAACTCAGGGGTACAGTTTTACGGCGCTACTCCCGTCTCCTCTACTTCTTCGCCGTCGGCTCGTTGCATACTTTCCTGATTCGTATTCTGCGTCGTTGGCTGAGGTTTCGGCGAGGCGGTGAACATTTTTACAGCCACGATGGCCAGAAAGATGGCGAATCCCTTTCTCAAAACGTGACTCGGCAAACGTCCGGCCAGTTCCGTCCCGGCCAGGACGCCGACTAATGCTCCGACGACGATCAATCCCACGACCAGTAAACTCACTTCAATCTCGGGATTTCTCCAGTACCGAAAGGCTCCGAGCAATGCCATGGGAACCATCACCGCCAGAGCGGTTCCCTGCGCCGCTTTTTGATCGAATGCAAAAAGAAGGACGAGCGCCGGTACCACGACGGATCCACTGCCGAGTCCCAATAAGCCACTGACGATACCGGCAAAAACACCCAGAATGACCAAAATCCACCAGCAATGAGATAATTGACTAATCATAATAAAAACCCCCTAAGAAGAACTGGTGATTTTCCTGTTTATCGTCGAGATTGCGCTACAGCGCCTTTCGGTTTATGAAATTCGACCCAGACACCGTAGTTGACATCTTCGGCGCCCGGCGGTTTCGGCCGGTGAATCCTATAGTCCGAAATATTCAGAATATCCATAATATGACGCAGGTTATCGGCGCTTTTTTCCACATCATATTTCAGCCTTCCGCCGCCGCGTATTTTTCGGGCTGTCTCAACGGGCAATGACCTCGAAAAACCGCGACCAATGTAAGCTACACCGCCGGGCTTGAGAACGCGATATATCTCGCTGAACGCCTGAGTTCGATCTTGCCAGAATTGGAAAGAACCT
>Ga0272442_10001044_pt1 | contig 42858 bp, 35 predicted proteins | sample SSMForm2O_FD_200262 | JGI IMG/M metagenome (GOLD analysis project Ga0272442, IMG submission 200262) | Marine sediment archaeal communities from Little Sippewissett salt marsh, Falmouth, MA, United States - SSM-Form-2O | ecosystem: Environmental > Aquatic > Marine > Wetlands > Sediment ...
ACACCTCCGCCAATGTTGTCAACATGTACACCTATGATCCCTTTGGCAATCCCTTCCCCACCGAAGTTGAGGAATCTATTGATAACTTGTATCGCTTCGCGGGTTATAAATGGGATCCCGTAACGGGAATGTACCCCTGTAACGCCCGCTGGTACGACCCGGCCCTTTATCGCTTCACCGGCCGCGACCCCTGATATAAAACCCACCCCCCATAAACCCTACAATTAACCCCCTCTCCACCCGACATCCTATACCCGCCTTACTACCTTCTCTCTTCGACTGCCACTCACCTGATATCCACTAAACCTATAGGAATAATATACCACCCTTACTTTCTGATTCCCTCCTGACTCCTGGCTCCTTACCTCCTTACCTCCTTACCTCCTTATCTCCTTATCTCCTGTCTCCGCTCGCCTTCGGTGAGCTTGTCGAACCATGCCCGCCATTTTCTTTATAATCTTTTCTTTTTGAATAATATTTTTCTCTGAGAACTCGGTGACCTCTGTGGCTAATTTTTTATGCGTCTTCGCGCCTTTGCGTGAAACTTATTTTCTCGCCACTGACCACTCACAACTTATTAACTTTGTTCCCTTCGTTCCCTTCTGTTAAATTATTTTTGTGAATTTTGTGCCTTTTGCGCTTTTTGTGGCTCTTATTTATTTTGTTTCGAACCTTGGGATTTTTATATTTTGGATTTGTTTAGAGTTTAGGATTTCGTGCTTAGGATTTCTTTTATTACGGTCAACCGTCCACGGTCTACGTTTCTTCGCCCCTTTGCGTGAGAAATATTTTATCTTTAATATGTATTTTTGCTTTTTAATTTTTGATATTTAATTTGCTCTGTGCCTTAGTGTCTTTGCCCCATTGTGACTTTCTAGATAGTGACTCCCCGCCTGCCCCCATTAAGAACATATAAAATATACCACACTTTTTATATATAGTCAAACACTTTCCCGAAAAACCCGTGCACTTTTTTAAAGAAATTAGGCGGCAATTTTCACAATTTCGAAAGATTTGTTAATAATGAGTTTTTTTCAGATCCCCCCATAAAAAACCCCGGCGATTCTAACTCATTATCTGCCGGGGGCTTATTTAATGGGCAGGAGTGGATTTGAACCACCGACACACGGATTTTCAGTCCGTTGCTCTACCAACTGAGCTACCTGCCCTAAGTATTTGTGCTCCAAATAGTTATATCAACACACCTTCCGGGGCTCAAAACTACCTTAATCTTCTTTTCCTTCTAAGCCAACTGAGATTATATTCTGTATGTACCTTCACAAACAGGATTTACAGTACCAAATCCCAGATGCGTAGGATACCGTCATAATATCGTCAAAGCAACCTCTTTATTTAAAGCAGATTTATCTTTTTTCTACAAATTCATAATTCTATAATATATAAGAACATACTGAAATTTGCCGTAATTATGAATACTCGCATTTCACAATTCAACCACTTCTTGAGGACTTATTAAAATTATGAACCGTTTTTTTATAAAATTTTTTTCGTTATCCATTATTTTCACACTAACACCCGCTACTTATTCTCAAACAACAACTTACGCCGAGCGGTTAGGTTGGCCGGTCGGCTCTAAAGTTGTGATTTTTCACGTTGATGACGCCGGCATGTCGCACAATTCAAATATGGGAACTATCAAGTCCATCGAAAATGGGGTGGCAACCTCCACGAGTATTATGATGCCCTGCTCCTGGGTGCCGGAGATCGCAATCTATCTCAAGGACCATCCGCAAGTCGATGCCGGCATTCATCTTACCCTTACCTCGGAATGGAAAAACTATCGTTGGTTTCCAGTAGCAGGCAAACCAACCGTACCAAGTCTTGTGGACCAGGATGGTTATTTTTGGCACAGTGTGCCCGAGGTAGTAGCTCACGCCACCCCTGAGGAATTCGAAACTGAAATTCGGGCCCAGATCGACAAGGCCCTGTCCATGGGTATAAAACCTACCCATCTGGATTCTCACATGGGAACTTGTTTCCATCCTGCCTTTCTGGAACGATATGTAAAAGTGGGAATTGAAAAAAAGATACCTATCCTTTTTATAGGCGGTCATCTGCAATATATAGGTGAGCAGGCAGAATCGCTCAAGCCGTTGATAAATCAGATAGCGGATCGAGTTTGGAAAGCGGGACTACCGGTAATCGATGACTTGGTAACCAGGCCCACGCATTCAAAGGATTATAAGCAAAAAAAGGATGAGTTGATCAAACTTCTGCGTGAGATGAAGCCCGGCATTACTGAGATTATTGTCCACTGTACGGTGCCCACAGAAGTATTTTCCTACATATCTCATTCCGGTGCCAACCGCGAGGCGGAACTGCGTCTTATGACCGATCCGGATATAAAGGCTTTTATCCAACGGGAAGGTATTATTCTCACTACCTGGGATGAACTAAAAAAGAGACGGGACAAGGTCACTAACGAGAAACCTGCGCCCAGCTCCGGAGAACAATAGTCTCAAAAGGGGATTATGACAACCTTTAATGACTAACCTTGGCAGCCGGCCATTCCCTGCTTAAGCCAATCAAGCCATTGAGCCATTCCTTCACCACTCGTACAGGATAAAGGCAGGAAGAGCAAATCCTCGTTGGCCTGTCTGGCTCTGGTCTTAAAATCTTCCAGATTGAAGTTTATATGAGGTATCAAATCGATTTTATTAATCACACAAGCATTCGCAGTATAATACATCTCAGGATACTTTATCGGCTTATCATCGCCTTCGGTGGTGCTGCCGACCACGACGCGCGTATCCTCTCCCAGGTCGAAGCCGGCCGGACAGATAAGGTTACCCACGTTTTCAATAAACAATAACTGGAAATCACTAAGGTTTTTTTCGCCGATATATTCCCGGATCATAATGGCATCCAGGTGGCAGGCCCCATGAGTTTGGATTTGAATGGCTTCCACTCCCAGCTTGCGGATACGATCGGCATCATATTCCGTTTCCACATCACCTTCAATAACAAGGATTCTGGGCAAAGGGGATAGTTGTTGAACGGTCTGCTCAACCAGACTGGTTTTACCGGCACCGGGCGAGCCCAGTATATTTACGGTAAATAAACCGGCGCGTTGAAATTGTTGGCGGTTTTGGTCGGCAAATTCCTGGTTACGGCTGTGAACATTCTTTTTTAACTTTATTTCACTCAACTATTCCACCTCCAAAGACACAATATCAAAGTGAGAATCTCCATCCCACATAATCTCGGACGATTTACACTGCGGACATATTGACACACCATGTTCAACACTGGCGGAAAAGCCACACTGGCGGCAAGTTATTTTTATCGGATCGATTTGCAAATCCAGCTCAGCCTCGGCAGCACAACTGCCTGCTCGTACTATCTCAAAGGCAAACGACAAGGCATGGGGATCAATACCACAAAAGCCACCGGCACTAAGTTTGATGGTCTCAACTTTGGTAAAGTTATGCCGTGTCTGCTCTTCATTAATAAGATTCATAATATTTTGTGCTAAGGCAAGTTCGTGCATTTTTTATTATGTTTATTTTCCGAATTAGAAATAATATCTTTCTCGGCCGGAAATAGTTCCGCGATTATAGACACTAATTTGTCAGCCGCCTGTTTCAATTCGTCAGAGATATTATCTCCCAATCTGGTGGAAGAAGGCACGGCACCCAAGATATACATCCGGGAGCCGGGGTTATATTGGTGAATATAGGATACCAATAAGTCCAGTGAGGGAGCATGAGTGGAAATGCCCCCGCCTTCCAGTTCCTCAGGAGTCAGCCAATGCAAAGAGCCAATCGGCGCATCCAAAGAAACTGCATCAACAATCACCACTACCTCCGGGGCAAGATTCAAGATAGGCCCCAGCATATTCTCCGGAGCGGTTCCGGCATCCATTACTTTTAATGAGGTCTTACCCTTCAAATGCTGAATAACACGTGGGCCAAAACTATCATCGCCACATAGAATATTCCCGACACCTATCAGCAGGCAATTATCTTTCTTGAGGTGTTGCCGCAAAAGCGAACTAATCAACCCCAAACCTCCCGCAATAGTACATGACGACGGCAATGGGGGCACAGAACCCGCATAATATCACTGCGACCGGGCGGCATGTCGGGCCGGGAAGTATCCTCGTCTATCAATCCCAGATTTTCCTGGCCTACCAGAATCAAAGTGGGATTTGTATAGCGTTTTGCTCCCAGCCGGTTTGCCAACCAGCGCAGATGATCTTTGGTGCCGATCACTTCGTCACACATGCTACAGATCACGAGCTCTTTCTGGACGAAAACGGCACAAGTAGAGCGGTCAAGCGTCGATAATTCGTATTCATTGGTACACTCAATGCCTTCCCCGGTGGTACACAAAGCCTCACACTGACCACAAAATATGCAGATATCATCATGACGGATCAAGGTACGCGTAGGCGGAGTGCTGGAAAGATCATCAACTTTTTCAATGGCATCGGCCGGACATACTTCCACACAGGCACAGCACCCGATACATTTGTCTTCATGAAACTTTCCCTTGCCCCGGTAAGCTTCCGGCGCGGGAGCCGGTTCGTAGGGAAACTTCGTAGTATAAGCCGGGCTGAAAAGCGACTTGAGCGCTTCTCTGAGTTCACGTAATTTAGGTTTTTTCATTTAATCAATCCTAGTTTTTCCGGTCCTTTTCATAGGCGTCGCCCACACTTTGTTCCCACAGTCTGACTCCGAAGATATGCGAACCTCGGGCAATGGCATGGGCACTGACGGGGGAAGTTAAGAGGATAAAAATCGCACAAAGGATCGCCTTAACGCTCAGCGCTGATACTCCGCTATAAACAGCGGCACCAATCAACAAGGTAGCGGTCCCCAGGGTAACGCATTTGGTGGCCGCCTGCAGACGATTATAGATATCCGGCAGTCTCACCAGACCGATCGTACCAATCAGATCGAAGGCCAACCCAATACCAATTAATATATGACCTATGGTCTCATTCATCGAATCTTCGCCCTTCCAGATATTTGGCCAGGGCCACGGTGCCGATAAAGCTCAATAATGCCCAGGCAATCGCAACATTCATATAAAATTCCTGTTCAGTAATCATCGCATAAAGGCAGGTAAAACCCACAATCACCGTTCCGAGTATATCGATGGCAACGGTCCGGTCCGGCGGCGTAGGGCCAGATGCTATGCGAAACAGGCACAGAAAAGAAGCCAACAATAGTACGCCCAGTCCAATATGAAAGAAAATCATTCGAATACCCTCCGTAAGATATTCTCGAAGCGTCTTACGATGATATCAGTCTGTTGTTGAGGATCAGATGTGGTTACATTAATCCAGTGTATATATAAATAATCATCATCCGTAATATCAACAGTCAGAGTGCCGGGAGTTAGTGTTATGGAGTTGGCCAGAAAAGTCTTGGCAATGCTGGTCGTCAGGTTTGTGCGGACTTTAATTATAGCAGGACGAATCGGCATAGCCGGATGCAGCACCCGGTAGGCAACATCAAAGTTGGCCTTAATACAAAAATAGATAAAGTCAAAAGTATATACTATAAACCAGAAACAGCGCATGGGGTTAAATAACTTAACGGGAGCTTTGCTATAAATCCGGGCCAGAAACAAAGCCACAAAAAAGGAACCCACAATTCCGGCAATGACCTGTTGAACGTCCAAGGACCAAGTCAGCAACAACCAGATTATCATTGATGTTATAAATAAGACCAATTGTTTCACGGATTAACCTCCAGCCGCAACATGGATGACTTGGTGGACATTTTGCACCAATACCGATCCGGCCTGATCTAACAAGAAGGGCTTAAAGTAAGGGAGCAGAAGCCCGGAAATAACACATATGACCGCCAGTAAAATCATGGCCAGCTCCATAGCAAACGGTACTTCCCGGGCCTTTTCCACAGAAGGCGAAGGGTCACCGTCCAGTACATAACGTTGTACTTTTATAAATGACAGCAAGGTCATAAAACTTACCAAAACCGTCATCGCCCCCAGACCGTAATGACCGGCCTGAAAAACAGCAATTACTATGATAAGCTTGCTCCAGAAACCATTGAAAGGCGGAATACCAGATATGGAAAGAGCTGCAACACGTAAGCAACCACTGGTAACGGGCATTCTATGTTTCAAGCCTCCAAGCTGTTTTAACAGGCGAGTACCGGTAGCGTACTCGGTGGCCCCGGAACATAAGAATAGAAGCGACTTAAATGCCGCATGATTCATCAAATGAAAAAGTGCTCCTAATAAAGCCAGAGAAGCAATTTTTAATTTATGATCAACCATCATCTCGCCGGCTACACCGATAGCCAGAACCACATAACCCATCTGGCTGATGGAATGGTATGCCAACAACCGCTTGAAATCCCATTGCACAACAGCCAGGCATACTCCGATGACCATGCTCAAGGAACCAAGCACCATAAGGATGTGAGCAAACTCCAGGCTCATTCCCAAGACGTTAAAGAACACCCTCAGCAGGGCATAAACTCCCAAGGCCTTGATCAGGACCCCCGAAAGCATCGCTGAAATAGGCGCCGGCGCTGAAGGGTGGGCATCGGGCAGCCAGGCGTGGAAGGGTACCATGGCAGCTTTCAAACCAAAACCCAGCATAAAGAAGGCTCCGGCCATTAAAAGCGCCATATTCTGGGCCGGCAGATTAAGAGTTATCTGGACCATATTCAAATGCCCGGTTTGATTATATATAATGCCTATGCCCAAAAGAATGAAGGCGGACCCCACACTACCCAGAACCAGATACTTAAATGAAGCTTCCAACTCCTCGGTCTCGCAACCAAATGCCACCAGGGCATAACTGGAAATGGCCGCCACTTCCAAAAAGACATAGAGGTTAAAGATGTCTCCCGCCAAGACCAACCCGTTCATACCGGTTAACATTAGAAAGAACAGGCAGTAATAAAGCGGCTCAGCGGTGTAACGCTTCATGTAGTTAAGCGAAAATAAAATGGCGGCAAAGGCAACAACATTAACGACCAGGAGCATAAAACTGCTCATCTTGTCCAGTATCAAGCTGATGCCCAGAGAGCCGCTTTCCGGAGTCCAGCCTCCCATCCAATAAGTTACCTCAGTAGAGGTCAGAGAGCGAAAGACCAAGACTAATAATATTAATGAGACCAAGGGGGCCAAGAAACGACTTATACCAGAGCCATTCCTGATCTTATCAATCAAAGGCAGCAAAAAAGCCGCTAACAGAGGTATCGCCACTAACAGAGGCAATAATTTTTCCATGAGCAATTTCCTGTAATATTCAACCCTTCAGTTTACGTATTTTGGTAGTATCGAAGGTGCCGTACTTTTCATGCAGACGCACCGCCAGGGCTGACATTAAGGCCACAAGCCCCACACCTATCACAATCGAAGTCACAATAAGGGCCTGGGGAACCGGGTCAACAGAGGAATTTATAAATTTATCCGGGTTCATGTCAGCGGTACGTATAGGAGCAATCCCGCCGGTACGATAACCTATCAAGATCAGAAAAAGGTTAACTCCATAATCTATTATAACAATGCCTACAATTATCTTGATGATGTTCTTTTTACATACTACCGTGTAAATCCCTATGGCGAAAATCACCAAGGCCATTACATAAGGAAGAAATGAGTAGTTAAACATAATTATTCATCTCCCTTCGCCAAATCCAAATCCCGATGGAATACGATCAGAGCCACAAAGACACCGGCCAGACATGCTCCGACTTTAATTCCAATAGCAATATTCGCCAGAGGTATGGTTCCACCACTGAGAAGGGTGTAGTCTTTACCGTGATGCGCCCAGATATTATCAAAGAACACTCCTCCGAAATATCCCAACAGGGCAATGAGTAAAAAGGCCAGGGCTCCAATACAATCCCAAATAACCATGGTTCGGTCACGGATTAAAGTATTGACATATTCTTTACCATAGGAAAGAACCAACAGAACAAAGCCGCAAGCAAGGGCGACTCCCCCTACAAAACCTCCGCCAGGCGAGAGATGCCCGAAAAGAATCAGGTAAAACGCGAACAGGAAGATAAAACCTGTCACCAGTTTGGTCACCTGCTTAACTATTAACGTCATGCCCTGCATTTTTTATTCTCCCGACTTTACGAATTACGGCATAGGCTCCGATAATGGAACAGAAAATAACAGTTGCCTCCCCCAACGTGTCATAAGCTCGGAAATCCAAAAGGACACCCATGACATAGTTGGCCGCCCCGGTTTTTTCCAAGCCGTGTTGAAGGTATTGATTGCTTAGATTCATTAAGGGTTTTCCAAAATCAACCAGCGACTGGAAAGCAAAGTAACACAAGGTAATAAACACTCCGCCACCACCCAGTCCAATCGCCAGGATGAAGCGGTCCCGTTGCGTCTCGAAGGTCACGTCCCTTTCTTCACCGGTGGCCCGAATTAACCAGACCAAACACAACACTTCAACTACAACCTGGGTAATAGCTAAATCAGGCGCCCCCAGCAGTAAAAAAATTACCGACAGAGCCATCCCCGCTGCTCCCACCGAGATTACAGTGGAAAGCAGCTTTTTGGCTTCCACAGCTACGGCTGATGCAAAAATAACAAAAGCCGCCAGAATCATTATATATACAGTCATGAATAAGGTTCCTTAATCCGGTCAACCCACTCTGGGACCTATTAAAAACATTAGAATAATCAGCAGTCCCAATACCACCCAACTGACATAAAGTGTCAAGGCGCCTGAGTGCAGGAGGCGAAATCTTTCCAGTAATCCACTACCGAAAAAACCCAGAATTTTATATAGATCAAATAACTGCTGGCTCGCAGCCTGATAGAATCCTTTTAATCCCGGCAGGTTACGAACCGTAGCATAAAAACCAGTGCCGCTATAGTGGAAACTTTCCTGGGGCAGCCTTTCACCTCCGATATAAGTTCGCGTACGACGAATCTTGAATCCTCGCCCAAGATAAAATATCACAATGCCAATAATCAAACCCAATACCAACAGACCAGTAGCCAAAGTAGGCCGCCACAAAGTTGTCAACTCAGCAATCTCCGATTCAGTAAGAGATCGACTCAACAAGGTATTAAAGGAGGGAATAATATAGCTTTCCATGGGCATATAAGCGAAGACCCCAAATACCACGCAGAGAACAGCCAATACCATCATCGGCACCTTCATCCAGCTGGATACTTCGGTGGGCTTTTTGCGGGACATTTCCAACGTAGGCGATCCTAAAAAGACACTATGTACAACCTTGACAAAGCTGGCCAAGGTCAGGGCGCTGCCGAAAATGGCGGCCATAACCAGAACCGGGGCAAGGCGAGATGGTACATCAAGGGCAGCCTGATAGATAAGCCACTTGGAGGTAAATCCGTTTAGCGGTGGTATTCCTGAGATCGCCAGGGCGGATATCGCACAAGCCACGAAAGTCCAGGGCATAGCCCGGGCCAGACCACCTAGTTTGTCCAGGTCGGTGGTGCCGGCTTTCTTTTCCACGGCACCGGCGGCAAGAAATAAACAACTCTTATAAATTGCATTATTAATCATGTGGAAGAGGGCACCGGCAATTCCGAGAAGGCTGCCTGTACCGATACCCAGTACCATATATCCAACCTGACTGATGGCATGGAAGGAAAGCAGCTTTTTCAGATCATGCTGGACCATAGCCAACATCACGGCACCAACAATAGTAACAGCACCGACGATCAGCAAGAGCATCTTAAGGCCTGCAGTAAGAACAAAGAACTCCAGGCTGACCCGGGCCAGAAGATAAATCCCTAATAATTTATCCAGAGCCGCGGGTAAAAAGGCCATCACATCGGTCGGAGCACCTTCGGCGGCAGCGGGAATCCAGGTGTGCAGGGGCATAGCTCCAGCCTTGGCACAAGCAGCTACGGCAAAGAGCAAAAAGCAAATGATCGCCAAAGGTGAATCCACGGTTACATGCAACTGATCCATCGCTAAGGTGGGATTGGAAAGGCCAAAGAGCATTATCATAATACCTAACAACAATGCTGCATCACCCAGGCCCAATATGGTAAAGGACTTGAAAGCCCCCTGCTTGGCCTGCTCACCGCCCAGGCCAATTAAAAGGAACAACATCAAAGTGACGATTTCCCAGCAGATAAGCAGGAAGATCAGATTGTTGGCCAATGCAGCTCCTATTGCCCCGGCCAGCGTCCAGAGAATATAACTGTTATGCTTGCCCACCTTCTCAGTGGTGAATCCAATGCAATACAAGGACAGCAAAGCGCCAAATAGTGCTGTAAAACCGACAATAACCAGCCCAAACTGCGATACTTTCAGATTCACTCCTATCACCATGGCTCCTAATTCCAGCCAGTTCCATTGCCAGTTTGATCCGATATGGCTTTTCAGCTGGTAAGCGGCTATGACCAACCAAATGGATGTGCCCAGGGTCAGCAGATGGGCCAGCTTATTTAGTCTTCGTGGACATAAAAAAACCAGAGCACCTGCGATCACAGGAACCAGCATAATCCATTGCAGGAGTGAATTGTCCATAGCCTTCATTGCCTTCTTTCCTATCCGGGTTTATACGCTGCGGCGAATCCGTTCGGTTTTATCCCAGCTCATTTTCAAAAGAGTTTTTTGATCAAGCATTTCCTTTTTATTGCCCAGTCTCTTGCGTACCACAAGTACCCGCTCGGTACAGCTATAACAAGGATCCATGGCCGCCACCGTTAGCATGGCGTCGGCCAATTCCTGGCCCACGACGGAGGACTTGAAACTGGGCAGATTGACATAGGTGGGTGCCCTGACCTTATAGCGTATGGGATAATTGGTACCATCCGAGCAGACATAGTGGAATGTCTCGCCGCGAGGAGCCTCGGCATGTCCGACGCCTTCGCCTTCCGGCATCTCCCTTACTTCCGCTCGGATTTCGCCCGGTTCAATTTGTTCAATGCATTGGCGGATAATCTTTATACTTTCCAGAGTTTCCAGCAGTCTTACAACCGCCTTGGCCATAACATCCCCGGTCGACTGATAATGCACCTGCCAGTTCAAAAGATCATACGAAGCGTAAGGCTCATCATGTCGCACATCAATATCGAGATTGGAGCCCCGAGCCGTCGGGCCGGTAACACACCAGCGGCGGGCGTCTTCTTCGGTCAGAATTCCAACACCACCGAGCCGAACTTTTAACACGGGATCATCCAGAACTGCTTTGGTCAGCATTTCAATGGGGCCCTGAATCTCATCCATAATCTTGATCAGATCGGGCAATTTTTCCTGGGGTATGTCACGCCGGCAGCCACCAATACAGAAGTTTTCGTAATTATTACGGTTGCCGATAGTAGCTTCCAGGGCATCAAGAACCGGTTCCCTGTAGCGCCAGGCCCACATAAAAACCGTATTGTAGCCGATAAAGTGCCCTGCCAAACCCACCCAGAGCAGATGGCTGTGGATACGCTCCAACTCACAAATCAGGGTACGCAGATGTTGCCCCCTCAAGGGGACTTCTACGCCACAAAGATCTTCTCCGGCCTGACAAAACGCCATGGGATGGCTGGCCGAGCATATGCCACAAATCCGGGCCAACAAAAATGGTATCTGATCGTACGTCAAATCCTGACAGAGTCTTTCGATACCTCTGTGGTTGTAGGAAATGCGTACATCAACATCAACTACGTGCTCGCCTTCCACTGTGAGTTGAAAAAACTCGGGCTCTTCCTGGATCGGATGGAAAGGGCCAATTGGTATTACTGTTTTTTTCATGGTGTAGTCACCTCACTGGTCAGCTCGCGCAAAAACTCAGGTGTTTCATTTCTCTCTTTTCGTGTTTGAAAATCGCGCCGCAGCGGATATACCCCTTCGGGCCAGTCATCGGCCAAAATCAAACGCCGCGGGTCGGGATGATTATGGAACTTCACCCCCAAGATGTCCTGTATTTCCCGCTCAATGAACAGGGCTCCTGGAAATATGGTTGCTACCGAATCCAAAATGCAATCCGGTTTTTCAGTCCAGGTTCGCAACGTAACCACGAGGCTCAGTTTGTCAAAACAATAGTGGTAAAGAACCTCGATACGGCCGGGGGTATCACGTCCGGTTGCGGTTGTCATGCGGCCTTTCAGTTCTTCAAATACGAAGCGATTAGCCTTTAGGCTGTGTTCCGGCGGAATATCAACGTAAATTCGCTTGCGGTTACGGTTGAAAATACGCTCAGACATAGGACCTAATCGATCCTCTATTTGTTTTAATAGTTCTTCATATGTCATATAAATAGCTATCCTTTCCGACTCGCCTAGGAGGGAAGGGCTCCTAACGACTTAATAGCGCCGGCTATAATCGCCTCGGGTTTGGGCGGACAGCCGGGTACATAGGCAATGATGGCCTCTGGGTCAACTTCGCGAATGACCTTGTCCACCGGTCCGGCAAAGTGATAGCAGGGTCTGAATATTCCCCCCGAACAGGCGCAAGACCCGATGCACAAGACCAAACAGGGTTTGGCCATCTGCCGATACAGTTCCTGCAGACGCGGCCGAGCCTGTCGGGTACAAATGCCGCATACCACCAAGGCGTCGGCATGCCGCGGACTCTCCGCTATCTGCATGCCAAATCGCTCCACATCGTACCGAGGGGTCAGACAGTCCACCACTTCGATATCACAATTATTGCAAGCTCCAACATTTGCATGATAGAGCCAGATTGACTTTTTTAATGCCCAGGTTTTCAGGCCCACTTGAGCTCTCCTTAACACATCGATAAAATAAGGGCTAATGCTGCCAGAGGTGTCATAATAAACCAGAAGAATTTCATGGCATGGTCGATCCGTACCCGCGGATTGGTGTTACGTACCAGTGTCAGTACCACCAGTACCAACACGTATTTGCCTATGGAAGCAGCCGCTGCTCCAATGGAGCCGAACGCAAAGCCACCCCAGAATATTGTTATTACGAAAATCGGCAGGACCGCAAAGAGCATCGCCTTGGTCAAAAACAAAATGGCCAGCGGTGCGCCGGAATATTCAATAAACGGTCCCGAGGCGATTTCACAACCGGCCTCGGCTATATCGAAAGGCACCAGACCCAATTTGGCCTGAACACACATCAAAACCACGATAAATCCAAGCACACAGCCAATGGTCGCTGCAATGCCGGTTGTTGATACGCTGATAAGCGAACCAAGCTGAAAGTTTTTCGATGAACCGGCAATCGCCGCCAGAATCGCCAGCAGCATAGGTAGTTCATAGGCAATGATCAGCTTCATCTCCCGGCCTGCACCTACCGCGGCCAAAGGATTACCCGAAGCCGAACCACCAATAATAATTGCCAAAGAGGGGATCGTCAGAAGGTATAAGACAACAATTACATCGCCGGTAAAGCCCGCCTCGGGATTAAAATGCACCCACCATAGGAGTGTAGCTGCTACGCAAACGGCTGCAAAACCCAGTAGCGGCGCCAGTAAAAAACCGGTCATTCGCGCACCTTCGGGTACCACGGTTTCCTTGCCCAGCAGTTTGAGGATGTCCACCGCCGGCTGATACCATGGTGGTCCCTTCCGCCATTGTACCCAGGCTGTAACTTTTCGGTCGATAAATTTGGACAGTAATCCTAATACTATCGTACCTGCTGTTGCTCCTACCAGTAATGGAATAGCCCAAATGGGGTTCACTTTCTGTTTCCTTTTCAACGACGTTTAAACTGATTTTTCCCGACCATGCGACCGCTGAGCAGCAGCGGTGCACCCTCACTTAGCTCATCACAACGGCGAAATTCCAGGGCTCCGGACGGACACGCCGAGACACAACGGGGAATACCTCCCTCAGAAATCAAGTCTGTGCAATAATCGCACTTGGCCACTTGCCTGAGCGTAAGCGACGGGCTCATAACTCCGAACGGGCAGGCAATCACGCATGACATACAACCAATACACAACATCCGGCTGCGAACCGTAACTCCGTTTTCCTCTTTCCGCAGGGCATTTACCGGGCAGCCGTCCACACAGGCCGGCTCTTCACACTGCCGGCATATCAAAGGCAGAGTTCCTTCCTCGATTACGCCGAAAGTCACATTTGGCATGCCGCGATGTCCGTAAAAGCAGGCCGCCGAGCAGCTCCGACAACTGATACACCTATCCAGATTCAGAACCACCCGTTGCTCAATTTTACCTGTCCCTACCTGCTGGTCCATTTATTTGTTCTCCCTAGCCAACACACTGAGCTGGGCCCGGCCCGGTCTGATTTCAATAATACCATTATCCCAATACCAGTCGAAAAGATCACTGGTATCCGGAATCGTCCCACTCACAGCCACCGTTTGGGAAGGTACGGCATCATTGATCCGCACCCGCATCTTGACGCTATTTCCGTCGGAAGAAAGAGAAACCAGATTTTTATCCTGTAGTTTCAAACGAACGGCATCCTCAGGATTTATCATCACCACCGGACCAGGTTCAATGGTTAAAACCCAATCCAACTGCCGGGAAACCCAGCCGTCATATAAATCCAGATTTTCAGTACGTGACAATACTATAAATGTATCCTCCTGGGCCCCAGTCGTAGAGAAGCTTTCCAGGGTATATTTTTCATCAAGCGGCATTTTGGCCAGAGGCATACCAAATTCGACATTTGTTTTACTTACCGAATCAAGCCCCGCCTTCTGGGCCAATGTGTTCAAGAGCCCCACAAGAGTTTGGGCTGCACCGCAAGGCTCACCAAGCTTATTAAGGGGGATACTTTGTCCCTTATAATCTATTACCTCTCCGTCCATCTCGAACCAGAAAGCCATAGGCAAAACGATATCCGCTCGTTCGGTGGTGGCACTGGGCATCGATGAAGCAACTATTAGTTTATTAACTTTTTCAAATACCTGCGATGCATAATCTGCCGGTAAAACCCCCAACGGATCAACACCAACTACAAAGATTGTCGAAAACTCACCATTTACAGCGGCATCGAACCAGGCAGTTGCATCAGATAAATTCAGCGATCGGCTCAATGCAAACGCCCCCGCCGAGCCGCCATAACAATATAGAGGCAGTATTTTTGATCCGGTAGCCACCGCCAACTCACCAGCGGCACCTGTCAATATCTCATTTTGTCGCGAACGGCCCTGGGGCATGGTTAATAATATCACCGAATTACTATCCTGTTTTAAGGCCTCCAGAGATTTCTCCGCAACAGAACGGTCCAGGCCGCAGGCATTTAACAGATCATCAATTTTCGGCACATCCTCGCATAGATTCTCAAGATCAGCTCCGGCCATAAGGGCAAGGGCCATAATCGCTTTAGTTTCAGTACCGGCATTTACACTTAATGCTGAATTCGCAAATCGCATAGTGCGACCTTTGAGAGCATCGAGACTAATTAACTGAGCCCTTCGACTACTCTCCTTAAAACCAAGCAGATCGCGGGCCAGCATGGGGTGGGTGCCTAAAACATCACCAATGGCCAGAATGGACTGGGCCCCGCCGATAGCACTTCTATCAGTCAGGGCAGCCCGGGAATGAGCCAACCCCTCAAACATTGCTTCGTCGGAAGGAGGAATATAAATGCTCAGATGTAGAGCAGGTAAAGCCTCCTGGAAGAAACGAACCGCTGCGGAAATTTCCTGAATAGGAAGATTTCCCGACAACAACACACCCAGCTTGTTGTCCTTAGCAGCGTTCTGGAGAGCTCCGGCCGCCTCGGAAAGAATCAATTCATAGGCTCCCCCACTGGTGCCGAAGACAGTCTTACTTCTACTCTCCACCACGCGCTTGGGGTGTGCCATCAAGGCCGCTACATAATGGCCTCGATAGCAAAGTCCACCTGGACCGGGCGCGTCTGTGGAATTTACATACTCCGGCTCGACAATGCCGCGAGCACGTTGCTTAACACTAACCGGACAGGCCAGCGAACAATACAAACACCTAGTTGTTTGGTTTTCCGAGCTCAAGGTTACCCTCAAAAAACATTATCATAGCTCATAATTTCTTCGTAGCACATATCAGGTCCATCCTTACAAAGATAATAGGGCCCAATATTGCAACGACCACAAATACCCACCCCGCAACTCATCTTACGATTCATCGAGAGATATATCTGGGCAGGTTTGAATTTCAAATCCAGACACTTCTGGGTGACAAATTTCAGCATGATCGGCGGCCCGCAAGAGACCACATAGGCGTGCTCAACATCAATGTCCATGCCGTCCAGCAGGGTAGTAACCACCCCCACATGCCCCTTCCAGCCGTCAGAGGCCACGTCCACCGTCTCAGCGAAAGTAGTATTTTGGGTTTTATTCCAGTCTTCGAATTGTCTGCGGTAGAGTAATTCTTCTGGTGAGCGGGCACCATATTTAATGGTTACGCGTTTGAACTTGTCGATCTCATTAAAAAGGGCATAAATCAAAGCCCTCAAAGGAGCCAAGCCCACACCACCACCTACCAACAGGACTTCATTGCCGTAGAGCTTGTCCAGCGGATAGCCCTTGCCGAAGGGACCTCGTAATCCCAAGGTCTCACCGGGTTTGGCTTCATGGAGAATATCCGTAACCTTACCTGTTTTTAAAATAGTTATTTCCATCCTCTCCGGCTCACGGGGATTGGAGGAGGGGGTAAACGGCGCCTCACCTATGCCAGGATAGGTTAACTGCATAAACTGCCCGGACTTAAATGGAATGGGCTCATCCGGCCTTAATACCAAGGTCTTGATGGTTGGTGTCTCATCGATCACCTCTTCCAACCGGGCGGCCATGGGCATATATGGATTTTGCTGCGTCACTGACCGAACTCCTTAAATATATCACGAATATCCAAACCAGCCAAGCACGCCTCAATGCAGCGTCCGCAACCTACACATCCCAAAAGCTGGATGTTTTCCGGCATCCAGTCGAATTTATGCCGGATACGGTTTTCGAAGCGGGTACGCAACTCCGGGCGGGGAGTAGGCTTCATACCTCCTACACCCGCCATTTTGGCGTAATTGCTGAGAAGGCAGCTGTCCCAGGTCTTTTTTCTCTCGGTTTGATCGTCAGATTCCAAACGGGGCTGATCGTAGAGGAAGAAACAGTGGCAGGTCGGACAGATGAAATTACAAGCCCCGCATTCAACACAGGCAGAGCTTAATTTGTCCCATTTCTCCGGGGGCTGTTTGCCCACCATCTTGTCCGGAGCCACTTTGGGCTCAAATTCACTGTTTTGCTTTTTGATTTTTTCCAGGGCCTGCTGACGGCGTTGGTTCCGCTGGCGTATTTGTTCCTCTGACGGATCACTAAGCATTTCCTGAGCCTGGGCCAACATTTTGTCGCCCTTTTCGCTGCCAGAACTTATCAGATAACCATTATCGAGAGGAGAAATGTTAATATCAAACCCCTCTTCCGGATATGGTTTTCCGCCTAAAATGGTGCAAAAGCACACATCTTTGGGCTCGACACAATCGGTGGTGACCAGAACGGTATTTTGGCGGCGTTTCTCATAAAAAGGATCTTTGACCTGCTGGTCCAAAAAGATTTTATCGAGGGATTTCAGGGCACATAGATCACAAGCTCTTGCTCCGACAATAGTTTGCGCTTCATCCAGTTTGGATAAACTATCAGAAGCGGAATCTGCCCCAGTGTTAGGATAAACCGCTACCCTCTCCCGGGCCGGAAACAGAAAGGTCTTGACGGACTCGACAGGCGGGACTATTGCCGTAACTATCTGTCCGAAATCATCTTGCGACAATTTTTCGTAAGTGCTCTGACCATCACGATTGACCGTTGCGTATACAGGCCCTTGGTGTATTGCTCTTACAAAATCGGGCAACCTGGATTTTTTGAGAAAACGCACTTCAGATCCCATAGTCTAAATCCAATACTTCCAAAAGATTGGCCGCTTCTAGCCAAAACACATAACAAACTACAATAAAAACAAGTTTATATCCATTAAATCACATAAACAGATGATTCTATATAGAGTCTATCCCCGGTTCTAGCGCAAAAAGTGAAAAAAATCACGATTTTCTAAAACTTTTATTATCAATCGTGCAAATTTATGGGTGATGCATAAGATTTTTGTGCATTTCTTACAATTTTTTACAGGAATCGCCCTGTTTTCTTTTGATTCTTGCCAGTTTTACTATACTTTTGTACAGTAAAAATATAAATAGAACAGCAAGAGCCGAGTAAAACAACGATTAACAATGTTAATTGTCTTTTAGATTATTAACTGGCTTAAAACCGACAATACTTGGTCCGTCCATGGAATTACAATATCCGGGACTATCAATTAAAATTCGAACGGCAAAATAATATTGGTTTTGTCTTATGGTTTTGAGGGACAAAAATAAATGAAGTCTCTTAATCGGCCCACTCTGGAAAGACTATTGCTGTATTATCATTTCATCGACCATCACCTGGTAGCAGAAGATGGCAGTACAGTCTCCAGCACCAAGATTGCCAATTTTATGGATCTGGATGATACCCAGGTGCGCAAAGACCTGGCGGCTATCAGCTTGAGGGGCCGACCAAGGGTGGGATTCGTTATTTCCGAGGTTAAAAGCAGAATACGTAATATACTGGGATTCGAAGAAGATTGCCGGGCTGTGGTTGTGGGGGCTGGTCGCCTGGGGGGAGCGATAGCTTCCTATTCAGAATTTCGTATTTATGGTCTGGATATTGTCGCCCTATTCGACAATCATCCGGACAAAATCGGCCGGACGATTGGCAATCATGTCGTGCAGCCCGTGAGCCAACTACTAACAATTGTCAAACAGCGCAAGGTCAGACTGGGCGTAATAACGGTACCGGCCGAGGCGGCACAGGACGTAGCAGAGAAATTGGTGCAATCGGAGATAAAGGCGTTATGGAATTTCTCTCCGAAAAACCTAATTGTTCCCAAAACAGTGACTGTTCGTGACGAGCACCTCTCGGTGGGGTTGGCGGATTTACTATATCATCTCAAAAGATCCAGCTAAAAGTTGAAGGAAAAAATGAATCTACAAAAAAATTCGCGCCGAGATTTTCTCAAGACCCTGGGTCTGGGAGCAGCAAGTATGCTGTTTGGATGTTCATCACTGCAAACTGCTTCAAAGAAAAAACGACCTAACTTTTTATTTATCCTGGTCGATGATCTGGGCTGGACGGATCTGGGATGCTTTGGCTCATCATTTTATGACACACCAAATATCGACAAATTATGCACTTCCGGTATGAAATTTACCAACGCTTATGCCGCCTGCCCGGTTTGTTCACCTACGCGGGCCAGTATCCTTACCGGAAAGTATCCTCAGCGGGTTGGGATAACCGACTATATAAATCTTGCTGGATGGAATCAGCCGGATAAGTGGAAACGAAATACAAAACTATTGCCCGCTGCCTATGAGGACCGACTCGCCCATCAAGAAATTATCCTAGCCGAAGCAATGAAAGAGGCGGGCTATGCCACCTTTTTCGCCGGCAAATGGCATCTGGGCCCGGAGGGATTTCTGCCAACCGATCAAGGATTTGATGTGAACAAAGGCGGCTGTGAACGAGGTGGGCCTTATGGCGGGAAGAAATACTTTTCTCCCTATGGTAATCCTTACCTGAAGGACGGACCCGACGGCGAACACCTGCCGGACCGTTTGGCTTCGGAGACAGTTGCATTTATCAAGGCGCATAAGGACAAACCCTTTTTGACCTATCTTTCGTTTTATTCCGTACATACACCTCTGATGGCCCGGAAGGACTTAGAAAAAAAATACACAGAAAAGGCAAAAAAACTGAAATCCAACCAGCCAATCTGGGGAAAGCAGGGCAATAGAAAAGTTCGACTGGTGCAGAATCACGCAGTGTATGCGGGAATGGTGGAGGCGGTGGACTTGGCAGTGGGCAAGGTGCTGGATGCCTTGGACAAAATGCAGCTCACGAAGGATACCGTAGTTATTTTCATGTCCGACAATGGAGGACTTAGTACCTCGGAAGGTCATCCCACCTCCAATCTTCCGCTGCGGGCCGGCAAAGGCTGGCTCTATGAAGGAGGGATTCGCGAACCCATGATTATCCGAGCTCCGGGAATAACCAAACCCGATAGTATTTGCTCGGAGCCGGTCATCAGCACCGATTTTTATCCCACGATACTGGAGTTGGCAAACCTACCTGCCAAACCGGATCAACACGTTGACGGTGTGAGCCTGGTTCCGTTACTAGAAAATCAATCACTACCGCAAAGAGCTCTATTTTGGCATTACCCCCATTACGGTAATCAAGGCGGGTCGCCCGGCGGGGCTGTACGAGCAGGTGATTATAAACTGATAGAATTTTATGAGGATGGGCACGTAGAACTATACAACCTCAAGGACGATATCAGCGAAAGCAAAGATTTATCGCAAAAGCTAAGTGGAAAAACCCAGGAGCTGCGACAAATGTTGCACGCCTGGCGAAAACAGGTAAACGCCCGGATGCCTAAACCAAATCCCCGGTATAACTGATCGACAGACGACCTGGAAAATTCCCCAGGAAGAGGCAGAAAAGAAAGTATTATACGATTTATCTGATCAGGGCGCGTCGGCAATAAGTTTGTCGTGATAAAAACGGATTTTTTAAACGTTGCAGAACGAGATACTATGGGATGGTACACGGGGTTGTTGGTGGTGAGAAAGTTCTATGCCTAAGATTCCCAAAGTTCTATTAATGATCGAAAGTTCCCGAGAATACGGCCGGCAATTGTTACGCGGTATCGGCAGGTATGCGGGGCTCTATGGGCCCTGGAATTTTTTTATGCGCGAACCGTTTTATTATGACGTGTCAGGGACAAATGAAAATTTACTGCGCATGATTGAAAAATGGGACCTTGACGGCATTATCATGCGGGAATCGCCGGAAATAGAACAAATTGTACAATTGGGTGTGCCAACGATTATTTGTACATATACCAGAGAACAAATTCCCGGATTTATCAGCCTGGTAGGGGATTGTGCCGGTGCGGGTAAACTGGCGGCTGAACATCTTCTTGAACGGGGATTAAAACATTTTGCATATTGCGGGCTGGATGACATGTACTGGTCTCGGGAACGTGGTGTTAGCTTTGAAAAACATATTGCGGAAGCGGGGTTAAAGGTGCAGTTTTACAAGCAGCCTTCTTCGAAAAAGAAACGGTTATGGAACTTTGAACAGGACATCATGATTGAATGGCTAAAACAATTACAGAAACCCATCGGCTTAATGACATGTACCGACGATCGCAGCCAAAACGTGGTGGAGGCCTGCAAAGTTGCGAATATCCATATACCCGAGGAAATAGCCGTTATCGGTGTGGATAACGACGAGTTTATATGTGAGTTGTCAAATCCACCTTTGACAAGCGTGGCATTAAATGCAGGCAAGGCAGGCTATGAAGCGGCCGAAATGTTACATAACCTGATGAAAAGCAAAAAAATTAAAGATACGATTGTTGTCGCAGAAGCTACGCATGTTGCACTACGACAGTCCACCGATATTTTGGCAATCGAAGATGCAGAGGTGATCAAGGCACTTAATTTTATCCGACAAAACGCACGACGAACAATTCAAGTGGACGATGTGGTAAGTTCTGTGTTTTTATCGCAGAGAGCATTACAGCAGCGATTTAAAAAAATTCTGGGCAGAACCATCCACAACGAAATAAAACGCATTCGCCTGGAATATATATGTCAGCTTCTTTTGAATTCTCCTAAATCAATAGCGGAAATTGCCTGGGAACTGGAATTTTTAAGTAGTGAGCACATTGCACGCTATTTTAAGAACGAGAAAAACATGACTCCCCGCGAATTCAGAAGGCGCTTCGGCAGTCATTTATAAAATAACCGGTTTCATAAACACATGAGTTTATAAAAGGGATATGGCGGGCTATCTGTGCGCGAAATGGTGATTTTTGGTCATAAAATGGCGTTCCGTTGTTACGTGAAAAATGCTATAAATAGTATTTAGGTTGTAGTGAAGTGAAATAATAGATGTTGTCTTGTAAAACCCACGACGATGGTAGGGGTACAATTGAGAGAAAGGATAACCAATGCACTTTGAAAACTACTGCAAAGACTACTTCATTAGAATTATCGGATTACTTCTGATCTTCACTGTTATAACGCTGATGGGAGAAAGTGCCTGGGGCATAGCAGAACCGGTTACTATTAAGCAAAATGGTGATCAATTGCAAATATGCAACGGCTTGTACACCGTAACTTATGGGATGGACACCGGATTATTCAACATGGGGAACGACACAGATGTACTTTTCCGGGATGCATATTCCAATGCAGAGCTGGATAGCGGGGGCATCTATAGTAATAACAGCTATAAGCGATCCTATAGTGTCCAAGATCTTCCAGTGGGCTATCCGGCCGGTAAGCGAGTTTTAATTCTACTCCAGGGACTCAGCGGCAAACCCGACCTTAGGCTGGTGCTGGATGTTTATGAGGGGAATCCGTTTCTCTGCTTGTCTTTGGAGGTCGTCAATAACACCACAGATGCTGTGAAGGTTAAGAAAATTGCGCCGCTGAGCATTACACCTAGCTCCGGTGGGCAGGTGCTGCCCGGCAATATTGCCTCCGAGCTGATGATTCGGCCCAGTAACGGTTTTGACAGCAGTTTATATAAAGTGGCCGATAATCCCGACAAAAACTTCCGGGCCATGTGGGAAATGCTGCTATACAATTTAAACAAGGGTGTACTTTTCGCCGGGGGATTCGTCAGTCACACCAGATATGAGGGTTATTTGGACCTCAGATATCGGAAGGATTCCTTACTAACACTAACAGCCCACTGTTCGTCGGTACCCATCAGGGTCAATGCGGGAGAGACTCTCGCGGGAGACACCGTAGCGCTGTGTTTGGACAAGGTGGCGAACGTGTTCGATCGGATGTACGACTATGCGGACCTTCTGCGGCTCTATCACAATTTTCATCGTTCATTTGATGACGTCCCGGTTCCCACCGGGTGGTCGAGTTGGTATGCGACGGACCTTGACCTGAATGAAGATGCTATTCAGAGGAATCTTGATTTTATAACCAACAACCTTGCCGATTACGGCTATAAACTAATACAACTCGACGACGGCTGGGAGGATCACTTCTATGTTCCAACTCGCAAACGGCCTTTATCGATCTTCGGGAATTGGGACGCCAATGAAAATATGCCTCATGGCATGAAGTGGACTGCGAACCGGATTGTAGCAGCTGGCATGTGGCCCGGGCTCTGGATTGCGCCTTATCTGGTCCATGAGAAATCCGATGTGTTCCAAAATCATTACGATTGGCTGCTTCCGGGCACCATCGGTCCCATTCCACTTTGGGATATGGGCGGTTTTGTGGATCTTTCCAACCCTGCAGTGCAAACCTGGTTCGGCGGTCAATTTGCTAAGATTAGAGATTGGGGTTATACATACCTCAAGATTGACTTTACGCCGAACGAAATGTGGGGCAGCAGGTACCACAATCCCGATTGGACAGGTGTGGATGCTTACAAAAAGGGCTGGAAACTCATATGTCAGAACTCCGATCCGGATGTCTGGGTTGCCGGTTGCGGCGCCGGCCGCGGGCCCGTCATCGGCTATCTCGACTCGGCAAGAGTGGGTGAGGACATCGGCTGGAGGTGGAAAACCTTCACCCGTGCCGTTAGCCAGGTCTGCACCAAGTATTACCAGCATCGCAAACTCTGGATCAATGATCCCGAATACCTGATACTCCGCCCCAAAAGCCTTTCCGATAACGAAGCCCGGGTATGGAGCACGTATGAACACCTCTCGGGCGGCAACCTTATTTCGAGCGATGATCTACCGACGCTGCCGAGTGAGCGTATTTCCTACATGAAGAAAATCGCGCCACCCTACGGGCAGTCGGCGATGCCCCTGGATTATCTGGAACATAACCTTCCCCGTCTTTGGTTTCTGGATTTGACTCAAGATCCCCAATTCCCTCACTACCAGATCGCCATATTCAATTGGGAAGACCTACCCAAAGATTACCAGTTGAGACTCGACCAATTACCAATCCCGCCGAAGAAGTACATCGGGTTTGAGTTTTGGAATGAAGAATACGTTGGGAAACTGAACAGCAGTGAACCACTAAACATATCCCTGGCACCCCATGCGGCTAAAGTCATTGCGTTTTGTCCGGTAGCGGGCACGCCGGCGCCGATTTCCACCAATCGTCACATTGCCCAAGGAGCAGTGGAGTTGCGAGATGTTAAGTTCGAACAAAATGCCCTAAGCGGAATATTTACAGGGGTTGCCAACACAAAACCGACACTCTACATCTACGTTCCGGGCAATTATGTAATGTCACAGGTGGACGTGGATACGAAATATGAAACCAATGTCAGCCGGAACATTCTGGCGATTACATTCTCGCTGGGCCAGAAAACACAGATACATTGGAAAGTCAATTTCACCCCGTGAAATTAAATGGGATCGGAAGCAAAGATATCACGGCAACAAAAGCCCTTTACTCAAAAAACTTAAGTAAGATCATATTAAGAATTTTCAAATAATATCGCTATAATTGCAGACAATTTCAATGAACAGGAAAAAAGGATTTAGCGAAAGGAAAATCATAACTCAAATCCTGAGAAGGAGACTAAACATGAACAACAAAATGAATCGGCGTGATTTTTTCGGAATAATGCCGTCGGGGGTAGTGCGGTATTATTAGGCGGAGGTTTGATGAACCTTGCATATTATTGTTGCCAATGTCACACCGCCATATTATAGTTACAACAACAGGGAGGACTAAGGATATCTATTATTTTTTTTGATCCAAGTCCGGTCTTTGTAACTTTTATTGGAAAGGAAGATTAGTGGGAAGGACAATGACGCGTCTTACAATCCTCGCAATTATATTTTGGGGTTTATCGTTATTTGTCGGAGAGATAGGGACCGGTGCCGAAGGTAACGAAAAGGCTAAACCGGTTGAGGCAAAAATCATTCTTACGCCCAAACCGGGGCCCAAGCCCCGTATCAACGGGCCGAAGGTGTACGGCGTGCGGATGGGACATCCTTTTATCTATCGCATACCTGCAACAGGTAAACGTCCGATGAAGTTCAAGGCTGAGAATCTGCCCTCTTCAATGAGTCTGGATGCTAAAACAGGAATTATTACCGGCAAAGGGCCCAAGAAGTACGGCGATCATATAATTACCCTGATAGCTGAGAATCAATTCGGCCGGGACAGCCGAAGCTTAAAGATTGTGGTGGGTGAGACACTGGCCTTGACCCCACCGATGGGTTGGAACAGTTGGTACATCCACTATTACCTTGTTAACGAACAGCATATGCATCAGGCGGCTGAGGCGATGGTCGCTTCGGGGATGGCTGATTACGGCTATATGTACGTGAATATCGACGACTGCTGGATGAAAAAACGTGACAACGAACCCTACCGCGATCAAAACGGAGCTGTTCTAACCAACAAAAAATTCCCGGACATAAAAGGTATGGTGGATTACATTCATAGTAAAGGTCTCAAGGCGGGGATATATACTTCTCCGGGGCCGTGGACCTGTGCCGGCTATGTGGGCAGCTATCAGCATGAAGTAAAAGACGCTCAAAAGTTTGCTGAGTGGGGCTTCGACTTTCTCAAATACGACTGGTGCAGCTACACCTCAGTAGCGAGCGGAGAAGGACTCGAACGTCTGCAGATACCTTATAGGCTAATGGCCGACATTCTCATGATGCTGGACCGCGATATAGTTTTTAACCTCTGCCAGTACGGAATGGGTGAAGTGTGGAAATGGGGCGGTGAAGTCGGAGGCAACTGCTGGCGGACCACAGGCGATCTGGGGCTGGCAAAAAAAACGCAGTTGCCGGGGTTCTACCATATCGGCCTGGCTAACGCGCGTCACTGGGAATATGCCAAGTGCGGTCAGTGGAACGATCCGGACTACATCCTGATCGGCTGGGTGGGCGATGCCCATGAACAGAGCGAAGGACATGCCACCACACTGACCGGCAATGAGCAGTACAGCTATATGTCGATGTGGTGTCTGATGGCGGCGCCACTGATATTTTCGGGGGATATGGCCAAACTGGATGATTTTACCCTTAACATTCTTTGTAATGCCGAAGTAATCGAGGTCGATCAGGATCCACTCGGGCAACAGGGAAAAATTATTTCCCAAACAGATGAACAGCTTGTATTGGCCAAAAAAATGGAAGATGGTTCGCTGGCGGTTGGTCTGTTCAATCTGAGCGAAAAGCAATCTTCCATTACGGTAAACTGGTCAGATCTGGGTATAAATGGCCTCCAGCGCGTACGTGACCTTTGGCGTCAGAGAGACGAAAAAAAGCCTCATAATGACAAATATCAGATTTTCATACCTCGCCATGGCGTCAAACTCATCCGTCTATTTCCTATCGACAGCAAATAGATAATACAACGGCTTTTAGAAAGGCTATAATTGAGTTGGGGGTTGTATTGATATTACTTAAACAGCTGAAGTTAGAATTTGAATCAGGAAAGAAAAAAAATCACGGTAGAAGGAGCCGTTCAAGGGGTTGGATTTCGTCCATTTATTTATAATTTAGCCATTAAGTATCACCTCTTGGGCTATGTCACCAACACATCCAATGCAGTTATAATTGAAATACAGGGTGATCCAAAGTCTCTGGAAAATTTTATAAATGAGATACGAGATAACTTACCACCTTTGGCCCGAGCGGTAATCGCCTCGATAGAATCTTTGCCTAACGAGCAGGAAGAAAACTCGTTTGAGATACGACCTTCGCAAGAAGGGACCAAACAATTTCCGGCGATAACCCCTGATGCAGCTACTTGCCGGGACTGTCTGCGTGAGTTATTCGATCCGGGGGAGCGCAGGTATCGTTATCCGTTTATCAATTGTACCAACTGCGGCCCGCGCTATACGATCATTGCGGATGTACCTTATGACAGGCATAACACCACGATGCGCAGCTTCAAGATGTGCCAAAAGTGCCAGGAAGAATATGACGATCCTGCGAATCGTCGCTTCCACGCGCAACCGAATGCGTGTCCGATATGCGGCCCCCATCTCTGGTTGACCGACAATCGGGGTAATGAGCTTACCTGCGATGATGTGATTGCCAAAACGATATCTCTTTTGGAAACAGGTAAAATTGTAGCCCTTAAAGGACTGGGAGGATATCTTCTGGCTGTGCGTGCAGACAGTGAGGGGGGATTACAACAATTACGCCAACGAAAATATCGTAAGGCCAAGGCCTTGGCGGTAATGGTGCGGGATATCGAAGCAGCCCGTCAAATCGCTGAGATCAATCCGACTACTGAAGAATTGCTTACGGGTGTGGAGAAACCAATAGTACTTTGTCCGAAAAAAACCGGCGGGGTTTTGAGTGAGGAAGTGGCACCGGCTTCGAGATTTTGGGGGATTATGCTGCCTTATACCCCTATGCACAGCCTTATCATGGAGGGGGCATATCCGGCGCTGGTAATGACCAGCGGTAATAACACCGACGATCCCATAGAAAAAGATAATTCGCAGGCCCTTAAACATCTGGAGGGAATTGCGGATTACTTTCTCATGCACGATCGCGATATTTACACAAGTTGTGATGATTCCGTGACAAAAATATTTCAGGGCAGGCCGCTGATATTACGCAGGGCCCGGGGATACGTACCCCGTCCCATTAAATGCAACCGTAACTGGGATGGAGATATCCTGGCGGTTGGTGCGGAGTTGAAAAATACGATAACCTATTTGAAAGCCGAGCAGGGATTTGTCAGTCAACATATCGGTAATTTGATTGGCTCGGCCACTTATGAAAGTTTTCAGCAAACTATTGAGAAGATAGGCTCTCTTATTGACGCCAAGCCGGAGGTGATAGTCTGCGATCTCCATCCCGGGATGTTGTCCACTCGTTTTGCGCGGCAGTACCGGGGCGCTAAACTAATACAGGTACAGCATCATCACGCCCACATAGCTGCGGTTATGGGTGAACACAACCTGGAAGGAAAAGTAGTTGGTCTGGCGGTTGATGGTTTTGGTTACGGCTCGGACGGCACGGTATGGGGCTGCGAACTGTTGGAAGTCCAACGGAATCGTTTTGTACGCCGGGGTCATCTGGAAGCAGTGCCTCAGCCGGGTGGTGATGCGGCGGCGCGGCAGGGGTGGCGGATGGCGGTGAGCTATCTTATTAATAGCTTCGGTGCGCAAAAGGGAGTTGAGCTGGCGAAAAAATATCTGGCAGATATTGACCAGGCCCAGATTGAAGGGGTCGCCGAAATGATTGAAAAGCAGCTAAACTCTCCGATAACTACCAGTCTGGGACGATTCTTCGACGGGGTAAGTGCCCTTTTGGGTATCTGCAACTCGAACAGCTACGAGGCCCAGGGGGCGATTGAGATGGAAAATGCAGTTAAGGAATCGGTAAATGAATCTTATCCAGTCCAAATTGATACTGATAATGACATGCTGATTCTGGCCGGCCAACCGGTAGTGCAGGGAATAATCCAGGATTTGGCATCCGGGGTGGATCGAGGTATAATAGCAGAACGCTTTCATAACTTCGTCGCGAGAGGGCTGGCGGGGCTGGCGGGCGAACTGGCGGAAAGATTAAAAATAAAAATTATCTGCCTGGCCGGAGGCGTATTTCAAAATGATATAATATTATGCAGACTTGTTAAAAAATTGGAAAGTTCCGGCTTAAAGGTCTATTACAATCAGGAACTTCCACTAAACGACGGTTCGATATCTTTCGGACAGGCAGTGGTGGCCGATGCCCTATTGGGGCAAGGAGAAGAATGATGTGTCTGGCAGTTGCAGGTAAAATAGTAGAACTCGACGGAGAAAACGCCATAGTAGATGTGCGGGGCAATCGGGTCGAGGCAATTACGGCCATGGTGCCTGATGTGAAGGTTGAGGACTATGTTCTGCTGCATGCAGGCTTTGCCATAGCCATTATTGACGAACAAGAATATCTACAGCACAAACGTACTATGGAGGAACTGGCCAACTATGCCCAAGACCTATTCCAACCGGAATGATGCCGATAGGGTTGTCGAGTTGCTAAAGGAATCCGCCAATCGATTGGCCGGTAGGGTAATTAAGGTGATGGAAGTCTGCGGTACCCATACGGTAACCGCCCAGGCGGCCGGGGTGCATAAACTACTCCCGGCAAACGTAAAGCTATTAAGCGGTCCGGGCTGTCCGGTATGCGTTACGCCGGCGGGATTTATCGATCAGGTAATAAAACTGGCCCTGGAAGAGAATGTCCACGTTATGACCTATGGGGATATGATTCGGGTGCCGGGAGTAAATGATAGTCTGGACGACGCCAGACGACGAGGGGCAAAGGTATCGGTGGTGTACTCGGTGAATGACGCTTTGGAAAGAGCAAGAAAAAATCCCGACCAACGAGTGTTGTTTCTGGGTATTGGTTTTGAGACAACGGCGCCGGCTACAGCGTACGCGATCAAAACTGCACAGAAAGAAAGTCTTAAGAATTTTCTGGTACTTTCGGCCCATAAGACCATTATCCCGGCTATGGAAGCGCTGCTGGAAGATCCGGAAACGGCGGTAGATGGATTTTTGGCGCCGGGGCATGTCTCGGTAATCATTGGCAGTGGTGCCTATGAGCCGCTGATGAAACGTTATCAACAGCCTTGTGTGGTGGCGGGTTTTGACGGAACCCAGATGCTGATGGGATTGGTACGAATTCTGTTGCAGATAATCGCAGAAAAACCGGCAGTGGAAAACGTTTATCAATCGCGCGTGAATCGGGAGGGTAATCGTTCTGCGCGAGAGCTTATCGAGGAGGTTTTTGCACCAGCCGGGAGCGTCTGGAGAGGGCTGGGAGAAATCCCCCAAAGTGGATTGGTAATTCGTCCGGAGTTTGGAGAGTTTGACGCAGGCAAAGTTTTCGATCTGCCCCAGCCTGAAGATCATGATCGGCCGGGATGTCGCTGCGGAGATGTGCTCAAAGGGATTATTACTCCCGACGATTGTCCGCTTTTTGCCAAGGCCTGTAAACCATCCACACCCATCGGGGCCTGCATGGTCAGTCGCGAAGGCAGCTGCAGCGCTTATTATAAGTACAGAAATGCAGGAGTTGAAATTTGAGCAATGAAATAAAACTCGCTCACGGCGGGGGCGGAATCCTGATGCAGGAATTGATCCGGGAAAATATCGTTCCGGCTTTGAAAAGCAAATCTCTAATGGAACTGGCAGATAGCGCCCGTTTGGATGTAGATAACATAAGCCTGGCCTTTACCATGGACGGATTCGTAGTTGATCCACTGATCTTTCCCGGCGGAGATATCGGCCGCCTGGCGGTATGCGGGACAATCAACGACTTGGCTGCTCGAGGGGCACGGCCATTGGCGCTTTCATTGGGGTTGATTATAGAAGAAGGTCTTTGTCTGGAAATATTTCGGCAGATTATGGACTCCGTCGCCCGGACAGCTCGCGAAGCGGATGTTGAAGTGGTAACCGGAGATACTAAAGTCGTTGAAAGAGGCAGTGCCAGTGGTATTTTTATCACTACCAGCGGAGTTGGACAGATGCGTCGGGATATGGATTTTGGACCGGACCGAATCGCAGCGGGTGATGTAGTAATTATTAATGGATATATCGGAGATCACGGCATCGCGGTGATGAGTCTGCGCGAGGGCATTAGCTTTGTCTCGACAGTTAAAAGTGATGTGGCCCCCCTGGCCGAGATGGTGGGCAAGGTACTGGACATGTGCGGGCCGGCGGTAAAATGTATGAAAGACCCCACCCGGGGTGGGTTGGCGGCCAATCTTAATGAGATTGCCAGAAAGGTAGGCATTCTGCTGGAAGAAGATAAAATACCCGTGCGCAATCAGGTGCGCGGTGCATGTGAACTTTTAGGATTGGATGTTCTAAGCGTGGCCAACGAGGGCAAAATGTTGTTTGTGGTAAGTGAAAAAGAAGCTCAGAAAGCCCTGGAAGCACTGAATAATCATCCGCTGGGACGTGACGCGGCTATCATCGGCCGAGTGGATGATAAAGCGGGATTAGTTCGTCTGAAAACCAGCATCGGAGGAGAACGTATTATTGACACACCCTATGGTGAAGAATTACCGCGCATTTGTTAATACTAAAAGTGATTTGAGTCGGTTCGTATGTGTCTCTTGATTTTGTCTCGGGGATTATTATCTCATGGTCTTTTTGAGCGGCTAATTTTGCGCGCACTGCCTTTTTAGTTTTGCATCCAGGGCCCGGTAGTCGGTTTTACCGGAGCCCAGGATGGGCAGTTGTTTTAGGCGGATAACCCGGCGGATATTGTGCAACCCGGACAGACCGCTATCTCGGATAACTCTATTAACGGCTGAAGATTTCAGTTCCATCACCGTAAAAAGTACCAGTTCTGGTCTATGTTCGTTCTGGGTGGCGGTAACAGCTAATGAAGGACCATCCTCATGTTTTTTTGCATAATGAGCTTCAAGCACTGTTTCAATAGCCGGCAGTGAAATCATCTCCCCACCCCTTTTAACAAAGCGATTGGCACGGCCGACAAAAGTAAGTCCTCCCCTGCTGTTTTCCCTAATCATATCACCTGTGTTATACCACTTTTGACCCTCGAACTCGACAAACGGTGACGCACCGGTATGATTCAAATATCCCTGGAACACATTGGGACCACGTACTAATAACAGTCCCTTATCACCCTTCAAGACTCGTTGAGCAGTTTGGGGGTCCCAAATAACATATTCCATGGAATTTATTATCTTACCGATCGTGCCGGGATAGGGATCATTTTTATCGTTTACACTAATGACCGGAGAGCACTCTGTAACGCCATAACCTTCTAAAAGCAGGGCCTGGGGGCTGTGGCTGGCCAACGCTTCATAGGCGCGCATAGGACACTTTTCCGCCCCGGTCACCACCAGATGGACACTGGCTAATTGCCGACTATGTGCATGCCGCAGGATACTGTCTAGAAAGGTGGGCGCGGTAACTAAAATAGTTACCTTATATGACTCTATAATTTGCCCCAAAGTGCTGCCGTGCGTGGGATTGGGATAATACACCGTGCGGACCCTCACACATAAAGGCAGCAGGGAGGTGATGGTCAATCCAAATGAATGGAAGGTTGGTAGAAATCCCAGCAAACAATCGCTGGAGCAAAAGGTTAAGCAATCAAAAACATCATACAAATTGCTGGTAATGTTTTGATGGGTCAAGGGTACAGCTTTGGGATGGCTTTCCGAACCACTCGTAAATAAGATAACGGCAGTTTCCGGAGCTTTAACCTTATCAAGCTGCCGCCAGGAAATTCGACTACGCAGCCAGGCCATAATTTTAGCCCTGCCGCTAAGCTGCGAGCGAATATCTTCCAGATAGATAAATCGATCCTGAATATCATGCAGATCGAATCCCTGCTCGTTTAATTTTTCAAGCAGCGATTTGCTGGTGAGGATCCGACTGACATCCAACGAAGTTACGGAATAGCGTAAATTTTTCCTCCCCAAGGTCCAGTTTATCATGACAGGTATCTTGCCGGAAAATAAGACAGCCAGATACAGGATGTTAACCGCGACAGAAGCAGGCATCATGATACCCACGTAATCACCGGGATACTTTTTGATTATCTTTCTGAGCAGCATAATGCCCAGAATAATATCACGATAAGTCTTCATACCACTAATCTGATCGCTAATGATTATATCGTCAGGTCCTCTGCGAGCCTGATAGAGAAAGGCCTCATTTATAGTCATCTCACCCAGGTTAGCGGGACGGTTGGGCTCGCCCGGACAACGGAACCATTGGGGCGGAGGTTTCCTGACTGTATGAGTGTCAGAGGAGCCGGAGGAAGCTTCTCTGTGTCTGGAATTAGGTTCCGGGACCGTACGCTGCCGGCCTGGTTCCCAGTTAGTATAAGGTACATATGTATTAGGCAGAGCATCTACGTTATAAAATTTCTCCAAATACCTATTAATAATCCCCCTCGACGATTTGCGGGGCAGATCATCGGGCTCATAAAACTCGATAGACACCTCGCGTTTGGGGCCGAAAAATATTCCGTTGGCCAACAGAGACTTGAATCCATTACATACAGCTTTGGAAATGTTCGGCTGCTCACCAGATGCCCAGCTAAAGCTACTCCCCCATAGCCCCCTAATACGCACCAGCACAATGCGAACCTGTGGAAGTTCCCGGAGGATACGTTCTACAGCGCTGTTGCCCCCAATTTTTTCCAAATATTTCCGATAGGCCCTCCCGGCTGGATACAAGACCAGGTTTTCCTCATTGCGCAGCACCTCGACACAGTGGGCCAGCACCTTCCTGACCTCCGCGGCGGTAGCGGAACTGATATGAGCAAGCGAGGGCATGGGGATAATCCTAAAGCGGTGAGCTAAATGGCGGATAACAAAGCGATCAATTTGTTCGCGGTCCGCCAGCGCTCGGGCTTTAAAAGTCTTGTGCAGATAGCTCAACAGGATAATTGGATCTATCAGCGCGGGATGATTGGGCAGAAACAGGATGCCGCGGCTGCCCTTTCGGGCTATTGTGTCAAGACCGGTGATTTTAATACGATAGCGCAGCCGGAGAAGAAATTTTATAAGCCGGACCCACAAAATATTTATCATCCATTCATTTCCTAAACTACGATTTATCGGAGAGATATTCGAGTTGCTGTCTGCCTTTATCTTCACTCACAAAGTACAGTATAACGCCTCCGGCTAAAAATAAAAGGGAAATTGAAGTAATACTCAAACGAGTTTGAATCAAAGGGGCATATCCCAGACACCGCACTATAAAAATCATACCATACATAAGCGCCAGGCCGAAAAGAGCCGCGAATTTGCCGATCATATTAAAGAAACCGAAAAATTCCGCGGTTTTATCAGAAGGGATAAGCCGCGCATAAAAAGAACGACTCAACGACTGAATTCCACCCTGCACCAGACCGATAAGTAAAGCGATAAAATAAAACTCCCGCTGGCAGCGCAGAACGGAACCCCAAATAGTAATGAAAAGATATACGATCAAGGCGATAAAAATACCCCTTTTTGCCCCGATTTTACCGCCCAGCCAACCAAATCCGAGGGCCGCGGGAAAACCCACAAAGTTGGTTATCAATAGCGCCTTGATTAATACCCCGTTATCAAAATTCAAGGACTTGCCGTAATCTACAGCCATATGAATTATGGTGTCCACAGCATCGATATAAAGCCAATAAGCCAAGAGGAATAAAAATATTACCTTTGCATGTCGGATTTGGCGAAAAGTATCTCGTAACTGTTTGAGACCGGCGGATACCATTTTTACACCCGACTGCCGGGCGGGATTAATAGGTTCTTTTACAAACAGAAAAATAGGTATTGAGAAAACCACCCACCAAATTCCCACGGTAACAAAAGAAAATCTGACGGCAGAGGCTGAATCAGCAAATCCGAAGGTTGCCGGCGCCAAAGTCATCCAGACATTCAAAGAAAAAAGGATAGCTCCACCCAGATAGCCCACCCCATAACCTAAAGCGGAAACAAAATCGAGTTTCTTTTCTTCGGCCACACTGGGCAGTAAGGAATCATAAAAAATATTTCCTCCCGCATATCCCAGCCAGGCCAAAACATACACCACCGCAGCCCAGGTCCAATTGCCCCGGCAAATACAACTCAGGGCTATGGTCATTACCACCCCCATATAGGTGAAAAATATTAAAAATTTCTTTTTCGAGCTGCCTTGATCCGCAACCGCTCCCAGAATCGGCGCCATTAACGCCAAAATAACACCGGCGGTAATCTTGGCGATAAGCAATCTCATCGTACTTTCCGGGGCATCCACACCCAAGGACCAATAATCTTTGAAAAATATGGGGAAAAAACCGGCCATGATGGTAGTGGCGAAGGCTGAATTAGCCCAGTCATAAAAAGACCAACTCAAGACAGCCTTTCGACTATACCCTGCTATGTTTTTGGATTTTTTGCGTATCATTATAGATTCAGGCTATTCCTGCAGGTTAATACTACCCGATTTAAGTGGTTAAAAAACATAAAAAAGAACCCCGCTTGCATATATACCGTATATGTGCTATACTTAACAGGCCTTAGGTTGGGAGAGTAAAATAAGCACTTGAGAGGCAAAGGCAGGAGAATCCGGTGAGAGGCCCCGGCTAGTCCTGGACAGGAACGAGAGAGGACAAAGCTGAGGAGGAAATGTATTCCGGCTAATAATCCTGCCTATAATGCCTTTATAAACAGATCCCATTCGTCTGATTCAGATGGATGGGGTCATTTTTTATTAATAATTAGGGGCTCCCGTATCCAAAAAGCGTCTTTTAGAAAAAAATCTCTATATACTTAGCGAAATGTAGGTAAAAATAGGTAAGATAGCAAAGAATAGGATCGGTTCCCAACCGGATTAGAATGCGGAGTGTACACCAATGACCAAGGGGCAGGTATTTAAAGTGGGATTGGTCAATGGCCGATAATATTTTATATAAAATTGCGCATAGGAAAAGTGCGCAGACAAAATTGGTACGCCCAAATGGCGGTGTGTGAGATAATAAAATGGGTACTTTAAGTAGCGGCGTGGGTCTGATATCGGGGTTGGACATAGAGAGTGTTGTCTCTCAGCTTATGGAAATCGAGGCTCAGCCCCGAAGTCTGATCGAGAATCGGCTCGAAATCCTTACTGCTCAACGCACCTCACTGATGAACGTACAGGCCAAAGTGATGGCGGTGCAACTGTCCGCAGCTAGCTTCAACAAGGATTTCGTCTTTCAGCAAAAAACGGTCACCTCCAGCAACGAAAATATAATGACGGCAACCGGCAATAAATTTGCCGCGGAGGGAACCTACCGATTTGTGGTAAAAAGACTGGCCAGCAATCATCACTTTGTCAGCCGGGGCTATTCCGATCTGGACAGCAGTCTGGGCAGTGGTACCCTCAGTTTTGAAATCGGCCAGGGACAACTAGCAAAAGCAACCGATCTGAGCTTTATAAACGGCCAGAGCGGATTTCAACGAGGTAAGATTCAAATTACCGACCGCACCGGCAATACCGCCCAGATAGATCTGCGTACCACACTTACTGTTCAAGATATCCTTGATGAAATCAATAAAAATACCACAGTCAACGTTACGGCCTCGGTTTCGGGTGACAACCTGGTCATCACCGATAACAGCGGCGGAACAGGTAATCTCATCGTAGCGGATATCGGAGACGGTCACACAGCGGTGGATCTTGGTATCCAGGCCAGTGTGGCTGGTGATACAATTAACGGCAGCGATATAATATCTTTAACCGCGGATACCAAACTGAGCGACATTAACGATGGTAACGGTGTGCGAGGACTGGACTCGCCGCTGGCCGATATACGATTTACGTTGGCAGATGCTTCAATTTTTGAAATCGATCTGAAAGATTCCATGCATGAAACCATCGGTGACGATACCCAAAGCACCACCCTGCAATCTTTGAACAAAGGAGCGGGGGTGCGGACAGGTAAGTTTCGCATAACCGATCAGAACTCCCGTTTTATCGACATCGACATGGAGGATTTTTACACCACCTATGGTCCGAATGCCACAATGGGTCAATTGAAAACACATATTGAAACAGCCGCGAGCGATAACAATATGGATATTAGCGTGGGGTTCGGAGGATTGGACCATATAAAAATCACCGACAATAGTGAAGGCTTCGACGAAGAACGGGCCAGCAACTTTATTATCGAAGACCTGGACGGAGGCTCGGCAGCAGAGGATTTAGGGATTGCTGACGAAGTTGAAGGGGCCAATATTATAGGTGAACAGATCTGGTTCATGGAAACCGTTGGGGATATCATAAATACCGTCAATAACAATTGGAACAACAACGGCAGCCTTAGTTTGGCCATTGATCTAAACACGGACGGTATCCAGGTCACCGACAACACCGGCGGGGCGGGAAATCTGTCTATCGAAGCGATTAATACCAGCCTGGCGGCGGAGGATTTGGGCTTCACGACCCCGGTAGGTTTTACAGGAACAGCATATGCCGGCCGCCGGTTGATCGCCGGTTTGAATACGGTAATGCTGCGCAGCATAAACGGAGGCAACGGAGGGGACCCCAATGATCCGGATTATGGCGGGAACCGCATAACCGAAGGGGGAATTGTCAGTCTGACAGATCGCGCTGGAAACACCACCAATATTGATTTGACCGGAGCTTTTATGGTACAGGATGTACTAGATGCTATCAATGACACATCCGCAAATACCACTAATATCCGGGCTCGTATTGATGACAACGGCCGTGGTATTATTTTAGAAGATAGTTCCGTCGGCAGCGGAAACCTGATCGTTGCAGATGTGGGTGATGGAACAATAGCACAAAAACTGGGGATCGCAGTTAATGATGCCGTCAGCAGCATTGACAGCGGAAATCTGCAACTGCAATACATATCAGAGGCGGCCCAGCTTAGTGAGCTGCGTCAGGGACAGGGGATACGCCGAGGGGAATTCACAATTACTGACGGTCTGGGCCAATCGGCTACGATAGATCTGGCCCGTGATCAGATTAATACCGTGGAAGATGTAATCGATGAAATCAATCAGGCGGGCACCGGGATTCGGGCCCGGATAAATGATAGCGGTGATGGATTACTGCTTTACGATACCAGTGAAGGAACAAATTTAGCCGCCATAAAGGTTCAGGAAAAGGGTGGAAACACCGCCCACGATCTGGGATTGCTCAGACAGGCGGTGCCGGATGCGAATGGAAATTATACCATCGACGGTTCCTATGAATTCAAGCTGCAGGTTGGCGGTGGGGACAGCATCGAAGATGTAGTCAATAAAATCAACGAAGCCGACATAGGTATGCAGGCCTCTATCATCAATGACGGGACCAGTTATCGTATAAGTTTTGTCAGCGAGATAGACGGCAGTGCAGGAATGATACATCTTGATGCCGGAACAACAAATCTGACCACTGATACGCTCTCGCTCGGCCGTGACGCAGTGGTCTTTCTGGGTGAGGGTTCGGATGAACATCCTTTGCTAATCAGCAGTAGTTCTAACACCATTGAAAATGCCATCAAGGGAACCACCCTGGAGCTTAAAGCCGCCAGTGATGAAGCGGTCGACATAACGGTGGAGCAGGACCTGGACGGTGTAATCAGCCAGATAAATAGTTTTGTGGAAGCTTACAACTCGCTGATGGACCAACTGGATGAGGTTTCCAAATTCGATCCTGAAACCCTGGAAAAGGGGATTCTCTTTGCTGATCACACAATACGAACCATCCGCACATCGATACAAAATATGGTCCAGCGTACAGTGCCGGGCTCCGAAGCCGGCCTGAGCAGACTTTCCAGTATAGGGGTAACCTTTGCAGCCTTTGGCAATCAGTTGGTTACCGGTGCCGACGGGAAAGAAGAAAGTGTTTTGGTGGTGACCACTCCGCATCTGGTCTTCGATGAAGATAAATTTCGTTCCGCCTTTGCCGAAAATCCCGAAGGGGTAGAGGAATTATTCACTAAAGAAGATGTGGGAATAGGGGATTATATAGCCGACACTCTGGAAGGGTTGGCGGGAGAAAATGAAAGTACAATCGGAAATCACCTGGACTCTATGTCGTCCCGGCAAAAGATATTCGAAAAGCGCATCGAAGCTTTGAATGATCTACTCGATGCCAAAGAAACGCGACTGTACAACCAGTTTTACGCTATGGAGCAGGCCCTGGCTTCACTGCAATCGCAGCAAAACGCCCTGTCATCACTCAGCGGTATGGCCGCTGCCTATAAGAGTTAATCCCGACCTTGACGATATTACCTTAGAGTGCCGACTGGCGGCACATAGGTGCTGTTGATAATGCAAAATAAAAATCAACCTACCAGTAACGAATATCTAAAAACGAAAGTATTGACGGCTTCTCCGGAAGAGCTGCAGATGATGCTTTATGACGGTGCGATCCGGTTCTGCGAACAGGCCCGCCAGGCCCTTTTAGACCAGGACATTGAAAAAAGCTTTCATCTGCTCACCCGGGCTGAAAGCATCATTATGGAGATGTGCACGGCCATGCGGGAGGAAATCGCACCGGAGACCTGTGCCCAGATGCGGGGCCTATATATCTTCTGCTACGAGAAGCTAGTCACGGCCAATATGAAAAAGGATATTGATGCACTGGACGAGGCCCTTAAGGTCATCAGGCATATGCGAGAGACCTGGACCATGTTGATCAAAAAACTCAAGGAGGAACAGTCCCAAAAGCACCTTGCGAACGAGAATAATGATCCTGATACAACCGGCGATCACTCAATATCTTCTGATAAAACAGAATGTTCCCCTCTAGATGCCATCGGCTCTCATATCAGCGTACAAGGGTAATACACACCAATTATTTCATCTCTATCCCGCTACCCAGTCATATTAATCAGCTTGATGAGCGGGCGTAAAGTTTTTCGATGAGTGTTCGATAAGTGGGGCCGCTATTATAGGTGCAAAAAGGAAACATGCCCAACGGTGTGGCGTATGGTATCACACAACGTTTGACGCGTTCGACGTCAAAATTATAACGGTCCTGGAAGTGCATCCCGGCGGCCATGAGGGTACGGTAATTGGACTCACCGGCAGATCCACGGCCCTTACTCTTATCTACCAGGCCGTCCAGGCTGGCGAGAAACTTCTTTGGATCCAGAGAGGGCGGCGTCTGACTGGAATAAAAAAGTTTCTGGAACATACGCAGTATCCGCCCTTTGTCCAGCACATTCAACTTTCCGGCACGACGTTCAAACTTATGGGCCAAACGATTCAAACCGGTAAACATCCCTTCTACATCGAGAACCTGCGGAAAAGGATAAGACTTTTTATCGGGGGAAACGAGGAAGTAGGTACCGAAGGCACAATCGGTATGGCTGGAGGCCTTGATCTTAGGAGCGCCGGTTATAGACTCCAGAAACTGGGAAAGTGGCATAACAATGGATAGGGGATAGAAATCTCGCTCGACAACAGCGCCGGAGGCGCGGGCCAAATCGTGGGCCAGATCGCCGAGGGTATAGCGCTGCCGGAGGCGTTGCTGGGGATCTATGCGGCCGGAAAAGCAGACTGGTTGATAGCTGATGGCGCTGATGACATCGACATTTTCCAGGGCAAAATTAAAAATGGGACCGACCTGATCATCATTGACCGTACGGATGATTGTTGGCACCAGGCAAATCTTAATATCCAGGCGGCGGCAATTCTCCAGCACCTGTAACTTTTTGTCCCAAATGTCCCGACCACGGGTTTCCAGATACACCTCCGGCCCAACTCCATCAAATTGGAGATAGAGGGTATGCAGACCGGCATCACGGGATCGCTGGGCAAAATCGTAATCGGCCATCTTAAGACCGTTGGTGGCGATTTGAATATTGGAAAAACCCATCTCCCGGGCCCGGGCGATAATGTCATGAAAACGAGGATGGAGGGTCGGCTCACCACCACTGAACTGAACTGCGGTGGCGGGCGTGGGACGCATGTCCCGTAAGCTCTGCATCATTGCTTCTATCTGCTCAAAGGTAGGTTCATAAACATAACCGGCGGCGTTGGCATTGGCAAAGCAGATTGGACAATTCAAATTGCAGCGGTTGGTCAAATCAATGTTGGCCAAACAGGCACATGATTGATGCTGTCCACAGAAGCCACAGTCGGCCGGACAGCCGTTCTGAGCGGAGGTGCCCGGATTAATCAATCCGGGCTGTTCCTCATAACTCCAATAGGCGCCTTTGAGAAACAAGCGAACATCACGATTGATAATATCACGATAGTAGCCGTGCTCCGGGCAGGTCTTTTCAATCATTACGGCGCTGTCTTCTACAAAGTAGCGACCGATTATAAGCGCGCTACATTCAGGACAAAGCGTTTCCACCGTACGGGGCAATGAGCGGGCATTGGGTCTGATTACCCGGCCGGAGTAGGTTTTACGGGCCGAGACTCCATGAGCCGGCCGAGCTGACGGAGGTGGCGGACTGCACCAGATAGCATCATAATGTACTTCCGAGAGCGAACCGCAGCGCCGGCAATCATAATGCAAGCCCAACCGTTGCTGCTGCTTATCGATCCACTCAAAGCGGGCCGGCACCTGCTCATAACAACGCGGACAGGTGGCCTGTATTTCATAAGGTAAAGTACGATTTAATTTAGAAAATCGTAACAGGCTCCGCCGATGCTCCTGCAGAGAATCGGCCTGGTTAGGCGGCTTTGACTCCACATTCGCTGAAGTTAGAAACGAGCCTTTAGAAGAAGTCGTTGTCATACCTGGACAAGCTCCTTCTTTAACTTTCGGTCGAAGTTACGTACCTGGTGCATAAACGCTTCCAGAAGCGTGGGCAGGGTCGGGTCCTGCTGGCCGTCATAACTGATATTCAGGATCGGCAGACCCCCGTAATCCTTACTCATCTGGCGGCTGATTGCAGCGACCACCGTGGAGGGCATACAAGTGAAAGGTCCTACGCTTATTGTACCGGCTGCGCCATGATGATGCATCTCCAGCATCTTACCAACGCTGAGAATAGCTTCGCCTTCGAATGACGGATGGATATAGGTGGAGGCTTCCTCGATCACTTCCCGAACATCTCCTTCAACTAAAGGACCAAAGGACTCTTCCAAAGGTTTGGCTAAACGACGCTCTATCCCGCATTGAATACGATGTTTAATCGCATTCTGCAGATACAGTTTCCAATCCCCCCAACGCCGGGCCATCCACATACGGGTAATATTGGTATAATACAGCCATTCATTAAAACCAGCCAAGTTCACCTCCGCCCCGAGCTCTTCGAGCCGACGGATAATATTGTCATTGGCGAAGGTATGGCTTCTGACATAAATCTCACCCACTACTCCGATGAGTGGCTTTTTCTCCGAGTTATCCAGGGGAACCTGAGCGAGTTCCTCGGTACAAATTCTCATTTTTTCCACCAGAGCTTTTTCACTGAGTCCGGTCTCAATTGCTTCCGTCATCAGCTTGATACACGTCTGATACGCTTGGTCCGCTCGACCCGGTTGTTTTTCATAAGGCCGAATTTTCAATAACACCTTGGAAAGAAGATCCACTGCCGCAATACCGTTAACGGCCAGTCGGGTGGGATCCTTGCTCATCTGGCGGAACGAATCATAAAAATTACTGTCCTGGTTAGGAGACATAATGGGAATAGACTCCGGGAAACCGGCCTGCTTGAGGATGAGTCGCTGCAGACAGTTATATTGTCCGAAGCGGCAGGGTCCACTGCTGCCGGGCATAAAAAACGCCGCTTTGTCGGGATCAAAACCCGGCTGGTTCATTAACTTTAACATATCACCGGTGGTAACAATGCAGGGCAGACATTCCTTACCGGAGGTGAATTTGCGCCCCCAGCGCAGGGCCTCTTCGTCGGCCAGCGGGATAACCTCAGCAGGCTGCCCGCAATGCCGAAACGCCGCTGCCATCGGATAGGAACTGTCACCCATCCAGGGCAGGTACAGCGTTCGGCCGGAACAATCACCCCAATCCCGCCGCCAGGCGCTTCGGCGCGGTTGTTTAGTATCTGTTTCACTCACAACCGGCACCTCAGTCGTGTCCATGCCCCGCTGCCGTACCGCCTTGAGACTTTCATGAAACGCCTCCAAACGCGTAACCACTCCCGCATCGGCACTATGCTCGTCTATCTCGAGCACCAAAGCGGGCTTGCGACGCTCCTTACCATCAGTTCCCGGCAGAGACATTAATTCCTTGAAAAACGAGATGATAAAACTGTCCGGCCCACAACTGAAATTACTAAGATAAATCGCGTTCAATCGCTCATCCTGACGAATAATATGGGCGGCGCGGAAAATTCGCTGACCGTATTTCCAATACATCTCCTCCTGAAGTTCTGGCTCGGTGATGACGGCTTTGCCGAGGTCTAGAAAATCCATCGGAATAGCCAGTATGTTCATCTTACGTAATTTACGGGGCAGACCGAGACTGACTCCCGGATCACAGCCGTTATACGGCCGGGATACAATTACACACGCCTGCTGGCCCTTAGGCAGCGAGTCGAGCACTTCCTTACCCTGCTGTAGG
>Ga0272442_10001046_pt1 | contig 42775 bp, 36 predicted proteins | sample SSMForm2O_FD_200262 | JGI IMG/M metagenome (GOLD analysis project Ga0272442, IMG submission 200262) | Marine sediment archaeal communities from Little Sippewissett salt marsh, Falmouth, MA, United States - SSM-Form-2O | ecosystem: Environmental > Aquatic > Marine > Wetlands > Sediment ...
CCTGCATGAACATGCGTTCGACCGTGCGGTCATCATAGGCGCTCATGCGGTCAACGAACTGACTGTGATACTCATCGCGCAGGCCGTTCCTGAAAATTTCCAGGAACGCGCCGAAAAAAAACCTCTCCGATACGGGAATATTCTCCAGCAGTTTCGAGCGGTTCAGCATGAATCCGTAATACCGGTAGCCAAGCACCTGGGTGCCCCAGTGCGCATAAAATACAACCGGATACCGTGCGGCGATGGCCCGCACCCATGGCGCCGAGGCCTTCTCAGGGGAACCGTGCAGGACGCGCAAAACGCCGTACATCAGGGGTGAGCGCCATGCATCGGGCACGGCGGCAACATAGCGTACGATCCGTTCATCGGCGTCCTGCCTGCAGGCCGCATCAAAAGCAAGCCGCGTGCCCAGCGCGCGCACGGCCTCTTCCCGGTATGCTTGCGGATATGACGACACCAGAGCCTCTGCGGCCCCCAGCCCCTGTTCCCCGCGGCGTGCAAGCAGCAGGCGTCTGGCGTGCTGATCAAAATTATAGCCCTGGTACAGAAGCAGCATATTTTTATTGTCGCGTGCAAGCATGTCCGCGATACGCGCGCAGTTAAGCGCCGCAACCAGGAGCACGCACACCCAGGCGATCGTGCGCAGCACTGCTGCACGTCTAGCGGCAACCATGGCCAACGCGATACCCGCACAGGCGAAATAAAAAGGGAACAGGACCGTCACCCAGCGGCAGCGGATGACATCGGCCGGAGGGAATGTGGCGAATATGCCGATGGTCGGCCAATACTCGAGCGGGCCCACCTGCATGGGAGAAAGGGTCAGGCACACCAGGTAGAAAACAGGAAACAGCGCGACGAAAAAACAGAACCTGGCAGGCACGGCCGTGCCCTGTACTCCCGCGCATGGAGTCCCGGCACCGATCCCCGGCGGGGACCGCAGTGCCGCGCGCACGATAACGACAACCGTGCCGAGCAACACAAGCGCAAGCACAACCCCCGGCCACCCTATCGCGCGCGTCGGGTAGCCGTAGCCCAGCGTGTAGGGCAGCGTGTGAAAAAATGTCTGCACGAACAACCAGGGTGACAGGGTAATGTTTTTGAATATGCCCATTAAGAAGCTGCCGCCGCCGCTTGTGTAAAAAACCGAACGCCACAGCCAGGGGAAAAATCCCGCCAGGGCTCCCGCCGAAACCACGCAGACCGAGCGCAGGGTGATCATCCGCGGCCTGCACTCCAGAATGAACAGGCCGCACAGCGCATCGAATATCAGATAGCTGTAGGATGCATAGACACCCAGTCCGGCGCACAGGCCGAAGACCAGCCACAGCAGGAGCGGCACCGTGCGTTCGTCCCTTTCAAACATCCTGAACAGACATATCAGCTGCACGACCAGGATAGTGTTAATCATGTGGTGCGAGCTGAAGGTGCCGACCAGGCTAAGGCGGGCGAACATGGGCGGCGGCAGAGCGAACAGCAGGGCGAACACGATCGCGGCCGTCATGCCGCAATAGCGGTGTATGAGGTACAGCCAACCCAGCATGCATGCAAGCGAGCACAGCAGGGCGCACAGCTTGATGGTGAGCAGAGTATGGCCGAACAGGGCCGCAAGCGGGTACATGACGAGTGCCTCGATCATCATGTCTCCCGAGCGCTGTTCATACTGATAGGCCATGAGCGGCGCGCGCAGGCCACCGTGCAGAAGGTCGTAGGTCAGCGTACCGGATACGGGCTCATCGAAATACGGATGACATATATGCGGGCCGCCGTAAACGATGAGCACTGCCCGTGATGCGATATACACCGCGACCAGCAGTATGAGCACAACATATGAACGGCGCATGCGTCTGTCACTAGACAACTGTCAACTGGCGCGGGGCATGGCCGGGCACGGACGAGCGACCCCGCAGCGTTAACGATTTTTCAAAGGCCGCACTGCCTGCAGCAGCCGGCTGTGTGCCGATGCTCAGCGTGCTGCACCGCCCCGGGCCCGCACTGTTTCGGCCGCGTCCATCCCATCCAGCAGCGCGTCCTCCATGGCCGCATAGACCCAGCGACCGTAGCGTCCGGCAAGAACGACGCCGCAATCACGACACCACTGGGCGATCATCGCCATGTCGTCGGGGTACTCCCGGTGAAAGATGACATAGCCGTTCTCAATCAGGCGGCAATCCATGAAGAGTATATCATCTTCACTGTGCAGCAGTCCCATTTCCATGAGAAGCCGCACGCTGTCTCGGCGCAGGGCGGGCTCATCCGCGAGCGGTCCCTGATGGCTGTATTCGATATAGGCGGACGAACAGCCCTCCGGCGCAAGCGACGAGTGCACATTGCTGTACAGACCGACCCGGTACGGCATGTAGCAGGGCTCGGGAATGTAGAACCAGTGGCCCGGATGCGGCAGCGGCTTGCCAAAGGCAGCGTTGTAATAACTCACCGAGGCGATCTTCATACGGCCGGCTGCTGCATGCAGGCGGTCGGCCCCGTCGCAGCGCACGAGGCTTAGAAAGTCACGCAGGGGTATGGTGCTGACAAGCGAGCTGAAACCGATCTCATCGCCCGTGTGCAGGCGCAGCACCCTGCGGTGCAGGTCAACCTCGACCGGCCGGACATTGAACAGGAACCGGTCCTGGCGGCACGCACGAAAAAGGGCTGCGGGCAGCGTGCCGATACCTCCGCGAAGCGGGTAGGAAAACGTGGCGTTGTAGCCCTCGGCGCTGGTGCCCTGTTCGCTGATGGCGCCCTGGACCACCTGCTCAAGCGTCGGCACCGGAATGTAGGCGTCACACCAGTGGCTGGCAAACTCCTTCGGATGCACGGTGTAAAGCTTCGAGTTGTAGGGGATCATGAAATGCTTCGAAATACCCTCCCCGAGGTTCGCCATGCACCACTCATAAAAATTTTCAGCGGCGCGTAAGCGGTCGTTTCTATGCCGCGCCCTGAGGAATCCCTGCACGCATTCCCTGACCACATCCGCGGGAAGCCCGAAGGTGTGCGACTGGAACGGATACCGGGTGAATATACCGTGCGAAAACACATGGGATGCCCGTATTATCTCCACGGTCTCGAAACCGGAAAGGGAGCTGACAAGGCGCTGCACCCGCTCATCGCGCATGTGCAGCCAGTGACCGGTCCGGTCGAAAAAAAAACCCTGCTTCTCCTCGGTGGTGCACAGACCGCCGGGGGCAGCGTTCTTTTCAATGACCAGAAAATCATCTTCACCAAGATGATACGCCGCAGAAAGACCGCTCAAACCAGCACCAAGTATAAGCGTCTGCACCTGTTTCATGCCACACCCTTTCCGTAAGCATACATTCACCGGCCCCGCATCAGCACCGAAGCGCTTTCACAGTATTAGATTACAGTACCAATTTTCAAGGAAAAAATTCAAACGCGGGGTAAAGGCGGACGCGAGCGCGTCAAACGCCGTCCTTCGGCAGAGACGGCAGACCGAGGCGCTCAAGGGTTGCAGGGGTCGGCACGCCGGTTTGAACGTCCCAGCCGCGCAGCGTGTAATAGTCGTCCATCATGGCCGCGAACTGCTGCCGGTCGACTGCCCGGCCCTTGCGCGAGATGATCTCATCACCCCTGCCGGGCAAATACAGCTCAGGATTGTACATGCCGAAAACATCGGCTATCATGTCCTCCCGCTCGATGAACATAAACTCGGGCAGGGTATCGTCGATGCGGCCCCGGCGGCCCTCGTCCAGCAGGATGCAGCGATACAGGGTGACGAGACGCTCGGCAATGCGGTCGAACTCCTCCTGCGAGGCGGCAACTCCCGTCACGGCCGTGAAAAGCCTGCGTTCGATCGACGGGTCGCCCACATGATCGGGCGTGCTGGCAGCGTCATAGACCGGCCAGGCAAAATCGCACAGGTTAAGCGACTCCTTGATATACTGGCGGTTCTGCACCTTGACGGCTGCCAGCGCCTTGCCGGCGTGGGTACTGAAATCAACCGCCTCGCGGCTGCCCCAAAACGCTTCGGCTATCCGCCGCAGCACCTCGGTCGACACATAGCCCTCGGTACCGCCGGACAGATGCCAGCGCGCCCATTTGGTCAGGGGCTCGCAAATCTCATGCAACTCGGTGATGCACGGACGCGGCTCGGTGGCATAGATCGGAGCGGCCATCGAGAATACCTTCGGGCCGTAGGCAATCGCCCGACCGCTATCCGTAAGCATGTTCTCGGCAATTTCGACCGCCGCGCCGCCGACCGAACGCGCAAGCCGCAGCAGCCCCTCGGAAAGCTGCGCACCGAACCCCCGGCGCAAAGAGGTTTTTTCCAGCACATCCGCAAGGAACTCACGGCTGCCCATGTCCTCGAGCGCAAGACCGGTGGACTCCCCGGTTATGAGTCCCTGCGCGCAGCAGCGGTCAAGCCACAATAAAATAAAAACCATATCCATGGCACACACACCGTAGTCGTTAGCCATGGTCGGTGCTTCGAAACTTGCCTCGGTAAACGTGCCGTGCAGGCGCTTGTCCCACAGCATGTAAAAATTGCCGATCTGGCATTTGCGCACATCCTCCCGCCCCCCCGCGCTGCGGTGCAGAGAGCGCCAGCAGCCCTGCGGGCATCCGTGGCAGTGGACTTTTTTGAGCACCGTTGCCCCGGGCAGCACGATCGGCTTATCGAACAGGTTGAAATAACCCTCACCAGTCATCGCACGGTAGGCCTGCCTGATCTGCTTGATGCCGTCGGGATCGGCGACGCCTACCCTGCCGCTGCCCTGCACGACAACCGCCTTGAGATTCTTGGCGCCCATCACGGACCCGAAGCCCATCGAGGCGCAACTGCCGGCATCCGAGAATACGATACCGATGCGTGTCCTATTTTCGCCTGCCGGCCCGATCGACAGTATGCGGCTGCGGCTGCCGTGCTCGCGCAGCAGGGCCTCACGGGTGGCATAATTGCCCGTGCCCCACAGGCTGCGGGCGCAGCGGACCGTTATCGATCCGTCCCTGATATGCAGATACACGGGGCTGTCGGCATGGCCGGTGAACACCAGGCCGTCATAGCCGGCTTTTTTAAGCTCGGATGCTACAAACCCACCGAGATTGGCTGAGACGAACTGTTCGGGGAATACACAGGGCGACTTGCCGCACACCAGGAGACGCGACGCACTGGGCGCGGAAGTCGCGGCCAGAGGCCCGGTCATGAACAGTAGCGGGCTGTCGGGATGGAAGGCGTCCGTCCCGGGCCGCGACAAATCCCGGTACAGCCGCAGCCCGATGCCCAGACCGCCGATATAGTCACGACAGTAACGCGCGGTTTCGATTGTTTGTATCGACCCTCGTGTCAGATCAACATGGGCGATACTGCCCGCCCATCCTACGGCGGTCTCTGTGCTGTTCTGCATATCACACCCCGTGCGTGTGTCCGGAAACGACCATACGAGCCGGGCAAATGCCCACGAGCCCGGGACAGTCGACGAAACACTACGGTTCGATGATCGACAGCGCGACGTCGGCCAGCGTATCGCCCAAAAACTTATTGAGCGAGCCCACCCCCGGATCGTTTTCCTTGTACATGGCCCGTATCCGACGCCGGCGCTCATTGATGAGCCGCATTTCCGGCGACTGCGGATCGCGGGCACCGGCCTGCTTATAAATATCCAGCCAGACCTTCAGATAGTCGACGGCACAGCGATAAATCGAGGCAACATTTTCTGGGGTTTTCTCGACCGTGCCGGTGATAATATACGGAGAATGCAGCGCCCGCACCCAGTGAAAAACACTGGGACGCATGCCCGGTGCGGCTGCATAGGTCTGGTACAGGTCCTCCAGCGGCTCATAAAAATATTTTTGCAGTTGTTCGTGATTACGGCCGAGATCATCGCCGGGCATGAGATCGCAAATGAAAAAGATATGCTCGTCGGACTCGTCCCAGTCCATGACATAATACGGGATATCATACTCGGGGGCCGGGGTCACGATCACGACATCGGCTGCCATCGAGCCGTAAAAATTCATGCGCGACAGGCCGATTTTTTCCAGCTTGGGCGCCTTGTAGGCACGGTAAAAGCACGTATGCCCCTCAAGGTCGAATTCATGCAGGCCGGAAATATCCACGCCTGCGTGTTCCATGATCTGCCGGGGCTTGAGTTCCTGCATCAGCATATCGGTCAGATGCTGCAGAATAGGAGTGAATTTTTCATCCCCCTGCGCGGCCGGTCCTCCGGAAACGCCTTTGCCGGGCGTTTCCGTGCCTGTTTTTGATGTAATTTTGACGCCCGGTATGGTTATGGCGTCCTGCGGGCACTCGCGGATACAGGTCCCGCACTCAAGGCATTTATCCGGCATGGTCATGACGCACAGGCCGTCAACAAGGGCAAGAATCTTCAAAGGACAGGCATCAACACAGATACCGCATCCGATACACCGTTCGGCATCGAGGGTGAAAGCCGTTTTTTTGCTGTCAAGTGCCATAAACCGTTTTCCTCCATACAAGTATAGAATTATATCACACTCGCACGCACGCAGCCGGGACGTTCAATACCGTTTGCGGACATGCAGCATATAACATTAGTTGGTATTCCAACTATATTGAATATAGCATACACATCTGCAACGCGCAACCCAATAGTTTCCATATACTTCCGGAGCGCATGGCCTTTCCGGCAGCCCGAAACGGTTTCGCCCACGGACGCAGCTCACCGAAAGGCCTAAAACATCAGACCCCCGGCCGCTGAGAAGTTTTTTGCCCCCGGAAGTATTCTTTGATATACTGCACCGGCACATTAATCACAGACAAAGGCCACCGCCCATGCATGAAGAAAAAAAAGACAACGAGCTGGAAGAACTGTTTGCCTCTTTTGATAAACAGTTCGCGGAATGCGAAAAAAAATTCAACGACATTGAACAAAATCTGAAAAGCGTACGTGCAGACCAGGATGACCCCCTCGACACACAGCCCGGCACTGCTGAATAGCACGCGGTGCGGGCGCTTCCCCCACGGCCGGCAACGTTCCCTGCGCGCATAGCTGAACCACGACACCCGCGCGCAGTTCCGGTTATGCACCATGCCTTACCACCTGCGACCGTCCGGAAGCCAGCCCACCACCCCCATGATAAAACAAAAAATCTGCATCTTTATTTTTTATTGACAAACAATACAATATTTAGTATATAATAATACTGTTTTTAATAGTATTTTTTGGCAGGATTGATAATAATACGTTAACAAACCATATCAGAATTCTATTTTACAAGAGCTCGTAGACACGGAATACACGCATGGCACCCGGAAACAATGCCGGGCCTGCCAGCAGCCCACCGCAAAAAACGGCTCCCCTGACCACGGCGTTCCATCACTGTGTACGAGCACATCACGATGTAAAGGAGAAGCGATGCCCGAAATCATGACCCCCAAGGAAGTAGCCCAATATCTGAAAATGTCCGTGCTGACCGTGTATAAACACGCAAAGCAGGGCACTATTCCGGGTTTTCGCGTCGGCAATTCCTGGCGATTTGACAAAAAGAAAATAGATGAGGTACTGCTGCGCTCATCCGGAGCACGGGACTGAAAGACCTCGCACGCGAAAAACCCGTCAGGCCCGGGCTATAGTACGGCCTAAACGTACGCAGTTACTGCACGCAACCGCACCGTCTGTACAGGAGAAAGCCGTTGATGGAAAAAAAAATCTCCCCTTCACTGCTTTCAGCCGATTTTTCGCGGCTGGCTGACGAGATACGGGCACTCGAGGCCGCAGGCGCCGATTATATCCATCTGGATATCATGGACGGACATTTCGTACCCAACATAACGATCGGTCCGCTGGTGGTCGAAGCCGCACGCGGGGCCACAGAACTGCCCCTGGACGTGCACCTGATGATCGAAAACGCCGACCGCTACATCGATGCCTTCGCCGATGCGGGAAGCTCGCTGATATCCGTGCACCCCGAAGCCTGTTACCACCTGCAGCGCACCCTGCAGGCTATCCGCGGCCGCGGGCTGCTGGCCGCAGCAGCACTCAATCCCGCCACGCCCCTGTGTGTACTCGATCATGTCCTGGACGACCTGGACATGATTCTGATCATGACCGTCAACCCGGGATTCGGCGGACAAACATTCATCCCGGCCATGCTGGACAAGCTGCGAAGCCTCAAGGCAATGCTGGCGGCTGCCGGCAAAAACATTCCCGTGGAGGTTGACGGCGGCATCGTGGTCGACAATATCCGTATGGTGTCCGACGCGGGTGCCGATGTGTTCGTATCGGGCTCAGGCATTCTGGGCACGCCCGATTACACAGCAACCATCGCTGCAATGCGCACGCGGCTTACTGCCTGAGGCCCGGCGGCACACGTCGCGGTAATTCTGCAACGTTACCTAACTATTATAACCTGCGATATACTACCGTCCGTTCGCCCTGAGCCTGCCGAAGGGTTGGACGGACAGCGTATGAACAACTGAAACCCGTTCATGGTTCGACAAGCTCACCACGGACGGGGGTACATTTTCTTCTTACAACGGGTACGGGATAACGTCAGACACTCTAAAAAAATCCCCGAACATATCCGGCCGTGGATAGTTTTATGCCCACAAACGGCGGATACCGGCAAAAACATACAACCGCCGTGTATGCATCACGCCGGCGAACCGACCGTGCCGTCACGTACTACTGGCAGCCACAGGCTTCAGCATGCGTTTCTGGCTTCAGGCTATTTCAAGGCATTGTGCGGACTATCCTGAGAGGAGGCCGGCAGCTACAGTGACCGGGGGAGCGTAAAGCTGATCCGCGTTCCCTGCCCCGGACTGCTCTCGGCCCAGACCTCTCCGCCGTGGGCCTCGACGAATTTCTTCACAATGGCAAGACCGAGTCCTGAACCGCCGGTCGCACGGGAACGCGACTTGTCAACACGGAAAAAACGGTCGAATATATGGGGCAGCTTGTCTGCCGGGATTCCCTCGCCGGTATCTCTCACCCAGACCTGGGCCATTATTCCCTTCAATTGAATACCAACCTCAAGGGTTCCGCCTTCAGGCGTATACTGCAGGGCATTGGACACCAGGTTGGAGACAACCTGGCCGATACGCTTCGGGTCGAGCATGACGAAACCGGGATCCTCCGGGATCGTCTGTATGAGGCTGATGCGCTTTTCCTCCATCTGCGACAAAAACAGCGCCGCCGACTGCAGCACCACATCCTGCAGGGGATGCGGCGCGGGTGAAACATAGAGCATATCGCGCTCGGCCCTGGAGAGGATCGTCAGGTCGCCGATCAGCTGGTTGAGGTTCTCAATCTCCCGGCAAATGGATCGCAGGTGTTTTTCCTGCTCCACGGTATCCATCCTGCGCTCAAGCAGCATTTCGGCATCGGTCATCATACGCGCCAGAGGGGAACGCAGTTCATGGGAAATATCCGCAAACAGTTCCCTGCGCGATGCGATCTCGCCCGCGATGCGCTGCGCCATGCTCGACATTGCCTGGGCGAGTTCGCCGACCTCATCACTGGAATTGATGGTTATCCTGCGGTCGAAATTGCCCTTGGCCATCTCGCGTGCCGCCCGGGTCAGATGCCGCAGGGGACGCGTAAGATACCGGGACAGCACCAGCACGCAAAAAAACAGCGAGGTGAGGACCACTCCTTCGATCATCCAGGGCGGCAGAATGCGCAAAAACTGTTCGGTGATCGGGTAATCACAGCGCACGATGAACCGGCGGCCGTCATCGAGCCGGACGGGAACCGACACTACCGGTGCAAGCACCCTGCTCGGATAGGTAATTTCAAACGACCAGCCCTGCTGCGCGATTTGTTCGAGTGTCTCAGCCGAAACGCGCTCGGGTATATCGGAGGGAGGCTCGGCGGCGCATGCGACCATTGAGCCGTCTGTTGCATACAGTGTAACGCTGGCATTTTCGTGCCTGTGCAGGCTGCTGATAACGGCAACCGGCGGCTGAATGCCCGCGGCAAGACCGGCTTCAACCAGGCCCGCGATGCGCTGCGACTCCTGCAGAAGGGTATTTTTAATATGCGCACGGAATCTGGTTTGGGGTGTCAGCCTGAGGTACAGAAAACTGATGATAAGAAAGCTGACGGCCATGCTGAGCAGGATTGACAGGCACAGCTTCCAGAAGATACTGATCCGGAGTCTGGGCATGGATCAGTTGCCCTGGAATTTATAGCCTGTTCCCCAGACCGTAATAATGTAGCGCGGGGTTTTTGGATTGTCCTCGATCTTCTTGCGCAGGTGACTGATATGGGCATCGATTGAACGATCAAAGGCTTCCAGCTCGCGACTGCGCAGGTCTTCAAGCAGCTTTTCACGACTGAACACAACCCCGGGATTGGAGGCCAGCAGCCAGAGCAGGTTAAACTCCGTGCCGGTCAGGACTATCGTCTGCTGATCCTGCGGATGTGCCGGATCTTTTTTATACACTTCGCGCCTGGACGAATCAATCGTCAGAGCCCCGCACGTTATGCTTTCCTTCTGCACCTGCGACATGCGGTCATGACGGTCATGGCGCAGACGGGCCTTGATGCGGGCGACAAGCTCACGCAGGCTAAAGGGCTTGGTCATATAGTCGTCGGCCCCCACTTCAAGACCGGCCACAATATCGGTTTCCTCGGCCCGTGCGGTAAGCATAATGACAGGCGTCGTACGTGTTTTGCGTATCTCCCGGCACACCTCGACACCGTCCAGACCCGGCATCATCAGGTCAAGCACGATAAGGTCGGGCTCAAAAACGGCGGCCTTTTCAAGACCTTCAACGCCGTTCAGGGCACTGTCTACCTCAAAACCGAAATCCTGCATATACGTGGCAACGTTTTCAACCAGCCGATTGTCATCGTCAATGATCAAAATTTTTTGCATAGCCGTTTCCTCACATGTAATGTTCGTGCCCGGACAAGCCTCTGCAATCTAACAGGCAAACGTCTGTATGCAACTATGGCTGCAGATAATTACACATATTACGAAAAATTTTAAAAAACAATAGTATTTTTGAGAAAAAACATCAAGCATAAATTGCAGAGTTTTTATTGGCGGTTTTTTGGTTTTTTGTGTACAGTTGTATGAAGTTTCAGACTCGCAACCATGGTTCAAAAGGTATCCACACACAAAGGAAACCGTCGATGAGCACTCCCGAGATAACCCGTAAAAAAATTGACAATGACGATGGTACCATCACGCTGGTATTCTACACAGAAAATGAAGAAGTCGCCCGTACGGTTGTCGACAAGCACTATGATGTCATCAAACGCGAAGGGACCATCCCCGACGGCATGGTCAGACAGTATTATGACAGCGGCAGACTTCTGGCGGAAGCTGCCTACGCGAACAACATGCGCCACGGCCTGACCACCCTTTATCATGAGGACGGCTCGCTATGGCTCGAAATACAGTTTCACAACGACAGGGCCCAGGGCCAGACCCGCGAATATTATCCGAACGGCGTCCTGTTCAAGGAAACCGCTTTCCACAACGGAACGCTCGAAGGCCTCAGCCGCGAATACTATGAAAACGGCCAGCTCAAATTTGAATGGGAGGCAAGCGGCGGCAAACCGGAAGGCATGTCGCGCGAATACTATGAGAACGGCCAGCTCAAAAGCGAACTTGAAAATGTCAGCGGCAAGCCGGAAGGCATTGTCCGTGAGTTCTATGACACCGGGCAGCTGAAATCACGCGGCAACTATATCAACGGCAAGCGTGAGGGTCTGCTGCGCGAATACTATCCCAACGGGGTCATGAAAGGTGAATGGAATTACACCAACGACATGCGCGAGGGGATCGCGCGTGAATATTTCGAGAACGGTGAGATCAAATACCTGGACACCTACAAACGTGATCAGCGCATAAACCGCAAGGCGTACCTTGAGCGTGAGGACTCCACGGCCATCCAGCAGGAACAGGACGAAATCAAACAGATCAAGGACCTGCTGGTCACGCAGGGTGACAGTTACCTGCACTACCAGAACCAGATCCTTGAACGGATACGTCTCGTGGAAAAACGCCTGGGCAGCCTCGAAGAGACCATGAAAACAATTGCCGACCGCCTGACCTCCACCACCTGACAGGAACATCCCCTTGATGCCAGCATCCCTCGTCCATTGGCACCGGGTGCTGCAGCGCTCAGGTGCAGCCCTGCTGGGTGTCCTTGCGCTGTGCGCGACGGGGTGCCTGCAGACCCCGCACGGCAGCACAACGGCGCATGCGGGCACGCCCCTTGAGATCGTCCTTTTGACGACCAATGACCTTCATGGCAGACTTGAGCCCTTCCTGAGGCAACCGGCGCGCGACGCCCGACCCGTCGGCGGATTCGCCGGTCTTGCGGCAGGCATGCAGCAGATCGAACGCCGTGAACACGGGGCCGTCCTGCGCCTGAACAGCGGCGATACGCTGATCGGTCCGTACAGTATACACTGTGAGGGCGACGTGCTGTTCGGCGCGCTCGCCCTGATGGGCATCGACGCAGCAACACCGGGCAATCACGAATTCGACCGCGGCCCCTCCTCCTTCGCCCGGGCGCTCCGGCACTGCCCCTTTCCGATGGTTGCCACCAATCTCGTCGCCACCCCGGGACATGCGCTTGCGGGAAGTCTGACGCGCTACTGCCTGATCGAACGCGGCGGCGCCCGTGTGCTCATACTGGGAATAATGACACCTGAGCTTTATCAGATTTCAAACCCGGGTCCGGATATCAGGATATGGGACCCCGCAAACCCGCAGCTGCGCACCTATATCAACTCGATTATCGCCCGGCATGCCCCCGACCTTGTCGTCGCCCTGTCGCACCTTGGACTCGAGGGAGACCGGCGCCTTGCAATATATATACCCCGGATCGACGTGATCTGCGGCGGCCACTCGCATGACCTGTTGCCCTCCGGACAGGAAATAAGGATCCGGCACGCAGACGGCCGGCAGACGGTCATCGTACAGGCAGGATCCGGCGGTGGCGCGCTGGGCGTGCTGCGCGTACGCAGTATCCCGGGCTCCCGGCCGGAGTATGACTGGCAGATTCAAGAAAACAGCGCTGACCGCCCCCGGAACCGGGCGATGACGGCGTTCATTCATGCCAGCCGCGCACGGCTGCCTTCCAGGGTATTGACCGTTACGGACAAAGCCCTTGACTGCCGCTCCGCGACACTTCGAACCCGTGAAGCACCGATCGGCAGCTATATCTCCGACAGCTTGCGTACCTACTTCAACGCTGATGCGGCGCTGTATAACGGGGGCGGCATACGGGGCGACTGCGTGGTTCCGGCAGGCACGCTTACAACCATCGACATCGAAACCATGCTGCCGTTTGATAACCGGGCGGTCCTTGTCGGCATGACGGGCGTCATGCTCAGACAGGCGCTCGAGCGCAGTGTCGCCCGCCTGCCGCACCCCTGGGGTGGCTTTCTGCAAGTCAGCGGCCTGCGCATCTACGTTGACCCAACAATACCGGCAGGAACAGGACGGCGCGTCACGCACGTAAAGGTGCTGGGGACGGACGGACACTATCACCCGCTCGATCCGGAACAACACTACCGCATCGCGACCAACACGTACCTTGCCGCAGGCGGCAACGGATATGAAGAATTCAGCAATGCCCCGGCCGAACAGTCAACCGAAGCGACCGTGCGCGACATCGTCATGCTCCGCCTCGCCTCCCGGCCGCGATACGGCCCTGCGGACAACCACCGCATCACAGTGTCCGCGCCCGCCCACGGCCGCTGATTGCGCGTTGCATCCCTGCAACCGCCCCATCAGACAACCTCGGCAAGTTCCAGCAGGCAACGCTCGGTATCCTCCCAGCCCAGGCAGGGATCGGTGATGGATTTACCGAAAACGTTTTCGTTCAGGCTCTGGGTTCCCTCAACAAGGTAACTCTCGATCATCAGCCCGCGCACATAATCCCTGAGCAGGCTTTCATTGGCCCTGCTCTGCATGACCTCCATGGCAATGCGCGGCTGCTGGCGAAACTGCTTGTTGGAATTGGCGTGGTTCGTGTCCACTATGATGACCGGATTGGCAAGACCGCGCTTCTGGTACTCGACCGCTGCGCGCATCAGGTCCTCGAAGTGATAATTGGGTATGCAATTGCCGTACGGATCGACTGCGCCGCGCAGGATCGCATGCGCCCAGCGGTTGCCGGTAGTTTTGACCTCCCAGCGATTGTGCACGAAAACATGCGAATGCTGGGCAGCGTATATCGCATTGAACATGACCGGCAGATCGCCGCTTGTCGGGTTTTTCATGCCGACGGGAACATCCAGAGCGCTGGCGGTCAGGCGGTGTTGCTGGTTCTCGACCGACCGGGCACCGACGGCATTATAGCTGAGCAGGTCTTCAAGATAGGGTGAATTGCCGGGATAAAGCATCTCATCGGCAGCCGAGAGCCCGGTTTCCCGCAGGGAACGAATGTGCATGGAGCGGATGGCCGTAATGCCCGCGGAGATATTCGGCCCCTTATGAGGATCGGGCTGGTGCATCATGCCCTTGTATCCGGTGCCGGTGGTGCGCGGCTTGTTCGTGTAGATGCGGGGGACCAGCACAAGACGGTCGCGCACCCGCTCCTGCAGGCCCGCCAGCCGGGTAATGTATTCGCACACGGCATCCTCATTATCGGCCGAGCAGGGCCCGATAATAATCAGGAATCTGTCGTCGCGACGTTCAAAAATATCACGGATAAGGCGATCGCGTTCCTGTTTGATCGCGGCAAGATCCGCATCAAGAGGAATTGAAGCGCGGATCTCCTCTGGCAGCGGAATTTCATGTAACGGTTCGTAACTCATTATCGTTCTCCTTCGCGTGCTCGTGCAGGCATGCCGGACAGACCGTACGCACGGGTCCCGGGCCAGCAGGCATTATATGCCTCGCCGTGCCGTAAGTCAACCGAGCAGACACATCATACGCCTCCACAGGATCGTCCTCTGCAGCACGGCAATGGAGCGCACTGCAATTATAAGCCTTGCTTTACCGCGCGAGTTTTACTACAACGATATTTTGGACACACGGCCTGACCACGGCATTGCAAGGCATCCCGGGCGTGTCAGGCACATGGTATCCAGGTCATCCGCATGACAACGCTGATCATTGCCGCAACAGAATTCGAACTGGCCCAACTGGTGGAAACGCTTCAGTGCAGGCAGATTGCCGGGCCGCTTGACTTTTCCGTATACCGCGCCGCGGAAGGGGCGGTACTGATGCGCTGCGGTGCGGGTATCGCCAACGCCGCGGCAGCCGCGGCAATTGGAATAGCCCTGTACAAACCCTCCCGTATTTTCAACGTGGGCGTATGCGGCGTCTGTAATGCCGGCATGGAAAAAATCGGCACGGTGGTAAGCGGCTCCCGTGCGGTATTCGCCGATACGGGTGTCGACACAGGCACTGATTTCCTGTCGATGCAGGCCATCGACCTGCCGCTCGCAAAACCCGCATCATCCGAACGCGTATTCAACGTCATCGCCCTGCACCAGGTCCGCAGCCGCAAGCTGGGCCGTGCCGTTTTCCTGACCGTATCGGCAATTTCCGGAAATTCCCAGCGCGCGGACATCCTGAAAGCTCGCTTCAAATTTGACCAGCGGGACCTTCTGTGCGAGGACATGGAATCGGCTGCCGTTGCCCTGATGGCCTGCAAGGCTGGAATTCCCTGCAGCGTGGTCCGCGGAATTTCGAACGTATGCGGCGACCGCGACTACGGCAACTGGCAGCTCTCGACTGCAGCACACAATGCGCAAAAAGAACTGCTCAAATGCCTCTAACAGGATGCCTGCACGGCCTGCCATGAACGCGCCTCTCAGCCTGGGCATATCGCCCTGCCCCAACGATACCTATATTTTCGACGCATGGATCAACGGCCGTCTCGGCCGGGATGCACCGGCCGTATCAGCAAGGCTCGAGGATGTTGAAACCCTTAACCGGCTCGCCATGCAGGACATGTTTGACGTGGCCAAGGTGTCCTTTTTTGCCTTCGGCCTGCTGCGCGGGCGCTACCGGCTGCTGCAGGCCGGTGGCGCACTCGGCCGGGGATGCGGGCCGCTCCTTGTCGGCCGCGACGCAGCACTGAGCGGACAGGACCTTGCCGGCAAAGGACTGCGGGTTGCCGTACCGGGCGAACTGACCACGGCCAACCTGCTGCTGCGCCTGTATGCGCCCGGCCTGAAAGCCATTGAGCCGCTCCCCTTTGACCGGATCATGCCCGCTGTCGCCGGGGGCGATTTCGATGCCGGGGTTATCATTCACGAAGGGCGCTTCACCTACCGTCAGCACGCACTGCATATGATGGCCGACCTGGGTGCCTGGTGGGAAAAATCTACCGGCCATCCCATCCCGCTCGGCTGCATCGTTGCCCGCACCAGCCTCGCACCGAAGGTGATCGAACGTCTGGAGAGCACCATACGGGCAAGCCTGCTGCATGCGCGCAGGCATCCCGGGGACGCCGCTGCATACATTCACGCACATGCACAGGAAATGGACGCCCAGGTCATCAAGCGCCATATTGATCTGTATGTTAATGACTTCACTACAGACTACGGCAGCGAAGGGCGAGCGGCCATCGCGTGCCTGATGAACCGCGCCCGCGCGGACGGCCTGCTGCAACAACCCCGGCCGTCAGGCCGGTCCCTCAAATCCGTCTGAACGCCTGCGCACCAGCCGTCCGATTCAGCGTATTTTCATCTTCTCCAGTTTATCTATAAGTTGCATGCGCGCCTTTTCCGGCGTGGTCGCCCGTACCGCATCAATAACAGCATCCTCGGTTACCCGGCCCCCGGCATCGGCACGTTCGGCAACAGCGTCCAGCAGGCTGCTGCGCACGATCATACGCACGAAAAACGGCGCCGACTCAACGGCCGTGTCGAACATACGCTTGCTGGCGTCCTGCCATACCAGGTCTTCGGCCGGTATGCGTTGACGGGCGGCATGCTGGTCCGTCACCTCGGCCGACGCGGCCCCTGCAGGGAGCTCGAACCTGCGAACAGCGACAAGCTCGCGGCCCTCTATTTGATAAATATAGTTCGATGTGTCGGCCATATAGGTATTGGCCAGGCTCAGGCCTTCGCGCCGCACCTCGCCCACGCCGCGTGCAAACCAGATAAATTCACTCCGTATCTTCTCGCGCTGCATGCTGAATGAACGGCCCACAAAGCTCAGGCACAGCTTGATGCAATCTTTATAGGTGCCGGCCGGAACGGTCACGTCCTCCACGCCAACGATTACAGAATCGATCTCGTTTTCAGGATAAAAATCAAGCATGGGCTGCAGCGACGGCCACTGGCACGGACGCACATTGCTCAGCGAATGGTTCAGCCGGCCTACAGCCGAGCGTGCCGGCAGCAAAACCGACGGCTTGTCGGGCGGCAGGCTGGCAAGCGCAAAGCCCATGGCAACGGCGAACTGAAGCGGTATCACGACACCGCGCTCGTCACGGCTCAGATAATACACATCACCGCCGGGCTCGGCATAGGGCACCGTCTGCCGGCCGAGCCGTTCCTCCCGTGCCCCGATCTTCACAGCCGCAGGCTCGCCGCTACGGTCGCGGTATTCATACAACGTGCCCGGGTTCAGGGGAAAATATTCATCAAGGGAAATTTCCTGCGGCGGCTCTGCCCGGTCCGTCCTGTAGCTTTGCAGTTCATAGGTACGCACGGGTCCGGAAGGCGCCTTAACGCGCATCTTCACAGGGCCGATACTGGGGGCCAGCCAGCAGGTTTCAGTCGTTGCCACGCCGTTCTGCTCTGTTGTTTTTACAATCACGGCGCAGTTGCGTATTTCGCGGCCCTCGAAGTTTATATCTTCAAATGCCTGCAGCGATATGGTCACGCGCTGCTCATACTCCTCCCGCAGACCGCCGGCCTCGCCCGCGGCATACCTGCGCATGCGGGTGGACTGCGTGATTGAATGGTCGAAACCGATCTCATACGGCATGAACATGACCGGGGTCTCAGGCTCCGTAAACCCGTCAGGGCGGTAGTCGCCGTGCAGGTAGAGACCGTCCCATTGCTCCCTGAGCGCGAGAAAGCCCTCGCCCTGGCGCGCCAGCACGATGAGCGAACCAACGCCCGAACGAGCGAACTGCCCCAGCACTGCCCAGGTTGTTTCCTGCTGTGTCGCGCTGTCTTCAAAATTCCAGTACATGCCGTTGTGATCCGGAAAATGACCGCGCAGCACCAGCGCCTCGGCCCGATGCGCAATACACTGTACTGCAACCGCGCACAGCATTGCCGCTGCCATACCTGCCCTTTGCCTTCGTTTCATCTCAACCCCGCTTTCATTATATTCAGTTCCAAACCCCGCCACTGATACTGAGCAATGATCGCCCGTGTTTATCGAACCATTATGCTACCATGCACACCGTGCAGCGTCAAAACAATCGGGTGCAACGCAGCAAGACACCGCGGCTGCCGGAGAAATTCACGGCTCATGACGCAGGCGTCACAATAAGCGCTCCCGCCTGGTGCTCTACGGTATCAAAAATTTCCCGCAAGTGCTTTGCTGAGATGTAACAGTTTGTAACTAAATGTAACAGTACCGCCGTGCCAATTCAGCACTTGTTGTGAACCGCTTCTGTATGGTATGGAAAAATATCCTGATTCGATTTGCATGGGCTGTCACCAGGAAGCGAAGCGGCAGCACGTGTATTCTTCACGAAAGCACTGCAGCATGACACAACACGGGGCACAAGAGCTCGAACACGAACTGCCGCTGCTCAGATCAGGGCTCACGATCGCAGCGGACAGCTGCTCCCTTATTTTCCTGGGCAGGATGGGTCTTCTTCAGGAGTACCGGGCCGTGCACACGATACTGTTGACACGGGCCGTCTACGACGAAGTCACCCGCGTCCCCCTGCATGCAGCGACCGGGGAAAACCGAAAGCCCTGCACGGAGCTCCTCTGCGTCAACGTGGCCGACCTGCCGGTACCTGCGACCTCCGGCAGGCCCATGCGGGCAGGATTATCTGCCGCAGACCGCTCGATTGTCGACGCCTACCACTGCCTGCATGCCGCCGGCATCCTGACCGACGACAAAGCCGTCTGCCGGCACTGCCGCCATCAGGCCATCCCCTATATCAATACGCCCATGGCCCTGTTCGTGCTGCTCTACCACGGACGGCTTTCACATAATGACTACACGGACGCGCTGCGTACGCTCTACGGTATGGGACGCTATGGACAATTTGTCCACGACTACATGGATACGCTCTACCGCCGCTATCGGGCGGGCACGTGACCCGGCCGTAGAAAGCGGGCCGTAATCAAAAAAATATGCTATATGTAGTACATACTCCGTATGCAGACATACGACAACGTGTAACGAAAACGGTAATCGGCATCTGCCGTTCAACCTCCACAGAACACGACCCCCGGCGCCTGTAATGTCCCGAACGCGGCCCGTACAGAATGTGCGCCAGAGGAACATGCAATGAACAAAACCCTGCGAGTGCTTCTTGTCGAAGATCAGGAAAACGACGCACTGCTGATCATACGAGAGTTGCGCAAGCAGGGCTATGAGACGATCCATGAGCGCGTCGACACTGCAGAATCGATGGCAGAAGCGCTCGAGCGCAGCAGCTGGGACATTATCCTTACCGACCACAGCATGCCCTCCTTCAGCTCAGGTGCCGCCCTGGAGATCCGCAAACACAAGGCACCCCTTCTGCCGATCGTACTCGTATCGGGCACCATCGGCGAAGAAGCCACAGTGCAGGCAGTCAAAGCGGGTATCGCCGATTTTGTCAACAAGGACAACCTCAGCCGTCTGGTGCCCTCAATCGAGCGCGTGCTGCGCGAGGCGGAAAACCGCAGCAGACGCGAGCAGGCCGAGGCCCAGCTTCGCGAGACCGAAACCCTTCTCAAGGGCATTTTCGAAGCCGATCCTACCGGCGTTGCCCTGACGGTCAACGGAGCCTACAAACGGGTCAACCGGATGTTCTGCGAAATCACCGGCTACAGCGAAGACGAGCTTATCGGCCAAGGGGCCCGCATGATGTACTGCGACCGCCGCGAGCATGAGCGCGTCAGCAGGGCGATTGCAGCGAACCTGCCTGAGAAAAAAGCCCTGGAGCTCGAGTGCCGGTTCAGGCGCAAGGACGGCACCATCCGCGATATCCTGCTCAACGTCTCGCCGCTCAATGTCCAGGACCTGTCAGAAGGTCTGGTATCGGCAGTTCTCGACATCACGGAACGCAAGCAGACAGCGATGTCGCTCATGCTGCTCGACGCGGCCATCAACACCATCGACGAGACCATCATCATAACCGATACCAGCGGCATCATCCAGTACGTCAACCCGGCGTTTGAACGGACAACCGGCTACAGCCGCGACGAGGCCCTGGGCAGACCCATCCACATCCTTGAAAGCGGAAAGCAGGAACAGGAAGTCTACCGGCACATGCAGCAGGCCGTAGCCGGCGCCGATATGTGGAAAGGTCACGTTGTCAACCGAAAAAAAGACGGGGCCATCTATGATGTCAACGCCACGCTTTCATGTACCCGCCTGCCCGATGGAACAGTGGGCAACTACATAACCGTGCAGCGCGATGTGACCCAGGAATTAAAACTTGAACAGCAGTACCGGCAGGCGCAGAAAATGGAGGCCATCGGCGCGCTGGCCGGCGGCATTGCCCATGATTTCAACAACATCCTTGCCGCCATCCTGGGCTATACGCAGATCGCCATGGATACGCTTACCGTCCAGTCTCCGGCACGCAAGCACCTGCAGGCCATTCTCAAGGCGACCGACCGTGCCATCAGCCTGGTCAAGCAGATCCTCACCTTCAGCCGCAAGACCGATCAGGAAAAACGGCCCGTTTTGCCGGGCATCGTTGTCAAGGAAGCCCTGAAACTGCTGCGCGCATCACTGCCCTCGACAATAGAAATACGGCAAAGCATCTGCAGCGATTCGGTCATCCTCGCCGACCCGACCCAGATCCATCAGGTGGTCATGAACCTGTGTACGAATGCGGGCCATGCCATGCAGGACCGGGGCGGGGTACTGGACGTCGGCCTTGCCGATGTCGATCTGGACGCCGCATTCGTGCAGCGCCTGCCCGGCCTCAGGCCAGGCAGGCATGTGAGGCTCCATGTTGCCGACACCGGCACCGGCATACAGCCCGATATCATCGAGAGGATATTCGACCCATTCTTCACCACAAAACCGCACGGCGAGGGCACCGGTCTGGGTCTTTCCGTCGTCCATGGTATCGTAGAATCATGCGGCGGCAGCATCAGCGTAAACAGCCGGGCCGGCAGAGGCACCACCTTCGAGATCCATCTGCCCGCCATCCAGTCCGACGCACAGCTTGACACGGAGTCGACCGGCCCCCTCCCACGCGGAACGGAAAGCATCCTGTTCGTGGACGACGAACCCATGCTGACCGATATCGGCAGAAAATCGCTTGAATCGCTGGGATACCGCGTCACCGCGTGTATTGACAGCTTCGACGCCCTCGAACTTTTCAAGAAAAATCCCGATGCCTTCGATGCAGTCATAACCGACTATACCATGCCGAAAATCACCGGGCTCGAACTCACCCAGGCGATCATCGACATCAGCCCGCACACACCGGTCATCCTGTGCACCGGATGTACCGAGGACATGACCCACAAGGCACGCGCCGCCGGCATCAGCGAGTTCGTCCTCAAACCCCTGAAACTGCGCGACCTCGCCGAAACACTGCGCAGGGTATTCGACCGGCAAACCGCGCAGCCCGTTGCACCCTGATCCCACGGCGGACACAGACGCCCGGCCCGGGTCCCCACGATATACCGCTTATTATCAGTTGACACCCTGGCATGCACCGTTTATACTTTTTTCAATCAGGAAAACGCTGCTGCGAAACGAGCGGCCTTTCAGACGGCATCACTATCGCCCACAAATGCGGGAAATCAACCATGAAAAAACTACTCTGCAGTCTTCTGTTTACAACCGTGATCTTCTCGTGCACATCGGCATGGAGCGGCAGCGGCGAAACGAATGAACGCAGCGTGCGCCCCTTTGAACGCTTCGGCAGAGGCCTGGCCAATATTATCACGTCACCTTTCGAGCTTCCGGCCCAGATGTACAACCGGGCAGCATACCAGGAAGCCCACTTCAACAATCCCTTTGCAATCGTCGGCGGTTTTCTGGAGGGCATCCCCATGGGGATCATATATTGCGGCTGGCGGCTCGGCGCCGGATGCTATGATTTCGTGACATTCCCTTTTGAGCCTTGCGATAAATCCATCATCGACCCCGAGTACGTCACGTTTTCGTATAAAACACTTCTAAACGATTGAGTCTATAACACGTTACCCTCCCCCATACGGCGCCCCGCATTATAATCGCGGCCCGCGCCCTTTGAATTCCCGCACTGGATGGCCCAAAGACCCCCCTGCCATGGCACCATGCCGTAAACCCTGCGTGTATCCCCTTACAAAAAAAATGACTGTCTATTGTATTTTCCCAAAACTATTATATAATTATCATTAGCAAATGCTAAAGTTACACAATGCAGCTACCGAAAAGAAATATAGAAAAAAACATTAAGCCCGAAAAAAAAATCATGAATGAGATATTAAATAACAATATAAATATAAAAAAAATATTTTTTATATTTTTATCTTTAATTCCAATATTTTTCTGCATAAACATTATCTTTCTAAAGGAGCAGCCTAAGCACTTTTCCCCCTCATCAATACCTGATGCAATGAAAGAAAATGCAATTGAACGTTTCTACCAAAACGATTTGCATGGTGCTGTCTTGACAATGCATTGGGCCATCGACGCACGTAAAAATAAACTGAGACCATTCGACCGGTATGCGCTCGAGTACCTCGAGATGGAGCAACTGCGGTGATGGACTCATGCGCACTACATGCCGCACGGCTCCCCTCCTTTTAAATACCTACCTGTAAAGCTGAAAAAAGAATTGCTACCAAAACAGTGGGGCGGGATTTTCACGCAGCATTTTTCTGAGGATAAATACTGCGAAGCTGGGAACGCATTTTCTCAATACTGGTAACGATCTGCCTGTCGCGCTCAAGGATTGCGTCTTTGAGGCTGTGTGAACCGAACTTCAAATACTTCCTGTTTGTCCAGATCTCCTTGCGGGCCTGTATCATGTCATGCAGGTTGCCCACATCAACGATATGGCCGCACTCCAGGGCCGCCTCGGCCACTTTTGTCACTATCATATCAAGACGGTCAAGGTCCCGTACAATCGTTTTGGGTGTTTTATGGGCGATATTGATGCCCCAGTCAATTTCCGCCTGCCCGAGAAACTGCAACGCCTGTGTAAACTGGCGATTATCGAGACAGGCCATTCCGCGCTTGAAAGAACGCTGTTTGCGCGCCCGGTACAGTATCCAGAAAACTATCGACCCGAGCGCACCCAGCGCACAAAAGATTGCACCCGCAAGTATAAGAATGTCGAGGCCTGTCATATGCATTTTACTCCATGCTTTCTTTTGGCACGTGAACGTAACAATCGAACCTCCAGCCTCTCCGAGCTGCACCTGCGATTCCGGCATGGCAAAAATCATGTGCACCCTTGCGCCCAGCCGGTGCCGCGGATACAGTATAGGCAGGATTTGTTGTGTTAGTCAATACAATGTTTGACCGGGCGTCAGCTGACATTGACGACTGACGGGAGCAGCACACATATGCGCTGCTCCACCGTTCAGGCAAACAATCGCCGCAGCATATACCGCACACGGCCGGCAAAACGATTCACTCCATGACTGCGCGGCAGCGTAGAAAACACTGAACCCTGCCTGAGGCCCATGGACCTCAACTCCTTGATAATATCACGGTTGCGAGGCTCCACCTTAAGGCCCGATACGAACGCCGCAAAGGCTCTGCGCCGATTACCCCTCAAAAGATACACTTTCCCGAGGTTGCGATAATAGACCGCATCATAGTACCCCGCCTTCAGCGCCTCGTTGCACAGCTCAACCGCTTCATTCGAACGCCTGTTGACCATTGCCATGCACAGACCAAGGTATGACAGGCAGCGAGGGTCCCGGGGTTTCAATTCAAGAATACGCCTTAAAACATGCGCGGCCATATTGGGCTCGCTGCGCTGCAAATAAAAAAGCGCCTCTTTAAAAAGCCTGTCAGGATCAACACCTGCAACCGATGATTGCACTGGCCCGCTCTCACCCTGCGTCATACAGCCTCCTAAAATATATATTATTTACTATAGGTCTGTTGCCACGGCATGTCAAGGCAGGGAACCGAGGCAAGCGCGGCGCAGCAGGCAGCAATGCTCTATCAAACCGCAACATCCTTTGCTGCTGATTCATTCGCACAACGCATTACAATGTTCTGCCGGGCCGGCCGCAATAAACCGCTGCGGCCCAAGGCCTTGCGGGGGCTGTCTGTAAACGATACGCATGCTACCCCTGACATAGCCGGAATATGGACAACCTGCAGACCAACACTTAAAGACTATTTTCTTGACAGGCATTAACAGGTTGCTATACTTTTTCTGTATAAACGCTGAGAACAATCAACCCGGCCAGTTTCTGGACGCCATGCATGACAGGTGAGCATGAAGAAATTGCAGCTCCATTATCCGGTTCACACACTGGACGGCACGGAAATATTTGCCGTGGGAGAAGAACTCTCGGAAGCAGCAATCCGGGAGGCCAGGAAAAGGTGCCCGCCCCCTCCGCCCGAATACCATTTCCTCATGAAACACGGCTCCGTGTTCAATGACCTGATGGACCTGATGGGTCAGCCACCCTATGGCGCTATCTTTATGAATTCAGGAGACCGGGATACCGTTCTGTCTTTGATGAAGCAAAGCAAGGTTCAAACCGGCATTCTTGAAGCGCTTGACTATTTCCACCGTAAGGACCCCTACACATACCGCCATACGCTGATGGTGTTTGCACTTTCACTCCTGCTCACCCGCCATCTTGGCGTACCCGGCAACAACCTTGAGCTGGAGATACTCACTGCCGGCCCCACCCACGATCTGGGAAAAATCTGTGTGCCCTTGCCGATACTTTTAAAACAGGATGCCCTGACGCGTTCCGAACGCCGTCACCTTGAGCACCACGCTGCAGCCGGGTGCGCGCTTCTGTCGTGGTATACCGGCGACGCAGATTCGCCTGCGGCAAGAATAGCACGCGACCACCATGAACGAACCGACGGCTCCGGCTACCCGGGGAAAATACAACTGCAGGATATGCTGGTGGAAATCATAGCCGTCTGCGATATATACGACGCGCTTGTTTCGACCCGGCCGTACAGGGGCGCTTCATTCGACAACCGCACCGCACTTGAAGAACTCACGGAACTTGCGTCCCAGGGCCGCCTGCGCCGCGAGATCATACAGTCGCTGGTCGCCCTGAACCGGCGCAGCAGGCCCAGCGTGGCAACGTGCGTCGTGTCGCTGGAGCGCAGAGGAACCCCTCCCGCAGACAACCGTTACGGCATCACGCTCCCCGATGACGCCCAGGGCCAGCACACTCATAAACCCTGACGACCGGCTGCCACAGGGGCACACACCCTAGCGTATCACCTCTCTGAATATCCTGTTGGCCCTGTCCATTCCGATAAACCTGCCGAGCATTTTACGCGAGCCGTCTTTTTCGCTCAGCTGGTCGCAATAGGTACGGCTTGCCTCGGCAACCTGCCGCCCGTAGTCGGAATCGGTTACAGGCGCCGCCTCATCGAGCAGGCCGAGGTAACAGCCCACATAGTCGCGCGCGCAAGCAAAGGCGCTTTCAAGCAGGCTGTTGCCGGCCATGGCATATATGCTGCAGTCGGTCAGGTAGGGCTGCATCCACTCTTTCGGTTTTGCCGCCGGTTCTATCGCATAACGGCCCTTGACAGAACGCAGACGATAAATATAGCGCTGAAGATACTGCGGATCGGTGGACAGGGGAATAAAATTCATGTAAACAAACGACTTCTTCTTCATGCAGGAAAAATCGATTGCCAGCAGCGGTATGTCATACGTGCTCTCCGGATAGATCTCAAGCGCCAGGATTTCAAGGCGGGGGAACTTAACCGTTGAACGCATGACGTTGACCTTGCGTATCTTCGGGGCACGCCAGTTATAGAGCTGCATCGAAAGAAAACCCAGCGGCAGGCGGATTTTCTGCAGATCATCCGGAACCGGGGTCGGCTCCAGGGGATAGCGCTGCTGAATCATGTCAAGCATGGTGTCTTTAAGCTGGTCCATCGTGTCCTCCCACTGCCTGCCGGCCGCAGCCGGAGGTACCGGGCCGGCAGGGCAACAGTGCTGTATGGTTTTTTTACAGGCATTCAGCGCATGCCGGTCATGGTGGCAAGTTTTACGCCAAGCTGAAACGCCTTTTCCAGATCCTCTTTTTTTGCACGCACATCATTCGGGCCCATGTTGCCGATACTTGTTACATCCCCCACACGCCTGATTCCCAGGTCGATCAAGTTTCTCTCAAGCACCTCATAGACAAGCGCCGAAGAAAAACCGGGGTCTCCCTGGCTGATCACCATGGCCGCCCTGCTCCCGCTGAGCCGGGAGGTGAAGCCGCCACCGGTGATGCGTCCGTCGCCGTCCCGGTCGGCAACAAACTCCATCAAAGGCAGCAGGCGCGAAAAAAAAGTCAGCAACGGCGCACTCACGGTACGCATGTGATTGGGCGTACCGAAAATAAAGGCCTCACTGGCTGTCATACGCTCGAGTATACCCGGCATGTCATCGGGCAGCGGACAGGTTTTTGTGCCCGGCGGCGGAAACGTGCAGGTCAGGCATCCCTTGCAGTACCCGATAGTGTATTCCGTGACAACTATCTTGTCCAGTTCAACATCGGTTATGCTCGCAGCCCCCTCGGCCACACGATCGACCAGGAAATCGGTGTTGCCGCCCCTGCGGGGGCTGCCGACAACCGCCATGATCTTCATGCTTTGATCTCCCTCAGATTGCCTGTTTCCCGCCTTTCGGCTGCAAAAAGCCTACGGTGTATAACAGCACGTTGCATGCAGGGACATTCTACAGCGTGCTGTCCGCTCCCGCAATCTTTTTATGAATGTATCGGTATACGCATCAGGTAAAAAAGCTGCCATACCGGAGGCAACGACAACCCGACGCACTACCTGACAACAGCAGCGCACGCGAAAATCAGACAAAAAAAGCCGGGACGGTCTGCATCCGTCCCGGCCGTAATGCGTTGCGACGCGGTTCTAATACCCGTACTTCTGCAAGTACGACAGCGTAAACATGCTCTGTTTTAATTCAGCACCAAAATTGATCTTTGTAATACCGGTGGTTGAATGGATACGCTGCACATCAACGGTCTGCGTTGCGTTGAAGTGCGGTACCGTAACGCCGTTGTAACCCGTGTCGATATAGCCGAGCTGGTCGAGCATCTTCCACAGCTTGCCCGAGCGGTCATACCGGTCGGAGTAGCGCATCTGCCAGTCTTCCGGATCAAGATACCAGATCATTTTGCTGTACAGGAAATTGGGATCCTTGCTGGTGGCCTCGACAATATGGAGCTTTACGCGCTCGCGCTGCGTGCCGTCGAACATGCACTTGCCCGGCGTATGCACCAGTTTTTTCTCGTCGGTGTGGCGTCCCATAAGCAGATCCTTCTGACCGAGGTACTTATAGGAGTTGACCTGTATGGGGCCGTCCCAGCCCATGTTGTCGTAGGCGCAGTAGTCGGCGCCGCCCTGGGCGTCCTGGCGCTCGGAGGTCGAACGGCGACGGACACGGCGAATGGACGGCATCCAGAACCAGGAATCATAGGCTTTCATCGTGTCTTTATAGTGGATCTCCATGATGCGCATATTGCGTGTTTCCGGGGGCTGCAGCTGCAGCATACTGAACGCGCGCCAGATCTGCTTGGGATTTTTTTCAAATTCAGGAACCGGCGGCATATCGGTACGGCCCGAGAAAAAAGCAAGATTGTTTTTTATCTCACTGTTGCGGTCATACTTGAGACGGCCGTCAACAATATAGGCATCATCATGATTGGTGTAGGAATCACCGTAGCACCGCTGACGGAAATTATGGGCCATCTCGGTCGCATCCTTGGTGTCGGGAAACGGAACGCCTGACACATAGCCGAGGATCTCACCCTCGGGCCCGACCTTGGTCGTGCCATAGTACTTCTTCGTCATCGCGATAGTGCCGGACGAGGTGGTTACGGCCTGGTACGGCACGATCTCGAACCAGGTCTCACCCCACCGCTCGGTATCTTTCATGATATCGTAAAAACTCGCGGGCAGAAACTCTTTAACCTCGTCGACATTGGCACTGGTGATCTTCTTGCCGACCCACTGCGACTCCCACTGCCGTAGGTTCTGCAGCTCTTCGCCCTGGTAGCAGGCTGCCGGGTACTGGACATCTGCGGCCCATGCCGAGGCGGCCAGCAACGCCACCGCCAGGAAGGTACACAGCATGCAAATTTTATTCTTCATAGGACATCCTCCATATGGCCGGTTAGAATTCATAGGTATATTCAAAAGTCCAGAAATCTTTGTGGTTCAGGTTCGCCGGGCTGTCGCCCAGATTGGTATAATCGATATAGCGCACCAGGAAGGTATGTTTAAACCAGGGCTTGAACCCAAGCGCCGGCGCCCAGTAGCCGCCCTGCTCGTGGGTGTAGTAGGCTCCGTAAAAGCCTGGCAAAATACGACCGTTCCACAGCTCATAGCTCAGCTCCTGCGTAATAACTGTCCAGGAATGCTTCTGGGGAGCATATGTCACCCAGGGGAAATAGCTGTCGCTGCGGCTCTTGGTGGGAATGGTCTCATAGAAAAACTGTGTGGTCGATGACAGGTACTTGTTGCGGGCCCAGGGCGTGATATAGGGCAGGAAGATCTTGGTCTGCCACGCCAGGCACACCGCGTAGCGGTCCTGCCGGGTTATGCGCGTAAGGAACGCCATGGGATTAACATTCTGCACTGCCGGCTTGTTGTGCTCCCAGGTCGCCTCCAGCCTGAAGATATTGCCATTCATGGTCAACGTGGTAAACGGGATGATCGGAATCGTTACATCGATCGGCTTGTTGAGCGTAAAGCCGAACGTCTCCATCCACGGGTACTCATAGGCGCCATCCAAGGGGAAAAGGCCTAACATTGACTGGAACACCTGCAGGCCCCTGTTGCGTTTAATTATCGGGTCGTCATTGCGATGATGAAAATAGGACAGGGTCCAGTCGAATCCCGCCAGAAACCCGCGGATGCGGATGCCGATTTCAGGCTTGTTCCAGTCGTCCTGGTGCGCATCGCGGTACATCCCCCTGAACTGCTGGTCGTAAAAGGGCAGCAACTCGGCCACGGCCGGGTGATTGAGATGATATCCTGCGGGCCACTGCCGGTTGGGCTCGAAATCCGGAATAACGAGCAACTCATAGGTCAGGTCCATGGGCTGGTCCATGGGGGTGAAAAACAGACGCGCCATCCACAGGCCGCGCTTGATCTCGGCAAAATCCGGGTAGGCCGGATTCAGGTTGCCGCGCAGGTCAACCGGGTTGATATTGTCGACCATGCGCTCGAAACCGGTCTCGCCCCATGAAACGATCTGTTTTCCAAGACGCAGCTGGAACAGAGGCGCATTGAACTCCAGATACATTTCACGGCAGACGTCCTTGAACTCGTGATAGTAGTCGACCTGGCCCTTGCCGCTCGAGCGTCCGTTCGAGCCCTGCTCAAGATAATGCTTGTAGCTGCTGTCCCAGCGGTGGGCGCCGTCGTAAAACTGTTTCCACACGCTGTAGAAATTCAACGAGTATTCGGGGCCGTCATACATATGCCACATGGCCTCGAGCTTCAGGGTCGTGCGGGCGTGAAACACATCGTAATCGTGGCTCTCGTATGCCTGGGTATTATGCGCCCGCCGCAGCATCTGGTTGGACCACTTTCCGTGGATGACAACCCTGCCGTCAAACAGCTCGAACGCCCCGGCCGTCCCTGTCAGCACGAACAGGGACAACAGGCCCACCATGCACAGTCGTATCATCGCTCTCATACACAGCCTCCTTATATTAGGGTTTCTTGCAACTATGATATACTCCTACCGAATACCGGCGCATGCACACCTGCTGCTACGCGTACACCCGGCATTGCTTCGGCACCTCTATATTTTTATACTCTTATAAATAATTTTATCGTCAAACTATCAGCGTAATCAAGTTCTTTTTAACAAAATATTAACCGCACGCTAAAAAAAATTTAACTGCGGCAGCACGCTAGGCCGCAGGAGTGCGCGTCAAAAAACGCGGTTTGAAGATCAAAATCAGCACGGGCACGAAAAACACCGCGCCCAGGCAGTTGAGAAACAGTATCACCGCCAGCATGATGCCCATCTGGGCCTGGAACTTCAACGGCGACAGGGCCCACACCAGCAGCCCCAGCACCAGGGTGCCGGCGATATAGATAATCGATTTTGAATACGTCTGGATGGTGCGCATCAGCGCGGTATGCATGCTGATGCCGGGATCCTTGCGCTTTTCCTCGGCGCTGCGCGCCAGCATGTAGATGCCGTAATCGACACCCATGCCGATACCGGCGGCAGAGACCGGCAGCGTCGAAATGGAAAGTCCGATACCGTTCAAGGCCATATAGGCGAATGCCATGAAATTCGACAGCAGCAGGGGAATGGTGAGGATCAGTCCCGCCTTGAGCGAGGCGAACTGTATGCTGACCAGGACCAGCACGCCCATGAGGGCGTACAGCAGGGTTTCCAACTGCTTGCGCGCCACCATTTCATTAATGGCCGCTTCGGTACCGATCACACCGCCGCACAGTTTATACTGGAAGCCCTCGGGCAGCTTCGCCTTGTTCTGGATATAGTCTTTTGCGGCCGCGATGGCCCGCTCGATCGTCGGTCCGGTCTTGTCCATGTAAAACAGGGCGATATTGGTCTGGCGCAGCTGCGGGTCGAGGAACTTGTCCATATCGCCGGGGTCGCCCGACTGCGTGAGCCCGATCAGGTAGGTGCTGGCGGTGGCCTGGTCCTCCGGCAGTCCGAACCACTTGGGATCGTCTTCGTGGAATTTCTGCGGCATGGCCATCAGCGGGCTGATGATATTCTGGGCGCCCACTGCGCCCGACTCGCGCAGCATGTGCTGGCTGAAATTCTTGATGTCATGCATGACTTCAAGGTTGGTCAGGGAACGGGCTTTCTCGCCCTCGAGCACAACGTAGAGGGGATTGATGAGCGGCAGGTTCCGGTTGATGCGCACACTGTCCTGATTGTAGCGCGAGGACGGATACAGCAGATTCGAACCGACCTGCGCATCACCCACGATAATCCGCTCGGAATAATACCAGCAAAAGGCCGTCAGTACGGCTACGGAGATGAGAACCCACCAGCGTCCCTGACCGATCAGCCATGGTCCCAGCCAGTCACCAAATCGGTTGGCAAACCCGGTGCGGGCTTCGTCTTTGAGGCGCTCCTGCTCTATGTGCGCCAGATAACGTTTCGAGACCGGTATGTACGTTATGAGAATCGGGGTGAGGATAAGGCCGATGAGCACGGTAATAAACGACCAGAAGGCGCCCGCGATAGCCATGCTCTTGAGCATGGGCACCGGTGTGATCGCCACGATGGCAATGCCGAACGCATCGGTCACGATGCTGGTGACGCCCGGCAAAAACATGCCCTTTATCACGGTGGTATAGGCTGTCCCGGCATCACGTGTCTTCACGTATTCTTCAAAATAGCGGTTATAGAGCTGGTGGCTGTGGCGAAACGCCATCAGGGAAATCAAAAACGGCATGACAAAAATGAGGGGGTCCAAATTCCATCCCATGGAGGCATAAAAACCGAGCCCCCATATGCCGGAAACAACCGCGGACAGCGGCACGAAGATTGCGGCGATAACGGAGCGGTAGGCGATGAACAGCAGCACAGGTATCAGCAATCCCGTGCCCAGCATGATCCAGTTCATCGTGTCGATATGGTTGGCCACAACACCGAGATGCATAGGGTGGCCCACGATCGAAACCGTGGTGTTCTCATCCTCGGTTGCCCCGCGCAGCCGGTCAAGTTCTACTTTGATCGTTGAATAATCCAGACGTTCCTCGAAAAAATCCGCGAATATAAGACATTTTTTCGAATCGAAGGAAACATATGATCCATAATAGGCATCATTCGAATACACGGCCTCACGCAATTTGTTCATCTCCTCTTCGGTCTGCGGAACCTCGGGCCACATCAGCGGCGGGGTTTCCATTCCCCAGGAGGTGATTTTAGGGTTCTTGATTTTACGTGACGCCATTGAAATGACTTTATAGCGATCAACCCCGGGCACGGTCTCGAGTTCATTGGTGATGTAGCGCACCTTTTCAAGGGTCTGGGTGTTGAAAATATCACCCTCGCGAACCGAAACCATTATAACCAGGAAGTTCGCGCCGCCGAATGTCTCGCGAAACTCATTGTGGATTTTTATGTACTCGTGATCCTGCGGCAAAAGTTCATTGAAGTTGGTAGAGATATTCAGCGTGCGGCACTGCCAGGCAAACGCCAGCGTTATCGCGGTTATCACCAGCAGAACCGGCAGCCTGTTGCGCAGGAGAAATCCGGCAAATCGTTCCATCCTCGTATTCATTGATGTACCTTTCTCTTCAGTTTCAGCTGCGGGGAACAGGTATGCCGGACAGCAGCTTCCATGTTTGCGCGCCGTCCGTGGTCTGCAGCACGGTACCGCGGCCACCCACGGCGATGCCGCTGCGGCCATCGGCCATGACCACATCACCGAGCCAGGCCCGGGTCGTTTCCACGCTTGTCGTCGTGCGCCAGGTGGCGCCGCCGTCGGACGATGCAAGCGCGACACCCCGCTGCCCGACAGCGATACAGGTATCGCCGCTGCAGCTGATGCCGAACAGGGTCACCTTGCTCGCGGCAGCGGGATTGTCGATCTTCCGCCAGGTGGTGCCGCCGTCATCGGTTGCAATAATGGTGGCATCCATGCCGCAGGCCAGGCCGCGCCGCTCATCCAGAAAGCAGACGCCATAGAGTGACGGGGGGAACGACTCCCATTCATCCTCGGCGACAACGGGAATGATATCAACGCACTCCTGCGCAGACCATGTCTGCCCGCCGTCAGCGGTATGCAGGATGGTGCCGTATTCTCCCACCACCCATCCGAGACGGCTGTCGATAAAACACACATCATTATAGATCCTGTCCTCGCCCGATCCCTGCTGAACCCAGGTCGCACCGCCGTCGGCAGTATGCAGGATAGTGCCATATTCGCCGACAGTCCAGGCACGCGACGCATCAAGCGCATCAAGCGCGAACAACTGCCGGCTGACGCCGCTATGCTGCTCCTGCCAGGTCACTGCGCCGTCAGCGGTGTGAAAAACAACACCCCCGCGCCCCACGGCCCATCCCTGCAGGGTATCAACAAAATCAATATCACACAGGCTGCCGGAAGCACGAATTGTCTGCGGTGTCCAGGTCGTACCGCCGTCACTACTGCGCACGATAACAGCGTCGAAACCCGCGATCCAGATATGCTGCGCATCGGGACTTGCTACGGAAAAAAGATGCTGGGGCACGATCATCGTAAAGGGCGCCTCGGGCCGCGGTTGCGGCGATGGTCCGCAGCACGGAAGGGCAACAACGCACAGCAGTGCAACAACCAGCCGGAACCTCGAAATAAAACGTGGAGTGCATTTTTTCATGGGAATCTCACTGTCGGTACACTACTGAAGCGCAGATACACTGTTTACCGGGAAACAAGCCCGGCACCTGCAGGGGAATTAACGATACTTTAACACAGGTCATGACGTCAGTCAATAAAAAATGACTCCGGTCATAAATTTTATTGGATAGACCGTTCTGCGCTGTTACATCGTGCAACCGGCATGCATACCAAAAAGAATTATTATCGAATAAGTTCCAGCGTACCGGGTGGAAAGTTTTATTTTCATATAGCACCCCGGCACGTTGCAAACAAGAAAAAAAATGATGCCTGCCGTAGCGGTATCTTTATTCTGACGGCCGACACCATCAGGCATGCAAACGGCCGCGGGTCCCGGCAGCTAGCAGATACGGGGAAGCTGGTCTGAGACGAGTGAATCAAGGATGCGCCTGCCGCGCGAACGCGTCTGCAGGTACACACGGGACTGCCCCTCTTCCCTGCCGAGCACCTCACCGATAACGGCGGCGTTGCGTCCCAGCTCATGGGAGCGAAGCCGCTGCAGAACCGCTTCTGCGGCCTCCTGTGCGACAATCAAAACCACAGTACCTTCGTTGGCCAGATACCATGGGCTCATCCCGAGCATCTCGCACAGCCCCTCGACCGGCGGCTTTACCGGTATGCGTTCCTCATCGAGAAGCACATGACGGCCGGTTTTTGAAGCAATTTCATTCACAACGGTAGCAAGCCCTCCCCGGGTGGCATCACGCATGAATGATACCGCATCAGGAAACTGTGCAAGCAGGGGCAGCACCAGATCATGCAGGGATGCGCAATCGCTGACAATATCGGCCTGAATATTGAGCTCACCGCGCGCAAGCAGGATAGCCGCGCCGTGGTCCCCGATGTCGCCGGACACGATGACGGCATCTCCTGCACGGATACGCCCTGCGCCGGGACTGAACCCGTCAAGAAGTTTACCGATACCCGCCACCATAATAAAAACACCGTCGCCCTTGCCGCGCTCCACGACCTTGGTATCGGCGGCAACCACCTCTACGCGGGCATTGTGACACTCACGTGAAAAACTTGCAGCGATCCGCCCGAGTTTTTCTGTCTCAAATCCTTCTTCAATTATAAAGGCGGCGGTCAGGTACCTGGGAACGGCACCGCAGACCACCAGATCGTTAACCGTACCACACACCGCGAGTTTACCGATATCACCACCCGGAAAAAACAGGGGCCGCACGGTGAACCCATCGGTCGTGGCAACAAGCTGCTCGTTGCCGAGGCTGACAACCGCGGCATCATCGGCCTCCTCCAGCGCCGCGCTGCGCAGATGCGGTTTGAAAACCTCGTCGATCAGGCGCTGGGTCAGCTTGCCGCCGGAACCATGGCCCAGTGTAATTTTCGCACTCATTGCAGTCTGCTCACTTCCTCGAGCAGCTCGAGCGTATCACGCGCCGAGTCCTCGTCAAGTTTGGCGATTGCTGAACCGACATGGATCATCAGCCAGTCGCCGGCCTTCAGGTCCTCGTCGGCGATCAATGCGATCGAAACCTCCCGCCGCACCCCTTTTGTCTCGACCGTTGCCCTGAACGGGGGCATGATCTCTACGATCTGCATCGGAATTCCAAGGCACATGTTACAATCTCCCTTTCACCGCAGCACCGAACCGGCTCCAGATATGGCAGGCACCTTCCTCGGAAACCATGCACGGCCCGTACGGGTCCATCATTGTACATTTTTTTTCAAACAATGCACACTGGCTGGGATAGGCCTGCCCAAGAACGACCTTATGGCAGAGGCACCCCTGGGGGATATCCTGGCCGGCCGTTTCTTCAAGACTGACGCCATACCGGACGCGGGCATCATAGCTCCTGTGCGCATCCGTCAAAAAAAGCCCCGAGTTTTCTACCCTCCCGACAGCCCGCCAGAAAGCCGGCGCTACCCGAAAAACGTTCTGCATCAATTTCCGAGCAGCCGTGTTGCCTTCATGCTTTACATAACGGGCATACTCATTGGCGAGTCCGGCCTGTCCCTGTTCCAGCATTCTGATGATCATCTCCAGTGCCGCAAGAACATCCACCGGCTCAAACCCGGCAACAGCTACCGGCAGTCCATACATACCAGGGAAACGCTCCCAGTCCTGCGCGCCCACGATCACCGCCACATGACCGGGGGCCAGCAGACCGTCAAGGGCGTTGTCATCACGGCCGCCGAGCACAAGCGCCTCAACCGCCGGAGCGGTCAGTTTCAAAGCCGTCAACACGGAAAAATTCGCCGGAACATGCCCGGCGAACAGCGCGGCAACCGGCGCGGCGGTCGTTTCAAAACCGACGGCAAAAAAAACAAACTCCCGGTCGGGTTCCGTGCGGGCGGCTTCGACCGCGTCATCCGGGCTGTAGATTATCCTGATATCGGCCCCTTCAGAGCGGGCATCCATAAGCGAACCATACCGCGTGCGGACCCTGAGCATGTCGCCGAAGCTCAAAACCGTCACGCCCTGTTTCGCTATCTCGATCGCCTCGCCGATATCATGTTCCGCGCACACACACACCGGGCAGCCGGGCCCGGGTATCAGTTCAAGGGCCTCGGGCAGCAGGTCACGAAGCGCCCACTCGGCGATAGCATGTTCATGCGACCCGCAGACATTCATTACCTTCAGGCGCCGGCCAATGGCGGCACAGCGCCTGTGTATGGACGCCGCAAGCGCATCCATAATTTTCTGGTCCCGGTACCGGTTCTCCATATCGTCAGGCCCCCACTGCCTGATGCGCGGCAACGATAATCTGTCCGAGCGCGATCCCGCCGTCATTCGTTGGAATCCGCTGATGGGAATAGACCTCGAACCCATCATCCTGCAGCGCCCTTCTGGCACGGCCCAGCAGCAAAGCATTCTGGAACACACCGCCCGAGAGCAGCACCCGTGTGCAGCCGACAGTGCGCGCAACAGCCCTGATCATTTCAACAAGCATCGCATGAAAACTGCGTGCTGCCTGTACGGCGTCTTTTTCCCGTACTATCCGCGCAATCGCGGGTTTCCAGTCCAGCACACATACGCCGCCATTGCGTCGCATTTCAAACGGATAGGCGTTATCGAGTGCGCCGCCGGCAGCGTGTTCAAGCATCATTGCAGCCTGGCCCTCGAATGTCGACCCGGTGCATAGACCCGTTATCGCCGAAACAGCGTCGAAGAGACGACCCGCGCTCGTGGTTTGCACTGCATGCATACCCGAGGCCAGCATTGCCGACATGACGTGCAGCTCGTCGGCTGAAAACATGTTCCGCAGGCAGGGACTCTCATAACCGCCCTGCCCTGTTTCCGCCAGAACCCCGAGGGCACTTCGCCGCGGTTCGCGGACCGCGGCATCCGCTCCGGCAAGGCCGAACGGAGCCAGGTGTGCCACACGCTCAAAACCGGCATACGACCCGAGCAGAAATTCACCGCCCCACACGGTGCCGTCCGTGCCGTAGCCGGTACCGTCCCATGTCACGGCAAGCACATCGCCTTCAAGGCCGTTCTCGAACATACAGGCCGCCATGTGCGCATGATGATGCTGCACCTCGACAAGAGGGAGGGCCGCTGCCCGTGACAGGGTCAGCGCATATTCGCGGGAAAAATACGACGGATGCATATCGGTCGCGATGCAATCCGGGACCCAGGCATACAGCGTTTTGAAATCTTCGATGACGTGTTCAAACGCGTCACACGCTTCAGCGCTTTCAAGGTCACCGATATGCTGGCTCATGACAACCGAGTTTTCGCTGGAAATGGCGATCACATTTTTCAGATCACCGCCTGTTGCGAGTATGCGGGGAAGCCGCCGCTCGGAGGCAAAAGGAAGCGGGGCATATCCGCGCGCGCGCCGAAGCATCATAACCTGGCCGTCGACCACGCGCGCTACGGAATCATCAGCATGCCGCACGATCGGGCGATCATGCACCAGAAACGAATCGGCAAAGGACAGGCGGTGTACAGCGTCATGTTCATCCGTGCAAATGGGCTCGTCGGCCAGGTTGCCGCTTGTCGCAACCAGCGGGTTTTTAAACCGTGCAAGCATCAGGAAATGAAGCGGCGTATAGGGCAGCATGCAGCCGATGCCGGGATTGCCGGGCGCTATCTCGTCCGGCAGGTCGGATTCCGGCCGCCGTTCAAGCACAACAATCGGCGCTTCAGGTCCTGTCAACAAAAGCTCTTCCGCACCGGTCACAATGCACTGCCGCTTCACGGAGTCCATATCGGGAAACATCACCGCGAACGGCTTGTACTGACGTGTCTTGATGCGCCGCAGTTTCTCCAATGCAGCCACATTATACGCATCAGCCATAATGTGAAAACCGCCAAGACCCTTCAGCGCCAAGAGCGCCCCGTTGCGAAGCTCGTCGACCGCGCGCTGCAGGGGGTCATCCGTGTCGATACAGGAACCGTCCCGTGCCCGGAAGCTGAGTTGCGGGCCGCAGTGACCGCACGCAAGGGGCTGGGCATGGAAACGCCGGTCGCGGGGGTCCTGATATTCCCGCCTGCACGCATCACAAAGTAAAAATCCCTGCATGGAGGTATTGACGCGGTCATAGGGAATGCCGGTCATGATGGTAAAACGCGGTCCGCACTGCGTGCAGTTGGTAAACGGGTAGGCAAACCGGCGTTCGGCGGGGTCCTGTATTTCAGACAGGCAATCCCGGCACATAGCGATATCCGCCGGGACCGTGAGCAGGACAGGGCCGGCATCGTCACTGTGCACTATGCGAAATTCCTCAAGGCCGGCCGGCTGATGAAACGAAAACTCCAGAGATGAAATACGGGCAGTGGCAGGGGCTTCGTCACGCAGGCGTTGTATAAAACTCTCAAGGACCGGCCGGGACGCTTCGGCCTCAATGCACACACCGGCTGCATTATTCAGCACATGCCCTCGCAGTGCACACTCGCGGGCCAGCCGATACACGAACGGGCGGAACCCCACACCCTGCACAACGCCATGGATCTGGCAAAAAAGCCGGATTGGTGCATCCTTACTCATGCCGCATCATGGTCGTCATATATCGTACCCACGCATCCATTCCCTGGCCGGTACGCGCACTGAGTTCGATAATGCGCGCGCGGGAACCGGACCTGCGGATATAGGAATGACAAAGCTCCATGTCCCAGTCAAGGTGCGGCACGAGGTCGACCTTTGTAATCACCACCGCGTCGGCAGTATTGAACAGCACAGGATATTTGACCGGTTTGTCCTCGCCCTCGGTCACCGAAAGCACCGCCACGCGGACATGCTCGCCCAGGTCGAACGACGCCGGGCAGACAAGGTTACCGACATTTTCGATCAGCAGCAGGTTGGTGTGTGCGTCAACGTGCGTTCCGAGCTCGCGTGCGATCATGGCCGCATCCAGATGACAGCTGCTGTAGGTATTGATCTGCTTTACCCGTTTTCCGCTGCCGCGCAGGCGCCTGGCGTCCAGGTCGGTCTCCTGGTCCCCGACAAGCACTGCCGGCCTGAGCGTTTCCGGCAGCAACGCAAGGGTTTTTTCAAGCAGCGTCGTTTTACCGGCGCCCGGGGAGCTCATCAGGTTGAACGCGGTGACGCGGTGTTTATCAAGCCACTGGCGGTTGTCCCGCGCGATGGCGTCATTTTTACTCAAAACATCCTGCTCAACCAGTATCGTCCTGCCGTGTTCATGGTCCTGCTGCGCATGATCATGCGTGTGCCGGTATTCCCGTCCGTCCGCATCGACGTGCCGGTGACCGTGAGCATGATTGGCTTCCCCGCAACCGCAATCTTTACACATCCTACTCTACCTCCAGACTGACAAGCTTGAATTCCCGGGCATCGGTAAGTTCAAGATCCATCGAACCGCAATGCGCACACTGAATTTCAAAAGGCTCCGGCTGCGAGGTCCGGCCGCATGCACGACACCGTGCCTTCAGGGGCACCTCGGTGACCCTCAAAACGGTTCCCTCGAGCACGGTCCCCCGCGCTGCGGCCGGAAAACAGAACTCCAGAGCATCGCGCATCACGCCGCTGAGCGCACCTATACGTACGTCAATGGCGAGAATCCTTTTGCAGCCGTCCTGCCGGGCCAGTTCGGACGCACGGTCGACAAGTGCCTGTGCGAGGCTCATTTCATGCATCGATCGACCTCAAGCGGACTGTCCCTTCGGCTCCGGCACTATGCCGGCGGTCTCCAGTTCATTCCGCAGCAGCCCGACCATGTCGTCCAGCTTGCCCTGTACAGTCGGAGTCATCTCCAGCCCGGTTTCAAGGGACTCGGGCACTATACCCAGCAGGACAATATGTTCGGGAAGTTGCGATCCGACCGCGGTGCAGGCAAGAAGATCAGAAAGGCCTATCTGATGCGGCGATATCCGCTCACCGAGAACGCCCATGACTTCCGTGGCGGAAAAGCGCAGTATCGTGCCCGGCTGCTCACCGTTGCCCCTCACGGCATCTATAACAATGACATGCGTCCTGCCCTCGAAATACGGCATGAGGTCAAGACCCATTGTCCCGCCGTCAATGATATCGACGCCGTCAGGTACGGTGTAGATATCCCTGAAACGGTTAACGACATGCACACCCACACCCTCGTCGCGCAACAGGATATTGCCGATTCCCAAAACGAGGACGCGGAGTTCGGGCATGCTCAAAGCGCCTTGACAGTGACCCGGTGTCCCGTGCTCGGATCATGCACATGGATCGCGCACGCGAGACAGGGATCAAACGAATGTATCGTACGGACAACCTCCAGGGGCCTGTCAGCGTCGGCGACGGGGTTTCCTACCAGCGATGCCTCATAGGGGCCGAGTTCATCGTTTGCGTTTCTCGGGCCCGCGTTCCACGTTGACGGAACGACACACTGATAATTCCTGATCGTGCCGTTATCGATGACGATCCAGTGGGACAGCACGCCTCGCGGGGCCTCGTGGAATCCGACACCCTGCTGTTCGCCGCGCGGGAACACGGGCGCATTGAAGGTATCGGTATCGCCCTTGCCGATATTTGCCAGCAAAAGGTCCCACTGATTGCTGAGCGACTCGTAAATCACGGCCGCCCTGACCGCACGTGCCGCATGCCGGCCAATGGTCGAATGCAGCGCTTTCAGCGGGATCGTGGTTCCGGCAAGGCTGCCGGCAACCGACAGCAGGCGGTCGAGGTTTTTCTTCGTCGGTCCGTGTCCGGCAGCTGCCATGCACAGCACGTTCGCAAGCGGCCCGACCTGTGCGGGCTTGCCCTTATACATCGGCGCCTTCACCCATGAATATTTCCCGTCGTCCTGAAAGTCGGTATAATTGGGCTCTGTCTCGCCCTGGTAGGGATGCCGGGTCGCCTCCCCCTGATACCAGGCATGTTTAACGCTCTCGCTGACGTTGTCCTCGAAAACCGGGTCGTCAAACCTGGTAATCGGCCTGAACGTACCGATGTCTCCGTTTTCGATGTAGCCGCCGGGAAGCTCGAACGTCGTCCCCCTGGTGTCGAGCGGCAGCTCGGGTACGCACAGGTAGTTCGTGACGCCCGAGCCGTAGTTGGTCCAGTCAGCGTAGAACGCACCGATCGCCGCGACGTCGACCAGGTAGACCTCGTTGACGAACTGGCCGAGCTCGTCGATCAACGTCCTGATCTGGTTGAGCTGCGTCATCGTCAGCGTATTGGGCTCGTTCAGGTTGATCGGATTGGCGACGCCGCCGACGGCGAGGTTCTGAATATGCGGCGTCTTGCTGCCGAGAATGGTTACGATCTGGTTTGCCTTGCGCTGGATCTGCAAAGCCTGCAGGTAGTGGGCGGCCGCAAGCAGGTTGACTTCCGGCGAGAGCTTCATCGCCGGATGTCCCCAGTAGCCGTTGGCATATATGCCGAGCTGGCCGCTGTTGACGAACGTCTTCAGGCGTTCCTGCACGGCAGCCATTTCCTTGCGGCTGTTGCCGGTCCAGTTGGACAGGCTTTCGCCGATCCTGGACGCCTCATTGGGATCGGCGTTCAGGGCGGAGACCAGGTCGACCCAGTCAAGGGCGGACAGGTGGTAAAAGTGCACGATATGGTCATGCAACGCGTGGGCCGCCACGATCATGTTGCGGATATACTGCGCGTTCAATGGAATTTCCATATCCAGGGCATTCTCCACCGCGCGCACAGAAGCGATCGCGTGCACCGTGGTGCACACGCCGCAGATGCGCTGGGTGAAAAGCCAGGCCTCGCGCGGGTCCCTGCCCTTCAGGATCACCTCAATACCGCGCCACATCTGTCCGGACGACCATGCATTCGTCACCTTGCCCTGGTCGATGTCGCAATCCACCCTCAGATGCCCTTCAATTCGTGTGACTGGATCAACGGTTATTCTTCTGGCCATGAACGCCTCTCCTTCCCTGATTTCTTAATTTAGGCATGCTCCGGTTTCGGAAGCACTGACAGTTTCTTCACAATAAAAAGATAGCCCATGATCTCAATCGAAATCATCCCGAACGTGATCAGCAGTTCGGTCGTTGACGGAAAATATGTCCAGCCGAACCCGGGGAACAGTCCGATGAGGTAGACGTTAAACCGGTAGATGCTGCCGGCAAACAGCGCGGACAAGGCGCTCAAGAAAAGGGCCCGCGGGTCGCTGCGGCGCTTCGCGGGCGCGAGCAGCACCACGGGGATGATATACAGGATGGTTTCTATCCAGAACATGATGCCGCACAGGTTCGCCTGGAACGCACGGCCCAGGGCACCGCGGTAGGCCAGTTCGACGAACCGCCCGACAAGATAGCCGCCCAGCAGCCACGGAATGATGCCCGCGATCTTCGCCAGCATGGGCGTTTCCAGCGGCCGGCCAAAGCCGACCGATGACCACAGGGACTCGAACACGACCATGGCGAATCCCATGGCGATACAGGTGATCAGGAAAAACGCGGGAAGCCAGGTCGTCTGCCACAGCGGGGAAAGTTTATGCCCGGTGATGATCATCAGGGACCCCAGCGAAGACTGGTGCATCGTGGGCAGCAGCATGCCGATCGCAATAAAGACGAACATCCACTTGTTCACGAACGCGGCCCACGCGGGCTTGAATTTCTCGATGACCGCGGGTGAGAACTCAACCCACAAAACCGCAGTGTAGGCCATCACGCACATGGCGACCTCGAAAAGTGCCGAGTTAAAATTCATGCGCCAGGGCAGAAAAAAATTGTACACGTTCCAATAGCGGCCGAGATCAATCATCACGGAGGTGCCGGCAAGCGTGTAGCCGAAGGCGCCCGTGAGGAGCGCCGAGCGCACCAGCGGATGGTACTGGCCGCGGTTGAAGGCATATAC